>OJLW01000632.1_pt1 | contig 16383 bp, 17 predicted proteins | sample 1597021 | NCBI WGS metagenome assembly OJLW01 (sample SAMEA3904676, study PRJEB24821) | metagenome | biome: Builtin; feature: hospital; material: surface | place: USA | collected 2013-06-03
TCAAAACTACAAGAGGAGAGTAATAGGGAGACAATACTAGTGAACCCTATCCGCGTCATCATGCGTCTCATTAACATAGCCTCCTTCTGGCGCCTATCCTAGGATAGCGTAGATCGCATGAGGGCGAGTGGGAGCTTCCTGGGCTCTTTGTTGTCTCTGGGTTTTTGGAGAAGCTTCGTGTCATCCCAGAGCTTGACGAGTTTATTGGCCAGGCTTACGTCGACGTGCCTGCTGTCAAACCCCACATCGATCACACGGAGGTCTTCGTGTCCACTGACGATGTCCTGGTTGACCCCGTCCTCACGCAGCAGCTTGCCGACGCCCTCTCGGCCGTACCCATCACCATCCATGGCGCAGGGCATTTCCTTGAGGATGACGGCTATACCGAGTTTCCACAACTGGGGGATCGCATAGTGCAATGGCTACGTAGCCTATAGGCCCTCAGTCATCGCTTGGAGCGCCTCCACGTGCTGCACGTAAGCCCGTGTGCCCGTCTCAGTAAGTGCGACCCACACGGCGTCCTTGGCGCGGGTAGAGCCGTACTCTCGGGTGCGGCTAATGTAGCCGCGGTCCTCAAGGTGCTTTAACTGCTTGGAAAGTGTATCGGCGGGGAGCCCGGTCAATTCGGCGAGCTTGCTGTACTTCATTTGCCGGCCGTCGGTGGCACCGGCGGAGTAGAGCGTAGCGCAGATTTTGAGGCGATTAATCGGGTGGATAACTGAATCCAGCTCAGGAGATTGATTGGGGGCTTCCTTAGGCATTGGGGCCCTTTATGGCCGCGTTGCGGTTTTCGTAGAGCATCCAAGCCGTTGCTGCCGAAACAATGACCCCGCTGGTGATCATCCATGGCCATGTATCAGGTGTCGGCGTGGTGGACATGATCATGGCGACGGGGAGCAGTACGCGTGACCACGTGGCGCGATCGTTCTTCGGTCCCTTGTTGGGATTGGGGCGAACAAAAGGGTTCGCGATTTTGTCCTTGAGGAGGAAGCCGAGAATGAACGTCGGTATCAGGATTGCGAGTGTGTACCACCAGGACAGCTTGGATAGCGCAAGACTGCTACCGATGCCGAGTGCTACAAGTGCTACTGCCCACCAGCACTGCGTCCAGGTGGTGCGTTGCTGAATCTCTTCAATGACTTTTAGGTCGCTGTCCATGATGTGCCTCCTTTGTTTGCATCTAGTGCAAGTGTAATGATTGCACGGGTGGCAAGTAAAGGGGGTGTGGTACTCGGATCAATTGAGTGGTCTGGTTTTACCCCATACCGGTTTCAATCCTCGGCGAGGTAGATGGGAGGGGCGCTGGAGTACCAGGGGGTGAACCAGTACTCAATTGGCCTAAGTCCTACCGGTATGCCTTTTCTAGCCATACACTGCAGGTACAACGCATTCCCGACAGAAAGGAGAGCGGATGGCGGAAGTTGAAAATCATCACTATCGCCGACGCAACCCTAGCAGATAATACAAGGCGGCATCGCCATAATCCACAACTTCTTAAAGCCAACACTCGAGCGAAGTAGGAGCCTTGCATCACATGCTGTTAGTGCACGTGTCCTCCCGAACCTCCAGCGATGTCTAACGAGTGGTCCGGCCCCTGCAGCCAACGGCACGCCGGCGGAATAACCACTGATTCGATCCGCACCTAGGCCTTGAGAGTCGAAGTTTGCATCGCAGCCATAAGTGGCAACGAGGTTCGGGATTTTATCTGTGCAAAAAGCTCCTTTACCTGCCGATTTGTGCAATCTTTTGAGGATCCTATAGTGTTTAGCAAGTCCGCAACGGACAGCTAAACGAGCCCCGTTCGTCTAGCGGCCTAGGACGCCGGCCTCTCACGCCGGTAACACGGGTTCAAATCCCGTACGGGGTACAAATAAAGAGGGCGGCAAGCTTTATTGCTTACCGCCCTCTTTTGTGATCGGGGTACGGGGTTAGCGGTCTGGGCTCTAGACAATTAGGACTTCAGCGTTATTGCCGCCCGTGCAGCGAATGACCTCGTGCTCATCGATGTTGCACGTCAGTGAGTAGTTCTGCTGTGTGACCGAGCTGTTGACGGTTACCTGTGCGGGGATATAGGCGCGGAGGTCATCTTGGGAGCTTGGGGCTAAAGTCATCAAGCGGCCGGCTGTGGAGCGCGCAAAATCGCAACTAGTGTTTGCGCCGGCCATGACGAAGGCGATGTTATAGCCATCGCCCATCTGGCACACCGTGGCGGGTGTGCCGTGAACGTTGACTGCTGCACCGTTGGCCTCGCCTTGGGGGAGCTGTCCGGAAAGGCTGTTGTAGGTGGCCATCTTTGCAGCCTGAGTGGTCTGGTGCTGGCCTGCGCCTGGTTGGGCTCCTTGCACACCCTGCGCTTGAGTATCCGGCTGCTGAGGCTGGCTCGCAGGCTGATCGGCTGCGGTGCCGGGCATTGTCGGTTCGGGGCCGGATGGGGCTCCTTCGTCGGCGGAGTCAGGAACGTGAAGTTCAGCGTCATCATTGAGCGGCTGAAAGGCCGGGTATGTGTTCTCGAAAGTTGGCTCACCCGATACTTCGCCCGGGCCTGACGATGCCGCCATGTCGGATGACGTGGAGCATCCAACCGTTAGAACGCCAGCGGTGGCTATGGCTGCAAAAACTGCGACGGGACGGAGGGAGCGCGTGGAAGTCATAAGACCCACCCTAACGGGATGTACCGAGGTGTGCTGGAGAAAACGGGGAGAGCTGCCCAAGCCCGGCATCGTGGGTGCGGGCTAGGCAGCTCAGAAAAATGGAATCCGGAGTGCTTTTAGTGGCAATCCCAGTGGCCATCGTGCGCTGCGTGGCGGTGGCCATCGTGCAGATAGTCCACGTGATCGCCGTGCGGGATCGCTACGTGGCCGCAGCCTTCGCCGTGCTCGTGGTCGTGGCCCTCGTGAACGGTGTGCTCGGATGCCTCGCACTCGTCCCAGTGGCCTTCATGCTCGCGGTGGATGTGGCCATCGTGGGCGTAGTCAGTGTGATCGCCGTGCGGGAATGCGACGTGGCCGCAGCCTTCGCCGTGGGTGTGCGTGTGCTCGTCGTGAATGGTGTGGGTCATGACTCCTCCTTGAAAGGCTGTGAATTTTCAATCAGTTTTCAGTAACTGTCATTGTCAGTAAAGCGTGTTTTCAACTCGGTTTCAATAGTGGGGGTACTAGGGGGTGTTAGTAGAGTGACGTGCGGGGCGTGAGGTGTATGTGAGGCGAAACAGGCTAGAGTGAAAGCATGATGAATAAGTCTCCTCAGCGTCGCCTTTCGCTTTTTGCTTCCGGCCTTGGTTCCGTGGTTGGTGCATGCTCGCTAGCCATTGCTCTTGCTACCCCCGCAATGGCTGCCGAGGGTGTGCCGGTGAGGCAGGGGCAAAAGGTTGCTGCTGCTGATGGCACCTTGTGCAGTGTCGGCTATGTTGAGGCTAGCCGGGCGTGGACCTCGGCCCACTGCGGTCTCAACGGGGAGCAGATGTATAACGAAGTGGGCCAGCACGTAGGAACCTTGCGTTGGTTCAAGTCTTCCGGGGCGGCAGGGCATGACTTGGCCTATATTCAGTTCGCCGGCGGAACGTACTCGGCCGGAAACCCCCTCACTGGGGATGGCATGGCGCCGGTTCCGGGCGAAGGTGCAACTGTGTGTTTCGACGGGCAGTCTGCGCCCCGGCAGTGTGGTACTGCCGTCCGTGGGCCGGGTCTCTTCCCCGGAATGAACTATGCGGTCGATGTGTCGCTGGCCCCGGGGGATAGTGGCGGGGCGGTCTCTGTTCCGGGTCAGCCGGGCGTGGTGGGTATTTATCAGGGGATTACCCAGACCAATCGAGAAGGCCGGACGGTAATTTTCTCAAACTATGCACGGATGCCACACGCGGATGAACTGGCGCGCCTGCCGCATCAAGGTTGGGTACCGCGACGTCCCAACCGGGAACCGGGAAATCCAATCCGGGTGGTGCAGGAAAAGGGTGAGGCGTTGTCCTCGACAAGCAGCGCGGGCCCAGAAGGACTGCGTGGCCTCGCAATGTATTTTGGTTTGAGTATTTAGAGGTATCTGGAGTGTCTGGGGCCGGAGTTTGCAGGCCTAGCCGTCGGCGTTCTTAGCGGTTGCCGTTGTTCGGGGATCCGCTGGAAAGGGCTGCACTCAGACGGTTAGAAGCGCTAACCAGTACGTCAGCAAATTTCTCCGCTGGGGAGGGACGGAAGCGCTCGGCCGAACCGGAGATGGAAAGTACGGCGATGAAGTTTCCGGCGCCGTCGAAGACGGGCGCGGAGACGGAAGCGAGGTTTGACTCGCGTTCTTCGATGGATTCGGAATAACCGTTGGTGCGAGCGAGTTCGACATCGTGCTCGCTGAAAATGGCATCCTCAACGTGTACATCCGAAAAGGCTGCGAAGATTCTAGCGGCGGAGCCTGAGGTGAGCGGGAGCTGGCGGCCTACAGGGACCACGTTGTGGAGTCCAATTTCCGGCTCACGCGTGGCGATGCATGTACGGGTGGTGCCGGAGAGTTCGTAAAGCTGGACGGATTCGCCTGTGGCGTCAAGAAGCTCCTCCATAATCGGGCCGGCGGTTTCGATGATCCGATCCCTGTTGCCGGGAAGGGCAGGGCCCGCGCCCCACTTTCCATCCGGGGTGCGGGTAAGAATTCGGTGCGCCTCGAGCGCTGTGGCGAGACGGTGTGCGGTTGCCCGGGGTAGGCCGGTAGTCTCACAAAGTTCGTTGAGTGTAGAAGGTTGGTTGGTCGCGGCCATCATGATGGCTACGGCGCGATCCAATACCTTAATTCCTGATACTGCGCTATACTCTCCCATATAATGAAATCTACGTCCCATTAATTGAGATTTCAAGTGGAGAGGTACATGACTGAGAAACTGACACTCGCAGAGAAGGTATGGCGCGACCATGTCGTGCGCAAGGGAGAGAACGGCGAGCCCGATCTTCTTTATATTGATTTCCAGCTCCTGCATGAAGTTACCAGCCCGCAGGCCTTCGACGGTCTTCGCCTGGCCGGACGCACGATGCGCCACCCGGAGCTGCACCTGGCTACTGAAGACCATAATGTTCCGACGGTGGGAATTAAGACCGGCAACCTTTTAGAAATCAAAGATGAGGTCTCTCGCACGCAGGTGTCCACGCTGCGCAAGAACTGTGAGGAGTTCGGCGTGCGTCTGCATTCGATGGGTGATGCTCAGCAAGGCATCGTTCACACCGTAGGCCCGCAGCTGGGAATTACCCAGCCCGGCATGACCATTGTGTGCGGTGACTCGCACACGTCGACGCACGGTGCCTTCGGCTCTATTGCTATGGGTATCGGTACCTCTGAGGTGGAGCACGTCATGGCCACCCAGACGCTTTCGCTCAAGCCCTTTAAGACGATGGCCATTGAGGTTAGCGGTGAGCTGGCGGAAGGCGTTTCCGCCAAGGACTTGATTCTGGCGATCATTGCCAAGATTGGCACCGGCGGCGGCCAGGGCCACATCATCGAGTACCGCGGTGAGGCCATTCGCAAGATGTCGATGGAAGCCCGCATGACCATCTGCAATATGTCCATCGAGGCCGGTGCCCGCGCCGGCATGGTGGCTCCGGATGAGACCACTTTTGAGTACGTCAAGGGCCGTGAGTTCGCACCGCAAGGAGAAGATTGGGACGCGGCCGTCGAGTACTGGAAGACGCTGCCGACTGACGACGGCGCCGAATTCGACACCGTCGTGGAGATCGACGGCTCCGCGTTGACGCCTTTCGTGACTTGGGGTACTAACCCGGGACAGGGCTTGCCATTGAGCGCTACCGTGCCCGACCCAGAGGAGTGCGGCGACGACGGCGAAAAAGCCGCCGTCGAGAAGGCCTTGGCCTACATGGACCTGAAACCCGGCACGCCGCTGCGCGATATCCAGATCGACACGGTCTTCCTTGGATCGTGCACGAACGCGCGCATCGAGGATCTGCGCGCGGCCGCCGAAGTGGTCAAGGGGCGCAGCATCGCGGCTGATACCCGCATGATGGTGGTTCCGTCTTCGGCCGTGGTCAAGGCCCAGGCTGAGGAGGAAGGGCTGGACAAGATCTTCACCGACTTCGGCGCCGAGTGGCGCACCGCTGGCTGCTCAATGTGCCTGGGCATGAACCCGGACCAGTTGAAGCCGGGGGAGAGGTCGGCGTCGACAAGCAACCGCAACTTTGAGGGCCGTCAGGGTCCTGGCGGCCGCACCCACCTGGTGTCCCCGGCCGTCGCCGCGGCAACTGCCGTTCTGGGCCGCCTGGCCGCACCAGCAGACATCGACGATTCCGCCGTCGCCGGCGCTTAAGGAAAGGAAAAAGACAATGGAGAAGTTTATTACTCACACGGGCGTCGGCGTTCCGCTGCGTGTCTCCAATGTGGACACCGACCAGATTATTCCCGCGCGTTACCTGAAATCCGTGAAGCGCACCGGCTTTGCCGACGGCCTGTTCTCCAATTGGCGCAGCGATAAGAACTTCGTGCTCAACCAGGAACCGTTTAAAGAGGGCTCCGTGCTCTTCGCGGGCCCGGACTTTGGTACCGGTTCTTCCCGTGAGCATGCGGTGTGGGCGCTTGCGGAATTCGGCTTCAAGGCGGTGTTCTCCTCGCGCTTCGCAGATATCTTCCGCGGCAACTCCGGTAAAGCAGGCTTGCTGACGGGGCTCATGGAACAAGAAGACATTGAGCTCATCTGGAAACAGTTGGAGGCAGGGGAGACCGAAACCACCGTCGACTTGGAGGCGTGCACGGTCACCGTGGGCGGCAATAGCTATACCTTCGATATCGATGACTACACCCGTTGGCGCCTTATGGAGGGGCTGGATGATATCGGCCTGACCCTGCGCAATGAGACGGATATCGATGCCTTTGAATCCACGCGTCCGGGATTCAAGCCGCGCGTCATCACGCCCTAACGGACGTGTCGCCAGCGGGGTAGCATTCCCCGCTTCCTGTGGCGCCGGACACACCGCCCCGTTAACATCCTCAGCATGAGCAACCCTTACCAAGGCATTAGCGGAGACAACGGTAATCAATTCGGCGGCACCACCGGGTACGGCAGCTATGACTACCACGACGCCACCGGTTATGGCTATCAACAGTCAGGGGGTTTCGGCTACCAGCAGACCGGCGCTGTGCCTGGTAATCCATCCGGCGGGGCGGGTGCGCAGCCCATCGACGCCATGGATATCGTGGGCCAATCTTTCAAAGGCTACCTGAAGCAGCCTGTGCCAGGGATGCTGGCCATGCTGGTGCATTTCATCATCACTTTTGCTCTTCTCCTTGTGCCGAGTACCGTTGTAGGCGGCATCTTTGCAGCAATGGAAGAAAGCGGCACGGATATTGAGCCTTTGGTGCCTACCGTGGGGATCCCTCTCATGGTTGTCATGGGGCTAGCCGCCTTCGCTTATCTTTTCTGGCTGATGGCGAACCTCTTTAATGGTTCCCGGAAGATCGCTGATGGGGAGAAGGTCACCTTCCGCGACTACTTTAGGTTTGCCCAGCTGAGTGGTTGCGCCGGCGTCTATGCTTGCTTCTTTATTTTGGCAATGCTCGGAACAATTGCGGGCGGCTTCCCCGGACTGATTCTCTTTGCGCTTCTGTGGCCAGCGCCCGTGATCAAGGCTGATAACCCCGAAAAGCCTCTCATGGACTGCTTCCGAGAGGCCCTTGACCTGGTCATGGAGAACCTAGGGCAGTCGCTGCTCTTTATCTTGGTCTGCTCCCTCATCACGAGCCTGCTTGTCTTTATTCCCATCGTCGGCTTCATTGCCGCCTATCCGATCTGGGCGCTAGGGATGGTCCTTTTCACTCGCGCTATGCAGCGCCGCCCTGCAGCGCGATGGGAATAAGGCAGCAGGGCGGCGTAGAAACTCTCTAAGAGACGTGGGCGATGCCGTGCTTAACGCACAGGAAGCGGGCTCGCTAGGTAGTCCGCCCCGGTAAGCTCACCGTCGTTGAAGGAAAGAACCCATACCGATGCTTTCTTGAACTTGAGTTCTTCGATTGGCGCCTTAAGGAATTTCGGCGCGTAGGATTCGAGGATTCCCGGAATGGTCAGGCCTTGGCTCACGATGACCGGAACGCCGCCGCCGTCGACAACGCGCTGGAAGGCCGCGCGTGCTTCTTCCGGAGATTCAGCAAACACATCATCGCCGAATGCTTTGTTCACGGCGATGTCCATGCTGAGTTCGTCCGCCAGCGGGGCAGCAGTGTGCTGGCAGCGCTGCGGCGGTGCACTGTAGATGGCGGTCGGGTGGAAAGGCGTGAGCATCGGCACGAGCATCTCCGCTTGGCGGCGGCCCTTCTTATCCAGCGGGCGCAGGTCATCGTCGCCCTCCCAGGAGCGGCGCTGGTGGGCGCGAGCATGGCGCACGTACAGGACGCGAGTCGTTGGAGTGAGGCGGAGACGTTTCTTAGCTTTTGCTAAAACCTGGGCATCTACGTCGTAGGAGAGCAGCGCGCTGGCCTCGTCGATCTTCATCCAACGCAGCTCATCAGTCTCCTGATTGGGGGTGTACTCGCCGTCGAGCACCCGCGCTAGCCAGTAGTAAACCACCTTCGTGCGGCCTTGCACGGGGTAAGCCACCTTGCCGATGAGCTTTCCTAGGCGCACGCTATAGCCGGTTTCCTCGAGGATCTCGCGCGCGGCAGTGGTGGGGAGGGATTCACCCGGATCGACCTTGCCCTTGGGCAGCGACCAATCGTCATAGTGCGGGCGGTGGATAAGCGCAATCTCCGGATCGTGCGGGTCACCACGCCAGAGAACCGCACCGGCGGCAAGCGTCGTGCGCTTGAACTCATCCGCCGGATCGACCGGGATCTCCTGGTGGCGTCCGGAGATAAAGACCTCCGATCGACTATCTTTGTCCGTCTCATGCATGTTCTTTGCCTTGGGCATGCTGCTCCTTTTGCACCAGTAGCTTTCAACCTCCTCCATCTTCCTCCACTCGCTGTCGCGATGCAGTCTTACGCGCCGAGCGTGCAGGAATGCCAGGCGTGCTTTAATGGGAAAAGCCGATGCAGAGGAATCTAGAGTGAGGTGGCACATGGCAAACGTGGCAGTAATGGGGGCGGGCTCGTGGGGAACCACGCTGGCGAAAGTCTTTGCTGACGCGGGTAACGACGTCCGTTTGTGGGCGCGCCGCGAGGAGCTGGCGAACGCTATCAACACGCGCCACGAGAATCCGGACTACCTCCCAGAGCTTTCACTTCCGGAGTCCATTAAGGCGACCACCGAGCCGGCGACTGCACTGGAAACCGCAGACATCGTCATCTTTGGCGTTCCTTCCCAGACGCTTCGCGGAAACCTGGAAAAGTGGGCGCCACTGTTGCCGGAAGAAGCGACCTTGGTATCAATCTCTAAAGGCGTGGAGAAGGCCACTCTCAACTTGATGAGCGAGGTCATTGCGGACGCCGCCGGCGTATCCGCTGACCGCATTGCCGTGCTCTCAGGGCCCAACTTGGCCAAGGAAGTGGCTCAGGAACAGCCTGCCGCTACGGTCATTGCCTGCAGTGACGCTGCCCGTGCCGAGGCCGTCCAGCATGCTGCCGCAGCACCGTATTTTCGTCCCTATACCAACACCGATGTCATCGGCGCGGAGATCGGCGGCGCCTGCAAGAACGTGATTGCACTGGCTTGCGGCATGGCTGCGGGCAAAGGACTGGGCAATAACACGATGGCCACCATTATCACGCGCGGGCTCGCAGAGATTACCCGTCTCGGCGTGAAGCTGGGAGCGGACCCGTTCACCTTCTCTGGTCTTGCTGGAATGGGTGACCTTGTGGCGACGTGCAGCTCGACGCTGTCTCGCAACCGCACCTTTGGTTACCGCCTGGGCCAGGGCGGCACTCTGGAGGAAGCTACAGCCGCCACCAATGGTCAGGTCGCGGAAGGCGTTATCTCATCTGATTCAATCTTCCGGTTGGCGCAGCGCGCAGACGTAGAGATGCCGATTACCCAAGCGGTCTACGGTGTGTGCCATCGCGGGGTGACTGTCGACGACATGATTGTTGCTCTGATGGGTCGCACCAAGAAAGCTGAGTAAAGCCGAGTAAAGTTGCTCGGTATGACTGAAGCGAAACCTGTGCGCGTTGCCGTTGTATACGGCGGTCGCAGCTCCGAGCATTCGGTGTCGTGCATTTCCGCTGGCGCCATCATGGAGCACCTTGATCCGGAAAAATATGAAGTCGTGCCCATCGGCATTACGCGGGAAGGCACCTGGACGCAGGGCAACCGCGCGGGGCTCAGCATTGTTGACGGGCGCCTGCCCGAAGTAGAACTCCACGATGAGCTGGCGTTATCCCTCAACCCTGCCACGCGTGGGCGTATCCACAATGTCACCCGCCACGAGCACTACACCGAGGTGGATGTCATCGTCCCAGTTCTGCACGGCCCCTTTGGAGAAGATGGCACAGTGCAGGGCCTCTTTGAACTTTCGGGGATTCCCTACGTCGGCGCAGGCGTATTGGCTTCGGCTGTGGGAATGGACAAGGAGTTCACCAAGAAGCTTCTGGTCGCGGAAGGCCTTCCGGTAGCGCCCCAAGTAGTACTTACCGGTGAAGCCACGCTTGACGACGCCCAAAAGGAACGCCTTGGCCTGCCCGTCTTTGTGAAGCCGGCGCGTGGTGGTTCCTCTATCGGCGTTTCCAAGGTTTCTGCCTGGGAAGACTTCGACGCAGCGTTGGCCCTGGCTTATGAGTCCGATGACAAGGTTCTCGTCGAACCGGAGATCAGCGGTGCCGAGGTGGAGGTGGGTGTTCTCGAACGTCCAGACGGCAGCCTCCAGGCTTCTGTGCCAGCCAAGCTCTTGGGTACCACGGAGTCTGAGGAAGGCTTCTATGACTTCGACGCCAAGTACATCGACGAGGGCGTCTCGGCAGCGATTCCGGCTCCGTTGAGTGAGGAGATGACCACCGAGCTTCGCCAGCGGGCAATTGAGGCTTTCCGGGCGCTGGGCGCTGCGGGCCTATCCCGCGTGGACTTCTTCGTCAGCGGTGATTCTTACTGCATCAACGAGGTAAATACCTTCCCTGGCTTTACCCCAATTTCGATGTACCCGCAGGTCTTCGCCGCCGTGGGCGTGGACTATGCCGAGCTGCTCGATATCCTCATCCAGACCGCCCTCGCGCGCGCCTAGTTCCCCAGCCGAGTGCAAAGGCCAGGCACTGAATGTGGAAGCTGTGCTGCTCCTATTGGGAAGGGGTGGCTTTAACGAGGGCGTCGCTCAGACGCACCAGTGCGGAGTTCGCCGCCTCTTGTGGGGTGGATAGTGCGAGATCTTCCGCCCGGCCGAGCGCGAACCACGTGCCGGCCGTGGTGCCCTCTGCCAGGGTAGTGTCCTCGAACCACGGGACGTCGTTAACCTGCTGGAGCTGAACACCCGCGCGGTAGTTTTCTGGGGCGCCCACGCCGCAGCGCACGACGATCTCCTCTTGGCCCGGCGCGCTGTACACCCAGGTGTTCTTATCGCCCACATCGGTGCGGCGCGTGTAACCCTCCGCAAGTGTTTCCGGTAGGGCCTTCTCTAGGGCGGGACACATGGAATCCGGGCCCGCCTTCAGCTGCGACAGTGGTGCTGCATTTGCCTTCTGGGGCTTCGAATCTAGGTGCTTGAAGGCATCCTCCAGCCCCTCCGGCGCCTCGTCCTTGGCGTTCTCCGAGGAGGTGGTTACGGCGATGGCGGGGGTGTACTCGGTGCTGTACCACGTCGTGAGGTTGGATCCGGGGGTGGCGTCGACGACCTGCAGCCAGGATTCCCCGTCAGCCTCGATGGTCTGGGAATACTCCGTAAATTGTTGCGGCAGGTCAACGCCACAGCGCAGAGTTATTTTGTCCTCCGAGCTCTTCGTCCAGGCTGCGGCACCCGCCGGGGCTGGGTCGGCGAGTTCGACCCGTGAGTATCCCATGAGCTTGTCCGGCAGAGCGTCAACGACAGCGGCGCACTCGGGGGAGTCCGCTGCTTCAGACGGAGTGGGAGGCAGCGCTACCGGCTGTTGCGCGGCGCTGGTGAATACGTATTTTGCCCCAAAAATTACCGCGAAGACCATCGCGATGGCGATCCCTAGTGAGATGTAAATTGCGGTGCGGTTAAATTGGGTATCCATAGGGGCTTATCCTATCGCTGATAGCCCGAGAAGAACGAACGTGGACTACGCGCGCACGAGTGGTGCGTGGCCTGCGCAAGGAAAAGGAGTCCGTGACGGTGGGTTTGTCCCATACCCTCGACCAAGCCGGCGAACGGCACGTTATCCATGAGATTGTCACCGCCGCCCCGAGCGCGCTCAACGGCGACGATGCTGCGGTGCTCTACCCGGCGGCGCCGAACTCCCGCACGGTGGCCGCGACGGACATGATGGTGGAAGGCCGGCATTTCCGGCGGGACTGGTCCACCGCCGCGGAAATCGGCCAGAAAGCCATCGTGCGCAACTTCGCAGACATCGAAGCGATGGGTGCGCGGCCTACAGCAGCATTGCTGGCGATTGCCGCCCCAGGAGATACCCCGGTGGACTTCGTGCGGGGGATCGCGCAAGGCATTGCTGAGCGCTGCGCGGTGTACAACGCTGAGCTCGTCGGGGGCGACCTAACCCGCAGCGATAGCTTGGTTATTAACGTCACCGCGATGGGTTCTTTGGGCGGAAGCGGAGCACCTCTGACTTTGGATGGTGCGCGTGCGGGTCAGAAGCTGGTGGCGCACGGCAAGATTGGGTACTCCGGGGCGGGCCTGGCTCTTTTGCAACGCTATGGCCGCGCCTTGCCACCGGAGCTGGAGGAGTTCTGGCCGCTGGTCGACGCCCACTGTGCTCCCACCCTCGCCCCGGGGCGCGGAGTCATCGCTCGGGCAACGGGCTCGACGGCGATGACGGATAATTCCGATGGGCTCGTGCGCGATGTAGGACATCTGGCTGGGCGTTCCGGGGTGCGCATCGACCTCGACCGCGACGCGATTGCTCCCGATCCGCTGCTGGCGGCTGCCGGCGCGGTGCTCGATATTGATCCTTGGGAATGGGTCTTGGCTGGCGGCGAGGACCATACGCTGTTGGCCACCACATTTAAGGCCGCTCCCTCTGGTTTCCGCGAAATCGGCCGCGTACTGCGCGGCACCGGAGTATTCATTGATGGAGAGGAGCCACGCTATAGCGAGGGCTGGGAGGGATTCGCGTGAGCCACATCGATACTTCCCGCATCCACTATTCGTGGATGCCGCACATCCGACAGGCCCTGGAGGAGAATCTCCCAGGCATCGAGCGCGCGATTGGCGCAGAGTTCTTGCCGCCTGCCGAGGATGTATTCGCCGCTCTGTCCATGCCCCTCGAGGAGGTGCGGGTGCTCATCGTGGGCCAGGATCCCTATCCCACGCCGGGGCATGCCATGGGCTTGTCCTTCTCCACGCGGCCGGGTGTGCCGGCACCGCGTTCGCTGAAGAATATCTACGCCGAGCTTGGCGACGACCTCGGCATCCCCGGCCGCGCGGACGGCGACTTGCGGGCCTGGTATGACCAGGGCGTGCTGTTGCTCAACCGGGTACTCACCGTGGCCCCGGGCCAGGCGGGTTCGCACCGCCGTCTCGGGTGGGAGGCGATTACCGAGGCAGCGATCAGGGCGCTGGCAGGGCGCGATATCGTTGCCATCCTGTGGGGCCGCGACGCCCAGTCCTGCCAGGCCTTTCTACCGGGCACGGACTGCATTACTTCCCCGCATCCTTCGCCACTGTCAGCGCGGCGTGGGTTCTTCGGCTCGCGTCCCTTCTCCCGCGCAAACGCGGCGTTAGAGGCCCGCGGCGTCCCCGCGGTGGACTGGCGCTTGTAAACTAGCCAGCATGTCATATCCCGCCGAGTTGGATGCTCGTGGCCTGCACGAGTGGGCCGCACGAACCGTGGAGGAGCTGCAGCGCCGCCGCGCTGAGATCAATGCCCTCAACGTTTTCCCGGTGCCCGATTCGGACACAGGATCCAACATGGCGCACACCATGGAGTCCGCCTTGGCGGAGGCCGATAAGGGCGAGGCGGACGTGGCTGAAGCCTTGGCCATCGGCTCGGTGCGCGGTGCGCGCGGCAACTCGGGGATGGTGCTTTCCCAGGTCCTGCGAGGTGTTGCCGATGCCACGACAGATTCGCGCGTGGATGGTGCGGTCTTAGCTGATGCTTTGACGCTGGCCGTCACGTTGGTGGACCGCGCGCTCGCTACACCGGTGGAAGGAACGATTATTACCGTGCTGCGAGCCGCAGCCACCGCCGCACGTGAGGCTGCTGAGCAGCCTGGAGCCGAGCTCCACGGCATCTTGTTAGCAGCGGTCGAGGCCGCACGGAAGGCCCTTGCTGAGACCCCCTCGCAGCTACCAGCGCTGCGCGAAGCCGGCGTTGTGGATGCTGGCGGAACCGGCTTCGTAATTTTGCTCGAGTGCTTGCTCGCTCAGGCCACAGGGCACGCCCCCGCCAGCCAACCACTGACCGTCTCGGCGTCTGCGCCCCCTGACGAGTTCGCGGCGCGGGAGCCGCAGGCAGGAGAAGAACTCGCCGAGATCGAGGCAATTTTCTTCTTTGAGGGCAACCTGAGCGACATTGAAGAGGCCTTGGCTCCGCTGGGCAATAGTCTCGTCATTGCACGGGCCACGGAAACCTCCGCCAGCGTGCACATCCATAGCGCTGAGGCGGGGGCCGTGATCGAAAAGGCCTATGCCCTGGGAAATGTCAGCAACCTGCGGCTCGAAGCGCTACCGCAGGCGGGTCAGGCGGCCCGATGCGAAGATTCTGCTGGTGGCGGGGGAGCACAGCGGCGTATCTTTGCTGCGGTGCCTGAAGGGGCCGCGCGGGAGCTTTTTGAGAAGGTGGGGGCGGACGTCGTCCAGCCCGGCGAAGAGCTGCAGAGCGCCGGGGAGGGAGATCTTTTCTTACCCAATGGCTGCGGTGGCGACCCAGGCAAGGCGACTGTCATTCCGACCGATTCCCTGGTTGCCGGGCTAGCGGCGCTCTCGGTTTATACGCCGAGTTCTGCGCACACCGACGACGTGCTCGCCGCTATGACGGACGCTGCCGGCTCCATGCGGGTGGCTTATCCAGATAGAGAAAGCGTGGCTGGGATTCTAGCAGCATGCCGTACTCAGCTGGGCTATGGCGGCGAGCAGATCACGGTGCTGACTGGCCTTGAGCTAGATGAAGAGGAGTTAGCCCGTAAACTGGGGATTGAGGTCGTCGTTCTGCGCGTGCCTGGACTGCGCACTGAGATTGGGGTGGAGTAGGCCATGTTGGGCTGGCAGGATGACCGCGCACTGACGGAAATCTTGGCAAAGAAGGATGCCGCGGCTTTCAAGCGCGCCTTCGGATACACCACGTGCGGGGAGCTGCTCAGCCACTATCCGCGCGATTACATCCGCCACAATAAGGACGTGGGCCTCGGCGGTGCTGAGGATGGTGAACACGTCACCATCACTGGCGTTATCGAGGATCTCCGCGTTAAGCACACCTCTAAAGCCATGGTGTTTATCCTCTACATGGATAGCGGAGTCCAGGCCTCCTTTTTCAATGCACACTACGTGCAACGCGTGCTTGGGCGAGGCATGCGCGTCATGCTCTCGGGCAAGTTGAAATACTTCCGGGGATACCCCAGCCTGCAGCACCCCGATTTTCTTATCCTCGATCCCGGCCGCTATCAGGAGTCTCTGCTGGATAGCACCACTGGGCAGGGGACAGGTTCGCTGAAGAAGCTCTCCCAGTTCGGCTCATTGGAGACATTCCTGCAGCGCGAATGGATTCCCGTGTACCCGGCTAGCGGAAAGGTGACGTCGTGGTACATCATGGGCGCTATCCACAAAGTGCTCGAGCACACCCCGCCGATCCCGGAGCCGCTGGACTACCGGATGATGGTGACGCTGGATCAAGCCGTGCGCGAGATCCATGAACCGGGTGACAATGGTCCGGAGCGCGCCATCCAGCGGCTTAAGTACAACGAAGCCTTATCGGTTGGCCTAGTTATGGCCTTGCGGCAGCGCGATGTTAAGGCGCGTACGGCAACCCCAATGCCGGCGATTCTGGAAGGCTTCCGCGATGAGCTGCTCAGCGGGCTACCCTTCGCTCTGACCGACGGTCAACGACGAGTCATTGGCGAGATCGACGCAGATCTGTGCGGCACCGCGCCCATGATGCGGCTGTTGCAAGGCGAGGTCGGTTCGGGCAAGACGCTCGTTGCCACGTGTGCCATGTTGCAGGCGGTTGATGCTGGAAAACAAGCTGCACTGCTCGCCCCGACGGAGGTTCTGGCGGCGCAGCATGGGGCGTCGATTAGCGCCAGCGTTCCCGAAGGAGTCACCGTCACGGTCTTGACAGGTTCGATGAAGACGGCGGAGAAACGCAAGGCTTTGTTGGAGATTGTCTCTGGCGAGGCCGATATCGTGATTGGCACCCACGCCA
>OJLW01000638.1_pt1 | contig 16247 bp, 10 predicted proteins | sample 1597021 | NCBI WGS metagenome assembly OJLW01 (sample SAMEA3904676, study PRJEB24821) | metagenome | biome: Builtin; feature: hospital; material: surface | place: USA | collected 2013-06-03
GTGCCTGAGATCCAAAAGAGTCCGAGTGTCACACGAAATATTCGCGCGCGCCGCCGCGCACGAGCACAGCACCCATACACTTACAACATGTGCTCCCTTGCGCCGCCACCACCGCCGCAATCCAAAGCATCGTCGCCCCAGCACAAACGTCGCAGGACTCACATACAACGCGTTCAAAGTGATCCTGTCGTGAGCCCCGGGCATTCCACTCGTGCTGACACCAACCAACCCAGCTCAGACGACAGCTTTTCGCGTGTGCTAGATGAAGACTTCCCTATTGACTCTAATGCCCTAGAAGAGGTGGCAGCAGAGCAAGGATGGTGATACCCATGTACCCTGTAGATAGACGTGTGCCGGCGGTGCACACAAATGCCGTTTCGTCATAAATTCCAACATCATCGGCGACCCCTCGATTTGATTGGCAGGGTAGCAAAGTGGTCTAATGCAGCGGCCTTAAGCCGGGTGATTTTTCACCCACATAAGCCATCCGCCATTCGCGGGTTCGAACCCCGTCCTTGCCAACTTTTTGTTACATGTAAACGTGAATTTCTGCATACGGCTGCTGTTGGACGAGACGACAAGCGCCCGACGATGCCAAAACCAACGTGTGCCAGACTGCGTAAGTGAGGCGTACATACATGCGTGGACAGGTACATGGGGTCCGACGTGATTGGGGGGTATCAGTTCAGGGAAGGGGATGTAGGCGCGTTCAGGTACGCTTTGGCGCACGACTTGCATGTACATGTAAAAATCATGCGTGTCTGCGTCCATGGATGCCGTGGACACCTCTTTACCTGTGAGGAGTGGGGTCATGAGAGAGGCATCGTGCGCCCGCGATAGTCGCGGTCGTTCTAACGAATCTGATGACACGTTGGGGGAGATCCATCGTGCAGCCTGTTGAACAATCGAAGTGTTGGCGCTCGATATGCTATCATCGTGCCCGAGATCGTCCTCAGGTACATCCCAACGCCATTCGCCCATATTCGTCCATGGGAAGACGTCGTCCACGACCGTTTCACCACGGCCAACCTCCTGGGTATATTCGTCCTCGATGGCTGGCACATCTGCCTCCCATTGTTGCTGTGCCCATTGATTCCGGCACACGTTGCGTTCATTTTGGTAATGCTGCTCGAGGACGCGGAGATGTGTCCCGACCGTGGTGTCCCACAGTGTTTCCAAGGCGTGGCTCGTGCACAAACACAAACGCTTGATTGTGCACTTGGGCCATGCCCTATCCCATGCCGAGTACCACTGACGTGTGCATGGGGCCCTTCGTGCTGCTTCGCATCGACGCTCCCACTCCTCCTCGTCAAAGCCCACCTTCTGGTCCGAGAGGCATTTGCGTTTTGGTGCCGCACGATTAGGGGCTGGCCCTGTGCGCATCACGGTCGGGAGCGGCGTGGATGTGGATGCAATAATGTGCCTGTGTGGCAGCTCAGTGAAAGACGAGTCCTTGGGAGAGATGGGAAAGGCGATGTCGGTCAGCCCCAGATCTAGCGGTGCCAGTGGCTCTTGGGGGGACGTTTGCCAGGGCACATCGGGTGCCTCGCTCCATACATCGTGGACCCACGGCACTGTTGTCTGCGCATGGCGTTTTAGTGCTGGACATGGCTCGTACATGATCGAGTCGGTCGTCTCCGTGTCCGGCAGGGTAAAGGCCGTGGGCAGCACATTGTGGCACAGGTCGTGTGACCGCTTGGGCTTGTCGCGGAGACTTGCCATTGTGCGCTGAATGTCGTCACGCCAAGCGTGTACCTGGATCTGCCACAGCCTGCATACGCCAATGAGCACCAAGCTTCCTTGGTACATCAGCCGTGGTCCCTGCCATAGCGGTGCTACTGTACATACATGCACGATATCCACCCTCGTGTACTCACTCTTTGTGATGCGCACATGCGCTGACTGCGTGCCCAGAGTCGCTGCGATCCTGCGTTACGAACATGCTGCGTACCAGACACACTTGGCACTAGACATGCAAGATGCACAGCGCGGCTGGGACGCGTCATGGAACACAGCACGACACACCTCCACCCCACCGCCGCTGGTTCTTTTCTTTCCACCAAGTGGATGCACTGGGTCCGGTCTGCTCGACTGTGCTTGCCTGGACTGCGTGCATTTCGCCCCCTTCGTACTTTGTGCACATCGATTCCGAGAATGAATTGGACGCCTCCTGCGCCGACGGCGGTGCCCGCTCCTCCGATACCACCGATCCGCGATATCCATTCGTGTGCGAATGTCAACGACATCAAGCCGCTGCATCTGCATCTTGACTGGTCGATCGACTGGGATGCCAAGTGTATTCGCGGTGCAGTCACGCATGAGCTGGAGGTACAAAAGGACGGTACCGCGCATGCTACGTTTGATACATCGTACCTTGATATCCGCGAGGTGCAAGTGGATGGAGCTCGGGCCGCGTACCAGCTTGAGGCGCGGCGCGGCCCATTGGGCGAGCCTCTGCGCATTCATTTGGGTGAACGCATGGCGGGAGACAGGGTCAAGGTGGCCATTGATTATGCCACGACGCCCAAGTGCACGGCGCTCGGGTGGCTCTCAGCCAGCCAAACGCGTGCCAAGAAGACGCCGTTCCTCTACTCGCAGTGCCAGGCGATTCACGGCCGCTCACTTGTGCCGTGCATGGACACACCGTCGCGAAAAGTGACGTACACGGCGCGTGTCAACTCGTCGATTCCCGTGCTCATGTCAGCGCTGCGGCGCTCGTCGGCCTCGGACGTGTATGAATTTGACCAGCCGGTAGCGATTCCCACCTACCTTATTGCGATTGTGGGAGGCCTCCTCGAGTTCCGCGCGCTGGGTCCACGTACGGGCGTATGGGCCGAGCCGCCGGACGCGGATGCCGTTCAGTGGGAGTTTGAGCGGGATGCTGAGCCCTTCCTCACAGCTGCTGAGCAGGTTGTGTCGCCGTATGTATGGACGCGGTACGACAGTGTTGTGCTGCCGCCGTCGTTCCCGTACGGTGGTATGGAGAATGCGAATCTGACAACGCTGACGCCGTCGCTCGTGTGTGGCGATCGCAGCGCGACGGATGTCCTCCTGCATGAGCTGTGTCATTCATGGAGCGGCAATCTGATTTCGTGCATGAACTGGGAATCGTTCTGGCTGAACGAGGGCTGGACTGTGTACCTGGAGCGTCTGCTCCTCGAGAAGCTGTATGGGCCAGCGCACCGTGGCTTTTCGTACATTATCGGCGCCAAGGCCCTGCGTGACTCCCTCGAGGGCTTTCAGGACACGCCGCGGTTCCAGCGCCTCGTGCCCGAGTTCCGCGATGGTGAAGATCCTGACGATGCGTTCTCGTCGATTCCGTACGACAAAGGCGCGAACTTCTTGTTGTACCTGGAGCGCGTCGTGGGCGGCCTCGATGTGTTTGCACCGTATATCCAAGCCTATTTCACGACATTCCAGGGCCGCTCCATCTCGACGGAGGAATGGAAAGCCCATCTGCTCGCGTACTTCGCGACGCATCCCACAGCGAGTCAGGCGCTCCAGACTGTGGATTGGGACGCGTGGCTGCACGGAGAAGGCCTGGAGCTGCCTGTGCGTATGGAGTATGACCAAACGCTCGCCGCCGAGGCCTTCGCCCTCGCTGCGCGCTGGATCAAAGCGATCGGCGACGGCGTCGACGGCGCGTTTGCTGCGTCGGACATGCAAGGCTGGAATGCCAACCAAGTCGTTGTGTTCCTGGAGCGGCTGCACGCTGGGCCGCGTGTCCCACTGTCTTACGCCGCGCGTCTTGACGAGACATACTCACTGAGCACGGCACAGAACCCTGAGGTGCGCCTGCGCTTCTATGAAGTTGCCCTCGAGGAGCAGGGTGGACGCTATGCCGAAGAAGCCGCCGCGTGGGTCGCATCGCAAGGCCGCATGAAGTACTGCCGCACGATCTTCAAGGCTCTGTACAGAGTGGAGCCGGCGCTCGCTCAGCGCACGTTTCTGGAGAACGAGTCGTTTTACCACCCCATTGCCGCCGCTATGATCAGAAAGGTACGTATCCGGTCCACACCAACGACCACAGGACCTCGGCTTGTAGTCTGACCATAGGACATGCGCCGCCACCGCGATGTGGTCGCCGTGATTGGGAGCACGGGCACGGGCAAGTCGCAGCTGGCCGTCGACCTGGCGCGGCATGCAGCACAGCACTTGGGCATGCATGCCGAGGCCATTTCGGCGGATAGCATGCAGACGTATGTCGGCCTCGATGTGATTACGAACAAGGCGGACGCCAGCGAGATGGAGGGCGTTCCGCACCACCTCCTCAGCTTCCTGTCACCCGGCCAAGAGTATGACATTACGCAGTTTGTCGCAGACGCTGGTGGTCTGTGCGCACAACTCCAACAACAGGGCGCTCTGCCGATCGTGGTCGGTGGCACGACGTACTACGTACAGCACCTACTCTTTCCTGGGCGTCTCGTTTCGCAAGTCCCTTCGACGGACTACGAGGGCGACGTACACGCCCGCATCGCCTCCCTGCCTCCCGACTTGAGAGCCCTATGGGACGCCCTCGGCGACGACCCCAAAGCCCCTCCACCGCCGGGGGATTTGTGGCCTCTGTTGGCGCACTTGGACCTGGCGTGTGCTCAGCGTTGGCACCATCGCGATCACCGCAAAGTGTACCGGAGCCTGCGAATCCTGCGCGACACGGGCGTTCCGCAGTCTGCGTGGCTCAGCGCTCAGGACGAGGAAGATCGGCAGCATGGGCGTCGTGAGCCGTCTCGCCGGCTGGTGCTGTGGGTGTGGAGTGAGCGAGAGGCTTTGCATGCGCGTCTGAATGCACGCATTCAGACCATGATAGAGCGCGGCCTGCTGGATGAGATCCGCGACTTGCGTCGCATCGCGGGCGACGCGCCTACCGACTATACACGCGGCATTTTCCAGGCGATTGGGTACAAGGAGTTTGACGCGTACCTGACGCATGGCGGCGACGACCGCTTTGCCGCGGCGATCACTGATATGCAGACGGCGACGCGGCGGTACGCCAAGCGCCAGACATCGTGGATCCGCAATCAGCTCCTTCCTGAGATCCGCAAGGCGCAGGAGCGCGGGGAGGACGTGTGGCTGTACCTACTTGATGCGACAGATCCGGCGTTCTGGAGAGAGCGCGTGTCGGATCCAGCGCACCGTATTCTCGAGGCATTCATCGCACATGATCCCATGCCTGATCCACGTGCCCAGAGCGCTGCGGCCGCCGAGCAGCTCGCCGTGCCGGAGCAGACGGGCAGCCGTCTCGAGCGCAACAGGCTTGTTGCCTGCGACACGTGCACGAGCGACGAGGCACAGCCGTTTCTGTACCGTGAGAATGAGCGCGACAAGCACATGCAATCGCGCACACACCGCATGGCCCTCAAGCGGCGCTCACGAGCCGCCTACATCGCCGAAGGACGCGCACGAGCGCGGTCCTAGGCGTGCCTTGCGCGCAAGCAGCCCAAGGTCGGCAGCATCCTCGCCATACCCTGTAGGAATCATACGAGTCTCTGTCGCTAGCATCCCCTTTTTCGTCGCGTGCGCGCACCACAGCTGAATCCTGGCAGCTGGGACCGCGCGTGCCTCGTGCGGACCCAAGCCTCCTTTCGCGATGATTTGAGCGTGAGAAGCCGCCCCTTTTGGTGCATTGCCCAAGGACGTGGCGGGATCTCGGTCTGAGCCTAGCACTCACCATGGCGGACCACGCATGGCACATCCCACATCCACAGAGACTGCTTGTATCGGAAGTGCAGCGGCGCTAAAGGGGCTCTCTTCGCCACCTAAGCAGGTGCACAGCCCAGCATCGTGACTTTAGTGCGTGTGGCAAAAAAAAAAGTTACAAGCGCTGTTGCACCCACGACTCCATGCCGCCGGCTACGTACATGTCCTGAATGGAGCGCCCAATACCAGCTGGCCGCGTCGTGTACCGCTTCTCGGTGCCGTCGCTATGCAGCAGAGTCACGGTGCCAGTGCTGCTGTCCAGCGACACGGTCGCATCACGCAGCCACACACTCAACTCACCCGGCTGCCGGCCACCTGCGCCGCGCTTACCATCCTTGGCGTACGCCGACGTCAGGTCGTCGACCAGCTCAGGGCACTGCAGGCAGATGAGGCCATTGTTGATCGCATTTCGCTTGAACACGTCGCTGAACGAGCCAGCGAGCACGACCGGCACACCGGCATACTTGAGGGCTGTCGCGGCCTGCTCACGGGACGAGCCGGTACCGAAATTGTAGCCACTCACCAGCACGATCGAGGACGCGGCCTGCTTCGATGCGCGCTCGGCGCGTTCTTGGGCGATCGACGCCGCCAAGGACGGATCATAGTTCTCCATCACGACCTCGGCCTGGCGCGCAGGCGTAATGTCATCTTGGTACGTGTACTTGCCGGGGTACAGCGCATCCGTGTTCAGATTGTCCTGCGGCACAAACACAAGAGCGCCGGAAAAGGTCGGCGGGAAGGCGGGGTCCAGCGTCGCAGGCGCCGACGCCACGGGCGCAGCTGTCTCCTCGGCCACGATCGACAGGCTCGGCTTGGTGCTGGCGGTGCTTGGAGTCGGTCCGCAAATCTTCCCAGCTGCCGCACTAGCCGCCACGACAGCGGGCGACGCGAGGTAGGCTAGCGCCTTGGGGCTGCCCATACGGCCCTTGTAGTTGCGATTCGTCGCCGAAATACCCACCTCTCCGTCCTCCAGCAGGCCGGTGCCCAGACCGATGCAGGGACCACAGCCAGCAGGCAGGGGCTTGGCGCCCGCAGCGAGCAAGGCGCCCCAATCGCCGGACTCTTCTGCTGCGCGCTGCGCGAGGCTACTCGCCGCGGCAAGATAGAATTCCACGCCAGGCGCCACTTTGCGGCCGCGCAGCACGTCAGCGGCGGCTTTGATATCGGAGGCACGCGAATTGACGCACGAAACGAGGTATGCCTTGTGGATCGGAATGTTTTGCTGCTCGAGCTCATGCAGTGGCGTCGCGATCTTGACGCTGTTGGGACCGGACACGTGGGGCGTGAGTGTCGACAAGTCGAAGCGCAGATGCTTGGCGTACGATGCGCCGGCATCCGCCTCAAAGCGCTCTTTCGCCAGCTTTTCGAGATGCTGCCAGGTCAGACGCGGATGCGTCTCAGACGGCCGGGGCGAGGAGCCAAAGTGGAACTGCAGGCGGTCCATCTGGCGGAGCAAGTCCTCGTACCACTGCAGCGTGGTATCGTCGACGGGAAACACGCCCGCCAGAGCGCCCCATTCGGTCGTCATATTGCTAATCGAGAGGCGCTCATCGATCGACAGGGCCCGGACGCCATCGCCCGTAAACTCGATCGCGGCATTCAGCACCTCGTCGTTCTTAAAGTAGCCACAAAGCGCCACGATCACGTCCTTGCCTGTCACGCCCGGAGGCAGTGTCCCAGTGAGCTCGACCTTGACCATCGGGGGGAGCTGCCACCACGTCTTGCCCGTGGCCCAAATCGCCGCGGCATCCGTGCGTACGATCGGCGTGCCCACCGCACCTACGCCGCCGTACATGTTGGAGTGACTGTCGGACGCGACACACAGCGTCTGGGGAAAGGCGTATCCCTCTTCCACGAGCACCTGGTGCCCAATACCGCGGCCCGCGGGGTAAAAGTCGACGTTCTGCTCCCGAGCGAAAGCTTCGATGCGCGCGTACTTGTCGAGGTTTTTGGCGCTCTTGTTCTGTACGTCGTGGTCCAGGGCAAACACGACCTGAGCAGGATCGTGAATCCGCTTAGCTCCGATCGCATGGAACTTGGAGATCACAGGACCCGTGTTGTCGTGCGTCATGACCGTGGCTGGGCGAATCGACACGTAGTCGCCGGAGCGCACTGGCACCGCAGGGTCCCAGTCGACCGCATACTTCTGCACGACCTTTTCAATGTACGTCTGGTTGGTTGAGGCATAGCGCACCTGCGATGACGCCAAGCGCGACGCGCTGCGACCGCCCCGCAGCGCCCGCCAGAGCATGGTGTGAAAGCCGTTGGCGTCGCTCACCGCAGGGGGCCAGCGCCGCTGGTGTCAGGGCGCGAGCCAATCATGATGCGCGCATGAGACGAGTCACTCGTCGCTCCGCTGTCGTCTCGGCCGGGGCCCACCTCCGCTTTCGCCCTCCGCACGGCCGTGACTCGGTTGCGTCCATACCATGAGTGCTCCCCTGACCCGTACTGCGCTGCGCACTGTTTCCAAGGCCCCCCGCCGTGTGTCGGCCCGCATGATGTCTCTCGCGACGCGTGCTGCGCCACGTGTGTCGCCTTCGACGGCCGTGCCGCGCGTGGCGATGCAGGTGCGTGGCATGAAGACGCTCGACTTTGCCGGCACGCCGGAGAAGGTGTACGAGCGTGAGGACTGGCCGCTCGAGAAGCTGCAGGACTACTTTAAGGATGAGACGTTTGCACTGCTGGGCTATGGCTCGCAGGGCCACGGCCAGGGACTGAACTTGCGTGACAATGGCCTGAACGTGATTGTCGGTGTGCGCAAGGACGGCGAGTCGTGGCGCCAGGCCGAGGCGGACGGCTGGGTGCCGGGCAAGAACCTGTTTTCGATTGAGGAGGCTGCGACGAAGGGCACGATTCTCATGAACCTGCTGTCGGATGCTGCGCAGACGTCGACGTGGCCGCACCTGAAGGAGTATGTCACTCCCGGCAAGACGCTGTACTTTTCGCACGGTTTCTCGATCGTGTACAAGGACCAGACGCATGTCGTGCCGCCCGAGAATGTCGACGTGATTCTGTGTGCGCCGAAGGGCTCGGGCCGCACGGTGCGCACGCTGTTCAAGGAGGGCCGTGGCATCAACTCGTCGGTGGCCGTGTTCCAGGACGTGACGGGCCGCGCTCTCGAGAAGGCTGTGGCGATTGGCATTGCCGTCGGCTCGGGCTACATCTACGAGACGACGTTCCAGAAGGAGGTGTTCTCGGACCTGTACGGTGAGCGTGGCTGCCTGATGGGTGGTATCCAGGGCATGTTCAAGGCGCAGTACGATGTGCTCCGTGCGCATGGCCACTCGCCCTCGGAGGCGTTCAACGAGACGTGTGAGGAGGCGCTCGAGTCGCTGTACCCGCTCATTGCGCAGAACGGCATGGACTACATGTACAAGGCATGCTCGACGACGGCGCGCCGTGGTGCGCTGGACTGGGCGCCCGAGTTCGAGGCGGCGTGCAAGCCTGTGTTTGAGCGCCTGTACCAGAGCGTGAAGGACGGATCGGAGACGCGCCGTGCGCTCGAGTTTGGCTCGCGCAAGACGTACCGCGAGGACTACGACCGCGAGACGGACGCCATTGCCGACCAGGAGATGTGGCGCGTCGGTCATGTGGTCCGCGGCCTGCGTCCCAACCGCAAGTAGGGGCACTGCCATGCGTGATGCAGCGTGTGGTGTGTGCCAGATAGGTCCACAGCAGAAAACGTCGACACCACACAGGGCCCCCAGCGACGCGACTTTACGTCCAGGGCGCTAGGGCGGCCGCCGTACGCGCGGCTGAGGCCGGTGTCGATGATGTAGACGCGGCCGTCGCAGCGGGTGCGGATGCCCGTGAACTGGGGCGTGTGTCCCATGATGAGCGCATACACGCCGAGGGACGAGCGCGCCTGCTCGGCCATCATGCATGCCGCCTTCGCTGGGTCTTGCGCGTAGCCGCGGAACCAGAATGGGCCGTCACTCGACCACAGCGCGTGCTCGGCCTTGGACAGGGGGCCGCGGCGGGCGAGGGACTTTTCGAGGAGCGTGTGGCCGACGTCGTTCATCGCGTCTACACCCATGTCGGCGAACGTGGGCGTGATGCCGCCGTGGACGAACGACGCGCGGTGCGTGGGATAGAGCGGCATGTCCGCGGCAGGCAGCAGGTCGACATGGGTGGTGACCTGGTAGTGCTGCATCCACTCGGTGCCGAGCCAGCCGTGCAGGGACATGGCATCGCGCCGTTCGTCCATGCCTCCGAAGGATGCGACGTCGCCTGGCGTGACGTAGCGCCAGTCGAGCATGGCGTTCATCATCTCGTGATTCCCCAGCACATGGATCACGTCGCCACCGTGCGCGCGGCTCTCGTTCCGCAGTCGCTGGAACAGCTGATAGAGGCGGATCGTGTCGTCACCGCGGTCGACCGTGTCGCCGGTGCTCACAAACACCGTCTTGCCACCGGCCCACGCATCATGGTGCGCGTGCAAGAGGCCCGCGGCGCGAAGGACGGCCGTCGCGTGCGCATAGTCGCCATGGATATCGCCGAGCGCGACGATGCGGCGCGTCTCGCCCACCACACGCGGCCACGGCAGGCACAGGGCGGCCAGGCCCAGCGCCCACGCCACGAGCCACGCGGCCTGCATGCTGGCGGGGACGTAAGCGGCGCGCCACGCGGCGTCGCTGGTCGTCTTCCTCCACCACGACCATGTCGGCGACGATTCTGCCACTGGAGCTCGTGGATCGGTGTATTGGCAGCAGCATCTGGGTCGTCATGAAGGGGCAGCGCGAGTTTGTCGGCAAGCTCCTGGGCTTTGACGACTACGTGAGTACGTATGGCGCACTAACGACGAGACATGGTGCTGGAAGATGTGACGGAATAGTACGTCGCCACGACTGACGCAGCGAAAACACGCCCGACGGCTACAAAAAGGTGCATCTGTCCAAGACGCTCTTGAATGGCAACAACATCTGTGCGGTACGTGCGTCTCTACTCACGGCAGCTCGTGCCTGGTGGCGAAGGCCCCGAGCACTAAGTACGTGCGGTGTTGCGCCACTGCATATACGGCATGCGCAGCTGCGTCGCCTGCTCGGACCGCATGCGTGTCGAGCGGCGCGTCTCGACGACCGGCTCACGCACACCGAGAGCAATGTCGTCGATGCGCCGCCGCATCCCGCCCTCTATAGCGTCGCGGTACTTGAGCAGCTGCGCCTTGAGGGCCTGCTCACGTACGCCGCGTGGCCGTAGCCAGGCAATCAGCTGCTCCATCTGCTCCGGCTGCGTGTACACGCCCCAGGCGCCCCACGCGCATGGCTCGTCGAGCTGCAGCTCGGTGCGCCGTCGCCGCTCGAGCGCGGCGGAGCCGCCCGCATAGTCCGTGCACAGCGCGTCCCATTCGCGGCGGTGCGGTGCCTGGACAAATAGGCGGCCCGTCTGGTAGGCCGAGGCTGCGGCGGACCCGATGCCGTCGAGCCAGTAGTAGCGGTCGAGGAACCGGTCGCAGCCGAGTGGCTGGAGCCGCGGGATCTGTGCATACTGCCGGAACTCGCGCTCAATTGCCTCTTCGCGGCGGAGGCACCACTGCAGCGACTCGGCGAGCCGGCGGCGCTCGTCGCGCAGCTGCTTCGTTTCGCGTACCTGCTCCTTCGACCGCGCCTGCTCTTCAGCGAGGCGCTTTTCCTCCTCTTCGCGCTGCAGTGCCTTTTCGCGCAGGGCCTCTTGCCGCGTGCCTGCGAGCCGCTTGTATCGATCCGCCTCATCGGCCTCGTCCATCACGTCGTCGGACGCCAATTCGTCGCGCTCCGAGTCCGAGTCGGACGCGGGCTCTTCCGGCGCGGCGTCCTCCGGCTCCTCCTGCTCCTCCTGCTCCTCCTCCTTGCCCGCCGGCGCATGCAGCGTCTGCATCTGCTCGCGCGTCTTTTTGCGCAGGCGCGCCAGCTCGACGCGCTCCTTGCGCAGCTCCGTTAGGTGCGACTCACACTCGTCGTAGTATGCCTTGACATCGCGGGTCAACACAGCCAGCTCGCACAGAAACAGCAGGATGTGGATCTTGTCGCTCAGCGGCAAGTGCACGTACCGCTCGCTGACCGTGTGGTGGGCGTTCGACGTCGACGCATCGTCGTCGTACTCGACGCCCGTCAGGTGCGACAAGATGCCGAGGTATCGCGGCACGGCGTCGGGCGTCGCACGATCCACGAGGCATCCCATGACCGAGCGCTCCCAGCCCCGGCGGTGCTCGTCACTCAGCTGTCGCCGCGACCATCCGTCGCTCAGTTCGCGCGCAGCGTCCAGCACATGGCGCTCGGGCGAGTCACTCAGCTCGCTCACATCCGACGCCGCGTCCTGCTGTTCGTCGCTCGTCTCCTCCTCCGGCATCTCCACGTCCTGCAGCGCTCGGCGCTGGGCGACGGCCGCCGGCGCCAAGTCGCGACTGTGTGCGCCGTCGCGGACGATCGCGTTCAGGAGCACGGCATGCACCTCGGCGAGGAGCGGGCATGGCGGATCGCTCACGGGGTGGCGCAGAGCGCCGTCCAAGTCATCGAGGGCCATGTGCGAGATGCCGAGTGGCTCGCCCAGCGAGAGGAAAAAGTAGTACACGGCCAAGAACGACTCGAAGAGCTCGGGCGGCACATTCAGATGCTCGTCGCTATCGAGGCGCGGACGATGCGCCTGCCGCGGCAGTTCGCCGGTGACCTGGACCTGCAGCTCATCGGGCGTGATGGGATCCAGAAGCGTGTCTTCACACGGATACTTGGGCGTCGGCTTCGGCGCCTCTTCCTTTTTGGTATCGCGGCGCTTGGCATGCGGAGCGTCGTCGCTCGACTTGCGGCGCTTGGCCGCCTGCGCCTCGTCGATTTTCTGCTGGATCGGCGCGGGCACCTCGGTGGGCAGGCCGAATCGTCGCGCGGTCGGCTCACGGACGAGCCACATCAGACCGGCCGCATCACGGCACAGCGCATCGCGAAGGAAGCGCCGGAGGATCGTCTTGGTAAACGCCAAGCGCCCGCGGCTCAGCTGCTCGGCACGCACGTTCTCGAGGCGCGTATGCGAGGCCGGCAGCTCGATGGTATAGGTATACGTGTGCGGCGCATCGTCCCGCGGCTCGTCGCCTGCCTGCAAGTCGGCATGCAGGGGCCGATCCGGATGCGCAGGGCACGAGCCACCACGCACGATGCCGAGCTTGCGAGCGCCATCTTCCACCGACACCTCCTCGCCCACGAAAAAGCGCTGGCGCATGCATTCATACACGCGCTCGACCAGCTCCGTCAGGCGCCCACACGTCTGGAACTGCGCAGCTCGGAGCACAGGCACCTTGAGCGCGTCGGGGAACTGCGACTGGATCGCGCGCGTGTGCTGCGCCTCGCTCTCAGCCGCCTCAAAAAACGTCAGATTCGACTTGCCCGACAACTCGCACTGAAAGATGCGCTGGTGATAGTAGCTCAGCCGCGCGGCATACGGCTCGTACTCCTCAAACACCTCGCCTGTCGCTGCGAGAAAAAACACAGCACGGTCCTCCTTCCGCTCCGTGTACGCTGACAGCAGCGCGGCAGGCACCCCCTGCGGCTGCACCGGCTTGCGCTTGACGATGGGCATCCGGACGGGAAGGTGGGCACAAGACACGCCTCGGCGCCGGCCCTTTTGCTCTCTACGTTGCGCTACGACGCGTCGCGTGTTTAATTCCCAATCTTTCTCCACCTACATCCGCGCCGTGGCCGGCCGGTCGAGGAAGTGGACGAGCGGCGGGAGCCACGCGGTGTCCACGTCAAAGTAGTCGAACCACAGGTGGCCGTAGGCCTCGCGATCGCCATCGACGTGCGGGAAAAGGCGGCGGGATTGCGGCAGGAAGCGCTCGATCTCGCGTGCCTCGTCATAGGCGACCATGTGGTCGTAGCGGCCGTGCAGGATCGCGATGGGCAAGTGCCGTGGAACGTATCGCAGCCTGTCGCGGCCCTGGTATATCGCGATGGCGACCGCCTGCCGCGCCATCGTGTTCAGTGGCCGACGTGCCGCGAGGCCACGGCGCATGCGCGCGTCCATCTTGTGCTGCATAGGCCGGCCCTCGCCCAGGACCGCCGGATGGTACTGCATCGCGAGCATGTACTGCAGCTGTGCCATAGCCCGCTCGGTTCGCGTAGCGTCATCAGGTATAGCCGCGCCGTCCAGGCGGAACTCTGTGCGAGGCGACTTGGTGAAGGTAGCGGCGAGAATCACGCGGCGCACCTCGATGCCATGGATCACCACGCCGGCCTTGTCCGGCGTCGGCTGTGCGTCCGGGTGCGACAGGATCGCTTGCGCCACAAGTCCCCCCATACTAAATCCCAGCAAGTGCACGACTCGAAGATGCAGCGCCTGGCACAAGCGCAGCACGTCGTGGGCCATGAGCTCGATCGTGACGTCCTCGTCTCCTGTGCCATGCGACGCGCCCAGACCCCGGTGGTCAAAGAGCACCACCTGCCGCGTGCGCGCCAAGGGCACGGCCAGCTCCATCCAGTCATCCATCACGGCACTCATGCCATTCACCATCACCAGCGTCGGCCCCTGCGCATGCTCGGCGCCCAGCACTCGGTATCCGATCCGCGCACCATCGGGCATCCGACACAAGTGGGGGGCCATAGGCAAAGAGGGCCGGAGGCTGTGTGGAGGTTGAGCGTTCTCTCTCCGCCCATGGCGTCCGAGTACGTGGCCCTTGACTGACGCCAGACTCCGCACGTACGAGTGTACGTTGGCCTAACTCACCGCAGTCCAGCTATCGCAGGTGGAACATGCTATTGAGGCAGATCCTGGGAATGCCGAGCTTACGACACTGCGTGATGAGCTCGCGAATCTGATTCACCTCACGAAAGAGTATCACAGCGCCACGGACGCGAAGCCCAAGCCGGTGCAGGAGACGCACAGGTACCAGGCCGGTGACGAGTGCATGGCACGGCACCACGCGGATGACCGTTGGTATCCGGCGAAAGTTACGACGGTCACGGGCTCGGCAGAGAATCCCGTGTACTCGATTCTCTTCACCAAGCTCAAGACGACCGATGTGGTCAGCTCAGCTGATCTTCGTCCACGCTCTGCATCGCAGCCATCATCTGCCAAAAGCAGTAGCAGCAGCGCATCGCGGCCCATGACGCGGGACGAGCTGGCCGAAGAGCGCGAACGCAAACGCGCCCGCAAGGAGAAAAAGATGGAGCGCGAAGCGGCGAAAAACCGCGAGCACGACGCGCGACAGTCGGCCTGGCAAAAGTTCCAGGCCAAGGCTGTCAAGAAAAAGTACGGCGTCGCGGGCGATCGCAGCATGTTCAAAACACCCGACGATCCTTACGCCAAGAGTACGTACGATCTACTCACACACAGTCGGCTCGTCAGGCGGACGCGGCATGACCAAGCAGGCACCACGGCTCAAGCACACATACGAGTCGTAGACACACACACATGTATATAGGGCATGATGGCGACAAACGCGTATTTATTTTGGGTTGGCAGAAACTAGGTTATAGGCCCGGGGGCATTTACTCGTCCTGCTCAATCACAGTCGTCTGCAGACCGTGGAAGTTCGTGATGCCAAGCACAGGCGTGGCGTACGTGTACAGCTTCTCCTTAGCATCCTCATCGTCGTTACGCTTGCGCTCAAGACGGACACGGATACGGCGAGGCACGTCCTTCACACCCAGCTTCCAGATCTCCTGGTTGAGCTTGGGGTCAAGACGCACATCGTTCGTGCCCATCGTCTTCTGCGCAAACTTGACGACTTCCTTCACACCCTTCGGAGCGCGCTTCTTGAACTGCATGCGGTGCACACGCTTGTGCAGGTGGATGGTGTACTCACGCTGTTCGGTTAGTGGGCATGCCTAGCTGGCGTTACATACAGTCACCACATCGTCTGTATGGTTAGCGTGATCGCATGTACGTACTCAGAGCTGAGCGGGTCTTCCTGCCCTTTTGCGTCTTGTCCTGAGGAGCCATGATGACGACAAGTCGTGGTTAGCACACACAAAGGCTGGGCCAGCGCTGGGAAGACGGCGGCGCGCTGCCCCACGACATGTTTTCCCACCCGGTAGGTGCCCGCCTTCAGAAGATCACGTGTACTATATAGTTTTTACGTGGACCACGCGATCGTCGTAATCCTACCCACGTGGCGTACCTGCTGATGGGACACGTGCCCTTCCTGGCTACCTGCGCGCTACTTAGCCCAGGATCTTGGTCACGATACCTGTGCCGACCGTCTTGCCGCCCTCACGGAGCGTGAAGCGCGAGCCCTCCTCGAGAGCGATGTCGTGCACCAGGTCGCACACCAGCTCGACATTGTCACCTGGCATCACCATAGCCTCGTCAGCGTTCTCCGTGCCCGGTGGGTGGGTCAGCGACACCGTCACATCCGACGTGCGGATAAAGAGCTGGGGGCGGTAGTTGTTCATAAACGGCGTGTAGCGACCACCCTCTTCCTTCGTCAGAATGTAGATCTGCGCCGAGAACTTCTTCACGGGCTTGACCGTGCCGGGGGCAATCACGACCTGACCACGGCGCACCTGCTCACGCTTGATACCACGCAGCAGAGCACCCATGTTGTCACCAGCCTCACCACGGTCGAGCTCCTTGTGGAACATCTC
>OJLW01000646.1_pt1 | contig 16096 bp, 16 predicted proteins | sample 1597021 | NCBI WGS metagenome assembly OJLW01 (sample SAMEA3904676, study PRJEB24821) | metagenome | biome: Builtin; feature: hospital; material: surface | place: USA | collected 2013-06-03
CTTCACTACTTCTCCTGGTCGAAAGTGGTGATGCATTCACCGCATGAACCTACCGGGTGAAAAACCCGGTTATTTTGTCATAAACCCAGACACTTTCTTTTTTTTGGGGGGCTGGTTCCCCGAAAACCTACTGGAACACCACGGTAACCTACTGGAACACCACGGTGCGGTTGCCGTAAACCTGCACACGATCCTCCAGGTGCCAGCGCAAACCGCGGGCGAGGACCTGCTTCTCCGCATCGCGACCTTCACGCTGCATGTCCGCAGCGGTGTACTTGTGGGAGACACGCATGACGTCCTGCTCAATAATCGGACCATCGTCGAGGTCCTCAGTGGCGTAGTGGCAGGTGGCACCGATGAGCTTCACACCACGTCGATAAGCCTGCAGATACGGGCGCGCGCCCATGAACGACGGCAGGAAGCTGTGGTGGATATTAATCGCGCGGCCTTCCCACTTCTCGCACAGATCCGGCGGCAGAATCTGCATGAAACGTGCGAGCACGATGGCATCCGGGTTTTCGGCGTCGACAATCTCGGCGACCTCATCGAATGCCTTACGCTTGCCGACGGCATCCTTGGGGAAGGGCACGTGGTGGAAAGGAATGTCATACGCTGCGACCAGTGGCTCCAGATCGCGGTGGTTGCCAACTACTGCAGCGATTTCCATCGGGTAGTCCGACTGTGCGACGCGGCCGAGCAGATCCTGCAGGCAGTGGCCTTCCTTGGTCACCAGGATGACAGCGCGTTTCGGGACAGCGTTGTCGGTGACCTTCCAGCGGACCTCAGGGCCCCAATCACCGATGAGCTCAGCGAACTTCTCGCGCAGCTCTTCTACAGTCAGGTCGAGCGCGTCGGCGCGGACCGCCTGGCGAGTGAAAAACCATCCGGTCTCCGGGTCGGAGAAAAAGTCCGCCTCGGTAATCCACGCACCAATGTCGGACAGGAAGGTCGACAGGGTGGAAACGATACCGGTACGGTCTGGACAGCCGAGCGAGAAGATGTACTGGCGCTCGGTGGGAGTACCGCAATTTGCGGTGATGAGAGAGCGAGTCATTCTCGGTATCTTACCTGCTAGCTAAAGGTAAGTTCGCTCACGGTCGACAAAGGCAGATTTGCGCCCGTCAGCGTCAACGCCAGGCCCTCCCCTGTGACGTGTGCTTCCTCCACCTGCATACCGTGGCCGATGTCGTAGCTCAACAGCGTACCGCTCGCTTCTCCCAGCCAGCCGGCCAGGCCATCGAGGTTTAAGCCGAGGATTGAGCCGCCCTCCAAGTTGATTTCGATATGACCGCCGTTGGCAATCGGGCGGAACTTGGAGGTCGCAAATCCGGAGGCGAATTCAATGTTGAACAGGCCTTCGTCCGGCAACGGCGTGATTGTGGAAGCGCGTACACCGCTTTCCCGGTTAATTAGCGCCTGCAGCAGTTGAGGTGGGATTGTGACGTCTACTCGCAGCGACTCTGCCGTCGGATCCGCACGATTGCTCAGATCCACGTTTTCCAGGTGCACTTCCGCTGCCGGGTCACCGTTGATCTCCGGTGCGCCACCCAGCGCCTCCGGGTTCTTGACCTCCAGTGTGTTCGGAGTGGACAGATCCATCGAGGGCACTGACTTGGTGGCCAAGGCGAGCAGCATCGGGCGGGTGCCGAAAGAAACCTTGGGGTCCTCAGTGACCGTCGCACCACGCTCTTCGGCGGAGGTGCGGTAGCCGTCGGAAATCTCCTTGCTCACGAACATCCGGACGCCGATTTCGCCGGCGATCGCAATGAGCGCCACCACGATGATGACACCGAGGACGGTGGGCAGGACTTTGACGCTCGACGAGCGTTTAGCAGAACTCATGGTTCCCAGTCTTGCTTAACGACGGCTCCGTCGCTACCACTTATCTTCGCCCGGTATCCGTCCCCTCGGTGTCGCCCCGGAGTGCCCCCCCAGTGCGCAACCTACTTAGCGACGTAGTCCGCCAGCACAGCGGTCTCAGCGTTGAGGACGCGTTCCAGGTACGGAGCTGCCTTCTCCTCGAGCTTGCCACCGAGCAGCGGCACGTTGATGGAGAACTCGGAGTTGGTGGTCAGCACTGAACCTTCACCCTGGGCGGTGAGCTTCTGGGACGCACTGAAGGACGCCGGTACGCCCGAAGCTTCTGTGGTCACGGTGGAGGTCGCGCCGTCGTCGTTAAGCGGGCTGATGACGAACGTGCGCGTCATGCCGACCCCGGACTTAACGAACTTCTGCGCCTGCGCCGGAATCTTGTCAGCAGAGACGGTCTGGCGAATCACGACGGTGGTGCCAGCGTCGGTGGTCTCGAACTTTTCCACCTTGCCGTCAGCTGCCGAGAAACGGTTTGCGACCTTCTCCCAGAAACCGGCGTCGGTGAGGGCCTCGTAAACCTTCTCAATCGGCTGGTCGAAGTTGACGGTGTGCGTGTTAGTCGTAGTCATGCGCTTGATGATACGTAATTTGCACTACGCTAGGGGCGTGGAAAATCTCGACCAATCGCCGAACCCAATTCACCTGACCTCCGACATGGAAGAAGCCATCGATGGGCTTGCGGGGCTAGAGGGGGTGGAGCTCAGCACGCATACCGCTTTCTCGGATCTGACGACGCTCCGCCTCGGCGGGGTGCCGCGTGCCGTCGTCCGGTGCAGCACGACGGACGCTGTGGTCGATGTTGTACGCACGCTTGACGACGCTAACGTGCCCCTCCTCATCGTGGGAGGCGGATCCAACCTGGTGGTAGCCGATGAACTCGAGCCGCTGGTGGCTGTGGTGATCGAGGCTGACAACGTGACCATGAGCACTCGCGGACACGGGTTGGAGTCCGTGTCGGCAATCGTGGAGGCCGAGGCCGGTGCAGTCTGGGACGAGGTCGTGGAGATGAGTGTCGACGCCGGTTTTGGCGGCCTGGAATGCCTGTCGGGTATTCCGGGATCGGCCGGAGCCACGCCGGTGCAAAACGTTGGTGCCTACGGTGCTGAGGTATCGCAGGTTCTGGACGCGGTGCAGCTTTACGATCGCGCAACCGGCTCGGTCGAGTGGGTGGAACCGGAGTCCCTCGACCTTTCCTACCGCTACTCGAACCTGAAGTTCACCGCACGGGCAGTGGTGCTGGCCGTGCGGTTCGAGCTCAGCGTGGATGGGATGTCCGCGCCACTTCGCTATGGCGAACTGGCGCGGCGCCTGGGCGTCGACGAGGCCGAGGCTGCGGCTGGCGAGATTCGCAGGCCGGCTGAGCTGGTCCGCGAAAAGGTACTTGAGCTGCGCCGGGGCAAGGGCATGGTTCTCGAAGATGCTGACCGCGATACCTGGTCGGCGGGTTCTTTCTTTACCAACCCGATTATTCCGGAGAACTCGGTGGAGACCGTGCGTGCAAAGGTTGCTTCGCTGCGTGGGGCTGATGAGGCCGCGAATATGCCCGCATTCCCCGCTGGCCCCGGCCACGAGGGGTGCGTGAAGCTCTCGGCGGCGTGGCTTATCGAGCGCGCCGGGTTCCCCAAGGGCTACCCCGGTGACGGTGCGCCCGCACGACTGTCGACTAAGCACACCCTGGCACTGACCAACCGCGGGATGTCCGGCGATGGTGCGCCGACGACCGCTGCCGACTTGGTGGCTTTGGCACGCGATGTGCGCGCTGGTGTGGAAAAGGCCTTCGGTGTGAATCTGGTGCCCGAGCCGGTGTGGGTCGGCGTGAGCATCGATTAGGCCCGCGGCGGGTGGCTGATGGCCAGGGGGAGCCGGGCTGGAGAGGCTGGCGTGACTGATGGGGCCGCTGGGACTGACAGAACCGCTGGGTAGTCCTCAGCTTGCGCTCCCGGGCCTTCTGTCAATGGGCGGGGATAGAGAAAGTGACTAGGTTTATGACGCGTGAATTGCATTCACTCGCAGTTTTTTGTCATAAACCTAGTCACTAAGTCTGGGGGCGGGGATCCCCCTTAAGGGGATCCGCCTTATGGGGATAGGGGCCAGCTCTACTCAGGCCCCTATCCCAACTACAAAACCACCGTGAACTAATGGGGCTTGCGGTGGGAAAGCGAATCGACGCTCTGGCCCTTCTGCTCCAGCTGCTTGAGTAGCACGTCGCGGACGTCCCGGCGGCGGACCTTGCCCATCTGGTCACGCGGCAGTTCCTCCAGGTGGAAGAATGCGCGCGGCACTTTGTACCGGGTCAGGTTGTCGTAGCAGTGGTCGCGGTAGGCATCGGAATCCAGTCGGGCGTAGTCAGCAAGAGTGATGGCGGCTACGACCATCTCGGAGCCGTCGCTCTTTGGCAGGCCGACAACCGTGGCATCGGTGATGTCCGGATGAGAGAGTAGTACTTCCTCGACCTCGGCCGGGTAGACATTAAAGCCACCGGTGATGATGACCTCCTTGATGCGGGCAACCAGCTTGATGAAGCCGTCCGACTCCATGACTCCGACATCGCCGGTGCAGTACCAACGATCGCCAGCGGGAAGCTCAGCCGGCCCATCGGTAAAGGACTTCTCCGTTGCCTCCGGGAGGTTGAGATAACCGGCGAAAACCTGTGGGCCTCGGACGATGACCTCGCCCTCCTCGCCGTCAGCGCGGAGCTTGGTGGGGTCATCGGGGTCAACGATGGCGACCTCGGTGTCAGGGAACGGCAGGCCAACGTAGCCCGGGCGGCGGTTACCGTCCATCGGGTTGCCGACGATAATCGGAGAGGTTTCGGTGAGGCCGTAGCCTTCGACAAGGCGACCACCAGTGAGCTTCTCCCACTTCTGCACGAGGGAAACCGGCAGGGTAGCGGCGCCACAGAAGGCGAACTTCACTCCGGAGAGGTCGACATTATCCCGCTCGGCGGCTTCGACAATTTTCTCGTAGAGGGTCGGCACACCAGGAACCCATGTCGGGCGATTGTTCTTCATCACCTTCATAATCAGCGGAATTTCCGGTGACGGCACCAGCACCAGTTCAGCGCCAATCAGCATGGACAAGTTAGTGACAATGGTCAGGCCGTAGGCGTGGAACATCGGCAGGATGCCAAGGGAGATTTCCCGCTCCTTACCAAGGCCCGGTACCCAGGCCTTACCCTGCAGAATGTTGGCGACCAGCCCGCGGTGGCTCAGCTGCGCGCCCTTCGGCGAGCCCGTGGTGCCAGAGGTGTACATCATCACTGCAGTGTCATCGGCAGTGATGGACTCATCGGCCTGGAGGTCGTGGCCGTCTCCGCCGACGGCGTCGTGAAGCAAAGCATCAAAACCCATGACCTGCGGTGCGGAGGAATGCAGCTTAGCGCGGGCGGCGCGGAGTTTCGGCAGCGGGATCGACAGGGCGGTGCGCATGACAAACGGCAGATCCTGCAGCATGTTGACCGCAATGATGGTCTCGAGCGGGGTGTTGCTGCGAAGGTCTTCAAGTACGGGGACGATCTTGTCCCAGCAGATGGCAAAGCGGGCACCGTGGTCGTTGAACGGATGGCGCAGCTCGTGGGCGGTGTAGAGGGGGTTGTGCTCTACGGCAACAGCGCCGAGATGCAGAACTGCCCAGTAGGCGATGACGTGCTGCGGGCAGTTCGGCATGAGCAGTGCCACGCGATCGCCTTTGCGTACACCGAGTGCGCGCAGGCCGGCGGCAACGCTGCGAACCTTGGCATCCAGTTCGGCATAGGAGGTAGAGCGACCGAAGAAGGTCAGTGCCTTGCGGCGCGGGTGGTTGCTCAGAGTGTGGCGGTAGACATCTAGGAGGGTGTCGAAGTTGTAGTCAATGTGAGGCGGGGTCCACTCCGGATACAGGTTCAGCCAGGCCTTGGAAATAGCAGCGTTGGGTGTCGAACCGTTAGCTGGGGCAGAGTTTTTTTCAGCGCGCGAGCTGGATGTATCGGCCATGGGGTCCTCCTAGTTTTTGTGTGTGACCTGACCACGTCGTGAGGTGATAATAACTTACGACGTAGTAGGTATCGACCCCTATTGTGCCGTACGTCGCACTGCAATGTCGGGATTTCTATACACGTATTTGAGGTACTCATTTGCGGGGTTGCCCTTGGAATAGGCACTCTGGGCAGTATGACCGAAACATTTCCGTCGGCAACGGCGGGCGCAGACGCCGCCACCCCAAGCACCACCTCTAATACCCCGGCGTGGCCGAACCGCATCGCGATGATCTCCATGCATACCTCTCCGCTGGAGCAACCGGGCATCGGTGACGCTGGCGGCATGAATGTCTACGTGCTGCGCACCTGCGAGGAGTTGGCGCGACGCGGTGTGAAGGTGGATGTTTTCACTCGCGCCACGCGTTCCAGCGATGGACCGGTGATTCAGGTCAGTGAGAATTTCCGTGTCATCAACATAGTGGCTGGCCCATATGAGGGGCTGGAGAAGTCAGACCTGGCTACGCAGATGCCGGCTTTTGCTGGCGGGGTTATTGAGTTCGCCCGCAAACAGGGGATTGAATACGACCTGATTCATTCGCACTACTGGCTCTCTGGCCAGGTGGGGTGGTTGCTGTCGGATTTGCTTGATATTCCGTTTGTGCACACGGCGCACACGCTGGCGGCGGTGAAGAACCTCCATCTGGCGGAGGGGGATACGCCAGAGCCTGAGTCCCGTCGTATCTGTGAGCAGCAGATTGTAGACAATGCGTGCCGGCTCATCGTCAACACAGATGCCGAAGCTAAGCAGCTTGCGGATCTCCACGATGCCGACCCGTGGCGCATCAATGTCGTGCCGCCCGGGGTGGACGTGGAGCTCTTTTCGCCGGGCAGCGATCGTGCCACCGAGCGGTCCCGTCGTGAGCTGGGCATCCCGTTGCACACTAAGGTCATTTTGTTCGTTGGTAGGCTGCAGCGGCTGAAGGGGCCGCAGGTATTGCTGCGCGGTGTTGGCGAGCTCATGCGTCGCCATCCCGCCACTAATGTCCGAGTGATTATCTGCGGTGGCCTGTCCGGTTCTGGGGTGCACGCGCCCGACGAGTTCACCAATCTCGCCGCGGAAGAGGGGATCGATCACCTAGTCCGTTTCATGCCCCCGCGCCCGCCGCAGGACCTGGCGAAGCTCTACCAGGCCGCAGACATCGTCGCCGTGCCCAGTTACAACGAAACTTTCGGGTTGGTGGCGATGGAGGCTCAGGCCACCGGCACTCCCGTTGTCGCGGCGAATGTCGGCGGGCTCTCCATCGCTGTCGACGATGGGGTCAGCGGTTTGCTTGTCGACGGTCACGAGCCCGCAGCCTGGGCCGATGCCCTCGGTCGCCTGGTGGAGGACGACGAGCTGCGCATTAAGTTGGCCACCCAGGCGCGCGAGCACTCCTTGGAGTTTTCCTGGCAAAAGACCGTGGATCGGTTGGCCGATGTCTATCATCGAACCGAACTCCAAAAGGAAAATTGTCCCGGCTCTATCCGGGATGCGGGTGGCTCTCGGTAGGTTTCGTTAGATTCAGAATCGCCAGGGCCGTAGCCACATAAACAGGGAGATGATTCACGATGAGCACGGACATCCAAGGACTGCTGAAATCCCTCGGTGAGCAGCTAGAACGTCTCGGTGTTGAGCATGGCATTGCCGACAATGCCGCCGTGGTGGTTCTGCCTGGTAAGAAGAAGCTGAAGACCGTCGTTGGCCTCATCCCGGCGCCTGACTCCCTGCGTGTCGAAGCCTTCGTTTGTCGCGCTGTCGAAGAAAACCACGAGGCCGTCTACAAGTGGTTGCTGCAGCGCAATCGTCGGCTGTTCGGCATCGGTTACACCATTGACGCCGCCGGCGACATCTACCTGGTTGGTCAACTGCCGGCTCAGCTTTCCGACGATGACCTCGACCGTCTCCTCGGTCAGCTGCTGGAGACGGCCGATGGGGACTTCAACCAGATCCTCGAACGCGGCTTTGCATCGGCAATTAAGCGTGAGTGGGAGTGGCGGGTTGACCGTGGGGAAAACCTGGCCAATCTGGAGCAGTTCCGCCACATGGTTGAGTAGCCGGGGGGTAGCAACCCACATAGCGGGGCAACGAACGGCGGGCTTTCCCGTTTTGGGGCACAATTAGGGGTATGAGCAATGGAAAACTGATTCTTGTCCGTCATGGCCAGAGTGAGTGGAACGCATCCAACCAGTTCACGGGCTGGGTCGACGTTGCACTGACCGACAAGGGCCGCGCTGAGGCAGTACGTGCCGGTGAGATGCTCGTAGAGGCAGGCCTGAAGCCGCAGGTTCTCTACACGTCGCTGCTGCGTCGCGCAATTAACACCGCACACATTGCCCTGGATACCGCTGACCTGTTGTGGATTCCGGTTATCCGTGACTGGCGTCTGAACGAGCGCCACTATGGTGCTCTGCAGGGTCTGAACAAGGCAGAGACCAAGGAGAAGTACGGCGAGGACCAGTTCATGTCCTGGCGTCGCTCCTACGACACTCCGCCGCCGGAGCTGTCGGATGACAGCGAGTTCTCGCAGGCTAATGACCCGCGTTACGCCAACCTGGATGAGGTTCCGCGCACGGAGTGCCTCCTGGACGTCGTGAAGCGTTTCATTCCTTACTTTGAAGAGGAAATCCTGCCGCGTCTGAAGGCCGGTGAGACTGTCATGGTGGCAGCTCACGGTAACTCCCTGCGTGCACTGGTCAAGCACCTGGACAACATCTCGGACGAGGACATTGCCGCTCTGAACATCCCGACCGGTATCCCGCTGGTTTACGACTTTGATGCTGAGGGCAAGGTTTTGAACCCGGGTGGCACCTACCTGGACCCGGAAGCTGCAGCTGCAGGTGCTGCTGCTGTTGCTGCTCAGGGCAACAAGTAAAAATGTAGGTGTTTGATAGGCCGATAAGGGGCGCAGCCAAGTGGGGCTGTGCTCCTTGGTCTATTTAGAGCTAGCTAGCGCACTGATTTTCAGCGCGCGCGGATTGTGAAAAGAGCTTAGGGTAAGACCCGTGTCAAAAATCATTATCGCCGCTCTATTAGGTGCTGCGGTTATGGCAGCTGTGCTGATTCTTGGTGGAGTTGTCTCGGGTGCCTATAACGCCGCTCGGCGTCAGAAGAGCGACGAGGAAAGTTCAATAACCACCATGGCGCAGGTCATGCACCTGGCCATTCAGAAGTCTCCGACGGGTGTGGTGGTCGTTGACATCTCACGTGATTTGATTTTGTCGAACTCCATGGCGCACAAGTTAGGGCTGGTCTATGAGCGCCGCCTCAATGACGTGGGCTGGGAAGCTGCGCTCAAGGTCTTTGACTCGCAGGAGGACCAGGAGCTAACGCTGGTGCTGCCGTCGCGCCGGGCGGGGGCGCCGGACACAATTGTCCGCTGTCAGCTAACTCCGTTGTCACTGGTGGACGACCGTTTTGTGGTGATTTATGCGGCGGATGTCTCCGAACAGGCCCGTATGGAGGCCGCGCGACGTGACTTTGTGGCTAACGTTTCCCACGAGCTCAAGACTCCGGTGGGGGCCATCAGCCTCTTGGTCGAGGCGCTGAATGAAGCTACCGACGACCCGGTTGCCGTGCGTCACTTTAGTGAGAGCCTGACGCAGGAGTCCAAGCGGATGTCGACCATGATTACGGAACTCATCTCGCTGTCGAAGCTGCAGGGGGCAGAGCCGCTGCCGGACATGTCTCCCGTGAAGGTTGAAGAGATTGTCCAAGGAGCTGTGCGTCGTAACCAGATGCTCTCGGAGCAGGCGGGTATTGAAATCACCGTTGACTGTGAGCCGGATTTGGTGGTTGAAGGTGAACGCAGCCTGCTGATCACCGCGGTGTCCAACCTGATTTCAAATGCGATCAACTACTCGCCAGAGGCCACGCCTGTATCTGTGACTGCGGTCAAGGAGGATAACGACACCGTCGCTATCCGCGTCACTGACCGCGGTATCGGCATTTCCCAGGCGAATCAGAAGCGTATCTTCGAGCGCTTCTTCCGTGCGGATAAGGCACGCTCGCGGGCGACAGGCGGTACCGGTCTGGGCTTGGCAATTGTTAAGCACGTCGCAGCGAATCACAAGGGAACCGTGAAGCTGTGGAGTCGGCTGGGCACAGGATCGACCTTCACCATTGAGCTCCCGCTGATGGAAAAGAACGGTTCCGCGTCGAATGATGGCGATGTATCTGCACGTTTGCCAATCGGCCACACCCAGCCTGCGGGTAAAATTGCGGCTAAGAAAAACGCGCAGCGCGGTACGGGCAAAACCCGTGGCAAGGATAAGGATTCCCAGAACAAGGATTCCAAGGAAGGAATGAAGTAATCCGTGACTGAGGTACTTATTGTCGAAGACGAGACGGCTTTGGCGGAGCCGCTTGCGTTTCTGCTGCAGCGCGAGGGATTCGAGGTGCGGATGGCCGCTGACGGCCAGGAAGCACTTGCAGAATTCTCCAAAGCAGAACCGGACATTGTGCTGTTGGATCTCATGCTGCCAGGTATGAGCGGCACCGAGGTCTGCAAAAACATCCGCTTAAAGTCCGCTGTCCCAGTGATTATGGTCACCGCCCGTGACACTGAGATTGACAAGGTCGTCGGCCTCGAAATTGGTGCGGATGACTATGTGACCAAGCCTTATTCCTCTCGGGAGCTTATTGCCCGTATCCGGGCTGTGCTGCGCCGCGGTCGTCACGACGACTCCGACGATGTCGAGGATATCTACGAGGAGGTCTTGCACGGCGGCCCGGTCGTGCTGGACGTCGAGCGCCATGTAGTCACCGTTGACGGCGATGATGTCGCAATGCCGCTCAAGGAATTTGACCTACTGGAGTACTTGCTGCGCAACCGTGGTCGTGTGCTCACCCGCGGCCAGCTCATCGACCGCGTCTGGGGCTCCGACTACGTCGGCGACACCAAGACGCTGGACGTACACATCAAGCGTCTGCGCTCCAAGATCGAGCGCAATCCTTCCTCGCCGGAGTTCCTGGTCACCGTTCGCGGCTTGGGTTACAAGTTCGAGGACTAGCTCAGCAGACTGCTGCCGACAATCTCCGCCGTCGGTCTGAGAAACCCCGACTTAAACCTCGTCCGGTGCCAGCCCCTCGGCCGCTGCGCGTGTGGCCGGGTGAATCGCCAGCAGCGGGTAGCCGCTCGGCCCGAAAGCCTTGGCCGCGCCCGCTGCTTCTCGGGCACGGCAGTGCTCCGCGAGAATTTCGTAGCACTCTTCGCCGATGAGCTCTATTAGTTCGGACTTGTGCGTGCGCCACACCGGCTCGCCACCGGTATGTGTGGCCGGCGCGCCCGTGCAGAACCATTCAAAGTCCTCGCCGCCATCGCCCCAGGCACGACGATCGTATTCGGTAATGGTCGTGCGCAGAATCTCCTGGCCGTCCGGGCGTTCCTCCCAGTCCTCCAGTCGGCGCAGCGGCACCTGCCAACACACATCCGGCTTGACCTTTACGGGGTCAATGTCGTTGGCCATCGCCCATTGGTGGATGGCACAGCCCGCACCATTGCGCCACCCGTCACGGTTGGCAAAAATGCAGGCATTCTTCACGACCTTCGTTTTCAGAGCAGGCTCAGGCTCTCCGTTTTCGTCGTCAAGCTCGTCCCACACTAACCACGGTTCCAACGGTTCGGAGGGGTCGGTTTCGTAGGTTTCGAGCCACTTCAGGGTTTGTTTGGGGCGGTTCTGCCACCACTGGGGCTCTGTGGAGTCGCCTTCCATTCGCTTTACGACGTCAATAACCCTCTCGCGGTCTTCTTCGTCGGTGATAAAGGCGCCATGGCCGCAGCATCCGACATCCGCGTTCGCGGAGTCGATGCCCTGGCAAGCGGAGGTGCCGAAAGCGCATTGATAGGAGCTCATCAACCAGGTTAGGTCGCAGGTGATGATATGTTCTGGGTCCTCCGGGTGGGCGAACTCGAACCACTCGCGGGGAAAGTCATAGGCGACTTCAGCGGGAGACGGTTGCGGTCCGCGACCGGGGCGGGGGTGGGGTTGATTCACACCAATACACCGTAGACCGTCTAACCTACTAAGAGTGAGATTAGGTGTATTAGATGTAGGTAGTAATACCGTCCACTTGGTGATGGTGGACGCCCGCCGGGGCGGACATCCGACTCCGATGAGCGATTCCAAGTCGACGATGAAGCTGGTCGAGTACCTGGATAAGGACAACAACCTGTCCAAGAAGGGCATTGACAAGCTGACGGGCTACGTCGCTGAATCCAAGGAATTGGTTGAGCAGATGAAGTGCGAAGAGATGATTAGCTTCGCCACTTCAGCTGTTCGCGATGCCACGAATGCGGACGAGGTTCTCGCCCACGTTGAGAAAGAAACTGGCATTAAGCTGCAGATTCTCTCCGGTGAGGATGAGGCTCGTCTGACCTTTTTGGCAGTACGGCGCTGGTACGGCTGGTCTGCTGGTCGTCTAATCAACCTGGATATCGGTGGCGGTTCTCTTGAGCTGACGTCGGGTACTGATGAAGATCCGGAGGCGGCGTACTCACTGCTGCTCGGTGCGGGACGGTTGACCCACGAGTGGTTCGAGACCGATCCGCCGGAGCGCAAGAAGATTGACCTGCTGCGCGATTACATTGATGCTGAGCTCGCTGAGCCAGCTCGTCATCTGCGTACGCTTGGTGAGCCGGACTTGGCTGTCGCCACCTCGAAGACTTTCCGCACTCTCGCCCGCCTGACCGGTGCGGCGCCTTCCGCTGCTGGTCCCCGGGTTAAGCGCACTCTGACTGCCGCTGGTTTGCGCCAGTTGATTGCGTTTATTTCCCGCATGACGGCGGCTGACCGTGCTGAACTTGAGGGTGTTAGTGCGAATCGTTCTCACCAAATTGTCGCAGGTGCTCTCGTTGCAGAGGCTAGTATGCGAGCATTGGGATTAGAGAAGGTCGAGATTTGTCCTTGGGCGCTGCGCGAGGGCATTATCTTCCGACGACTGGACAGTGACCTATACGGAAAGGGTTGAGATGAGCGAGGAAAAGCTCACCGTTGCCGAACTGCTGGCGCGGCGGCAGAAGGAGGGAGCCCCCTCTGAACCACCGCGGCGCCGCCGTCGACGCAGCCTTGAAGAAGGCGGTGTGTCCGTTCAGGAACTCACTGGCTCAATCCCTCGCGTTAAGGCCGGCGAACCGCGACGTGGTGCTCACGCTCTTTCCAACGCAGACGACGATCAGACGACTACGAGCGATCTGCTTGCCGACGAAGCTGCGGCCAACGCCGCCGACGAAGCGCAGGCAACCGAACCGGAGGTAGAAGCTCCGGAGCACTCGGAGGCTGTCGCTGAGTCAGTGGTAGTTGCAGAAGGGGCGGATTCTTCGGAGCATGAGGTTCAAGCTGAGGCCGAGGCCGAAGCTGACGAGGTTGCCGAAGTTGCTGAAGAACCGGTTGCACCGGTTGCACCGGCAGCTCCGCAGCAGGAGCAAGCCGCGCAGAGCACACCAACTGTGCAGCCAGCAGCCCCTGCGGTGCCATTGGCAATTCCGATGGAACCCCGTCCGGTCATGGTCAACTCCGAGCGTTCGGAGATTACCTACACCTTCACCGAACTGCGTGACATGGCAGACGAGTCGCAGCAGATTGGGGAGCCGGGGCCAGTCGCTCGTGCGGTACTCACCGGTTCCAACGCTTACGACGACCGTCCGACTGCCTCCATTCCGGTTGTCCAGGACAATGTCGACGAATCGTCTGAGGCATCCGCTGAATCGGATGACGTCGACGGTGAACAGCTTGCTGAGGCTGAAGCCGCTCAGGAAACCGCTACCTTCGAGGCTGCCGACGCTGACGCCGATACCGGTGCCGCTTCCAAGGCGGCAGTGGCAGCCGCTGTCGCTCCTGAAGTTGCACAGACAGAAGACGCACAGGCCGATATCGAGCAGGCCGAGGACGCCCCCGCTGAGGCTGCACAGGTCGAGACCACACCGCCCCAGGCCGCAGCTGACGAGAAGCAGGCGGAGCCCCGGGACGTCGTTAAGCGTGAAGAATCCAAGAGCTCCAAGGGCAAGGTCGCCGCGCGCGATGGCTACGCCGAGGACAATTCCCTCTCGGTGCCGTTGCTGCTGGTTCAGGTCTTCGTGGGTCTGATTGCTGGTGCATTGGTGTTCCTGGGCTTCACCATGGCCTGGTCGTCGCTGCCAAAGATCGTGGTTGTCATCATGGCTCTCGTGGTCGCTGGTGGCTTCGCGGGAATGGCTAACTACCTGCGCCGTGAGAAGGACAAACTGACACCGATTCTCGCGGGGCTTGTCGGTTTGGCACTGACATTTGGCCCCTGGATTCTCTTCCAGTTGTAGTGGGGCCAACAAAATAATCATCACCTGATGCAGGGGCCGGAAGCGAAGTTTTCCGGTCCCTGCATTCGCATGTGTGGGCCAGTTTTGGCACACTTAGCGTCCATGACAAGAATTGCTGTAATTGGTGGCGGAAAGATTGGTAGCGCACTCGTCGGTGGTCTCATCGACGGTGGTGTCTCGCCCTCCTCGATTTATGTGGTGGGGCGCACCAAGGAGAGCCTGGCCGGTCTGAAGGAGACCTACGGCATTGTCGATGCCGACGACCCAGTAGGGGCCGTCGACGGTGCCGACGTGGTGTTCTTGTGCGTAAAGCCGTACTTGATTATCGATATGCTCGAGCAGATTGCCGACGTGCTCGATGACTCTGAAGTTGACACCATCGTGGTGTCGATGGCGGCTGGCATCACGCTGGACAAGATGGAAGGTGTCTGTGCTGTCGGCACTCCGGTGATCCGCGTTATGCCGAATACCCCGATGCTGGTGGGTAAGGGCGTCTGTGCAGTCGCGCCGGGTCGCTTTGTCACGGAGAGCCAGACCGACGAGGTTGTCGGACTGCTGGAGAAGGTCGGCAGCGTTGAGGTTGTCGATGAGTCGCTGATGTCTGCAGTCACTGCCGTCTCGGGCTCTGGTCCGGCTTACTTCTTCCAGTTTGTCGAGGCGATGACAGATGCGGGTGTGAATCTGGGCCTCAAACGTGATCAGGCTAAGCGTCTGGCGTCGGCTACGGCTGCTGGTGCGGCCGAGATGATGATGCAGGAAGGTGCGGACCCGACTGCGCTGCGTGCTGATGTCACTTCGCCGGGCGGTACAACGGCAGCGGCCACCCGAGTTTTCGAGGAAGAGGGTATTCGCCGCGCGGTGCATCGCGCGCTGCAGGCTTGCTATGACAAGGCCAATGAGATGGGTAAATAAGTATTTCGCCGAGTGGTCGCGGGTGTACAAGTAACCCCAATATTTGGGGCATTGGAAATGGCCAGAGGCAGTAGCTAATCCGATACGCAGGGACGATGGGTTAGTCACAACTGTCACACCATTCGCCAATGCCCCTATTTTTTATCAAAAATCGCACCGGCACCTTGCCTACCGGTAGGATGTGAAAAGCACGTGCGTGTCACGATTTTCTGCAGGAGGGGAAGCCTGCAGCGCGTCGCGTGCGCTGAAGGGAATATTTACTAATGCAGAATGCAGATAAAGGCACCTTTCTGACCGTTGCGGAAGTTGCTGACATCATGCGCGTATCCAAGATGACCGTCTACCGCCTGGTTCACGCTGGCGAGCTGCCGGCAGTGCGCGTTGGCCGTTCTTTCCGCGTCCATGAGTCCGCAGTCAAGGAGTACCTGGACTCCTCTTTCTACAACGCGGGTTAATTTTTTCTGCCTTTTAAGCGGGGCTGTTTGACCTGAACGCATATGTCCCCGCTATGATTAATCCGATTAGTACATGGTGCTGTGCTGCGCCCCTGTTTCCTATCGTCTTCAAGTCATGAAGTATCTAGCTGTGAAGGCGGAAGGAAAAAGGGCGTGACATCTCGGCGGTTGCAAGGCCGCATTGAGTACGCCGCCATTGTGCAAGAAAAGAAATTTCCGTCTCCGTCAACGAATAGCGAGGTCGAGCCGATGGGTTCCGTCATTAAGAAGCGTCGCAAGCGCATGTCGAAGAAGAAGCACCGCAAGATGCTTCGCCGTACCCGCGTGCAGCGTCGTAAGCTCGGCAAGTAAGCCAGCATTCCTGCCGTTATCGCAGGAGCGCGCGTGCTGCGTCGCGTACACGTTTTAAAAGCAAAACCCGCCCGGTCTCGTTGAGATAGGGCGGGTTTTGTCGTTGGGGGGGTGTCCCTATGTTTTTGTCAAGTGTCAGGCCGATGTTGGCGAGTACAGTCTTGGGGTAGTTTCTTAGGCGTGCCTAGGAGCCGGCCAGCGTGTGCTGGTCGGCTTCGTCT
>OJLW01000652.1_pt1 | contig 16032 bp, 13 predicted proteins | sample 1597021 | NCBI WGS metagenome assembly OJLW01 (sample SAMEA3904676, study PRJEB24821) | metagenome | biome: Builtin; feature: hospital; material: surface | place: USA | collected 2013-06-03
TTGACGAAGACCAACTAAACCTTGAAAAAGGTGTCTATATAGTAGACGTAGAAGGCTTCTATGATGATGTTATAATCACAGGTAAGTCTGATAAGAAGGATAAGTACAATATCCCACAAGAAGACTTAGGTAAGCTTGATCTTCACGTAGATTTCTATGAGGGAGAAAGACACTTTAAGCAACTTAAACTTGATGAAAATGGAAATGCAAGATACGAAGCCTTTGACGGTGCATCCTATCAAGGCGGTGCTAGTGAGGTTACAAAATATGTAAAATCACAAGAAGGCGAAAAAGCAGCCGAGGCATGGTCAGACAAGAAGGATGAAGGAGCAAAATACAAAAACTTTGTAGGTAAAGAAGTCAAATATAAGGGCAAAACTTACAAGACTGGTATTATCGACCCACCACTTGGAAGTCCAAAAGTCCATGCAGACACAAGGGTTGATCTTAACCCACTTTATAACTCCAAGGGCCACCAAGAAATCCCAAGGGAAGGTCTTGAGTTTATAAACGAAGAAGAAACCTTCAACATTACCTTCTCTAAGCACGGTCGTAAGGATCCAAAAAAAGACATCAACAGCCAAGAGGTAACAAACAACAGGCTAGAAGGTGCAGTCTTTAAGCTCCAAGTTCGTGGACCAGGTGGTACCTATGAAGATATACCAGGTACAACTGTAGCATCAGCCTTCAACGGTTACTTCGGATTTAGGGGACTAAAGCCAGGTCGTTATAGACTGATGGAAGTAAAGGCTCCAGAAGGCTACAAACCAATCAAAGACCCTGTACTTCACTTTACAATTGCCTATGAGAAAGGTGATATTAATAAAGAAACTGGAGAAATCACACCAGGTAGGGGTGTTGTAACCCTTGAGTATAATGAAGGTAATGGTATCTTCGAATATGCTCCAGATCTCAAAGATGAACATGGTAAACCAATCACCCCAGAATCTGGTAGACTAGTCGACTATGTAACAAGCGCTACTGCCAAGAACATGGGTAAGATTATCAACGAAGTCCCAGGAAAAGGTGAGGTAACCCTTACTAAGAAAGATGATGCAAATAACTCACTTGAAGGAGCAGAGTTTAAGCTAACTAGAATTAGTAGAGATATTAAAAAAGACGAAGATCCAAAGCAAAATGACGGAACTTATACAAAAACTACCGGTAATGATGGAAAAATAGTCTTTGACCAACTTCCAATCGGTCAATACGAACTAGAAGAGACCAAAGCTCCAAAAGGATATCAAAACAAGGGTAAAAAATGGAGATTCACAGTCGGTGGTGTGGGACTAGACCCATACATCAATGACAGCGACGTTGGAGATAGAGATATTTCTAAGAGTATTGAAATGACATCAACTATGTCAGTTCTAAGACCAGATGGAAATGATGGCACAGAAAATGAAAAAAATTCAAAGATTCACCCACACAAGGGTCATGCTCTTGAATTTAAAAATGAATTCAAAATCAAAGATGACACAGCAATAAAAGCTGGAGACTACTTTACAATCAAGTTAACTGACAACATCGACCTTGAAGGAATAATGAGAGAAAAATCACAAAATCTCGATTTATTCGCAGATGGAGTAGGTACAATAGCCAAGGCTAAGTATGATAAAGAAGCGGGAACACTAACCTATGTCTTCACATCTTATGCCGACCAGTATAATAAGACTGCTTTTGCAAATACCATAACAGCCCATATTAACCTATATAAGGTACAAAACTCAAGTAATAAAGAAGAAGTTGGTATGGGGATAAAGGATACAAACTTTACTAAAAATAATATTGCTGTAGTTTACGACCTTGATATGGCAAAAAACGAATATAACAACGCGAATATGACATCGAAGATAGTAAGCTTTGATAGGGAAAGTGGAGAATTTGTTCAATACTTCTATATCAATAGAGAAAGGCTACAAAATGATGGAGCACTAACGTTTAAGTACAAGCCAAGCGAAGCTGTAAGCAACTTGAAATTTGATTTTATAAGACTAGATCAAAATGGAAAATATGTTTACAATTATAATACAGGTCAGTACTATAGTACAGATGAATATCTGAAGAGAGATATGCCAGAATCATTTGGTGTAAATGAAAGATCTGATAATCTAACTAATTATGGTCAGCTTGGTCCTTATGAGCGAGAAGCTAATAGTAATTTAAACATATCAATCGGTTCTATAGGGGCGCAAAACTCCATAATTTTAAAGGTTACTGGTAAAGTTAAAGGAGATAACATTTCATCTTTCGATACCTATGCACAACTTTTTAATAAAATTCCAGTTTATGACTATTATGGAAACACTATAGGTTATAACGTAGGATATTATGTAGAAAGAACAAATGGAGTTCGTATCTTTGAAAACAAGACTACAGCAAGTGCTGAGCTTAAAATAGAAGCAATCAACCCTAAGAATGAAATAATCTTCAAGAAGATTGACCAAGAAGGAAAGATTCTACCAGGAGCTGAGTTCAAACTTGAAAAGTACTACGAAGACAAAGGTAAATGGATTGAAGTTACTGGTTCAGAAAATTCTTCTGACGATAAAGGTCTAGTTCATTATGAAAAATTAGAACCAGGTAAATATGCCCTAATAGAAACCGAAGCCCCTGAAGGCTACGCTAAGATAGAAGGACATATCCAAGAATTTACTGTAGGCGAAGATGGTGTAATCACAAGACAAGTTGTCAAGGAAAAGCCAACAGAAAAGCCTCAATCATTAATAGCATCAATAGGAGTAATGGTAGGCTCGGTAGCAAGTGCTATAACAGGAGATGCAAATACTGAAACAGCGACAGAACCTGTAAGTAAAGAGCCAATAAATGTAATCAACTACAAGGAAATTGAGTTTGAAAAAGTTGATGCCAATAACCATGAGACCAAACTTAAAGGTGCTGAATTTGAAGTTCATTATAAGGAAAAAGAAGACGGAAAATACCAACCTTATAAGGTCACTAAAGACGGCAAAGAAGTAACTATGACAGTGACTTCTGGAAAGGATGGTAAGTTCAAACTTCCTATCTCCAAAGACGGCTACTATGCCCTCATAGAAACCAAGGCACCAGATGGTTATACCAAGGTTCCTGGCAAGATTAGAGAATTTAAGCTAGAAAATGGCAAGGTTAAAACTCTTGAAAAGGATCCATTGAAGGCAAGTCACAAGACAAGCGATAAGGGACAAATCTCAAGTGAGATTATATCTGTGGATATGAAGGATAAAACATTTAAGCAAAGAATAATCATTAACCCTAACCATGAATCTATGACAATTCCATCTTCCCAATCATATATCCGTATCAAGGAAAATGACTGGAAGATAACACCTAAGTACAAGAGTTCTAGTGGATTTGGTCTAGGTGGAGAAGTCAATGTAGCTATTCTCAAGAAAGATGGCAAAAAGACGCTTGATAAGTTAACAAAAGATGACTACAAGAAAGTAGATGCAATTTCATTCACTACAGTTAACAAAATCACAGGTTCAAGATATGGACTAAAGGATATGCTTGGTTCGACAGACACGACAGATGAATCAATTACAACAACAGATGCAATTGTAATGGAATTTACTGGTAAGCTTGATGAAAATAATAAAACAGGCATAGCAGATCAGCTATTTGAATTAATCTTTGACGACTTGTCAGAAGATGATAGTATTAGAGATAAGCTAGATGTCAAAGCTCTAGCTGAGAATAAACCAATCTATGCAGACCATGATTCAAAAAATCCAATCCAAGTAGAAAATAAAAAAGCCGAATACCCATTCACAAAGAGTGTGGGAACAGCAATTTTCACAGCTATCGGATTGTTCTTCATGGTACTAGCCGGATATTACTACTCTAGGAAGAAAAACAAAGGATTAGAAATTGGAAACAATTGATAGTCTGAAATAAAAAAATATTTTTACTGACCCAAGTCTGGTGCCTGCCAGACGGGGTCAGTTTTTTGTTGGGGGCTTTATGGATATGGGATAAAGCTAATGCCGATGTAAGTACAGAATACCTCATATACGAAACTATGAGATTTCTCGCAAAGCTCGAAATGGGAGTTGTTGCTGGCATCAGATTTTATTTTTACCCCTTATGGATAATCTTCCCATTATAAATCTTCTAGAGCTTAAGCCTACTACAGGACCAAATATTCTTGCTGGATTAACACCCCCACCCCGACAGAGCTTGCGACGAGAAAGCCCGTCCGGCTCGTGGAGGACTCTCATGGATTATTTTATATAGAGATTAGTAGCTACATCGGGCCATGTGGGTACTTAATCTAATAAAAACTTCCCCTTATCAGATAAATATAATATAATAAAAGAAAAGGAGTTTAAATATCATGTACTACGTCTATATCCTAATAAACAAAGATAATTACAGAACCTATGTCGGCCATACCCACGACCTAGCAAAAAGAGTCTGGGAACATAAAAATCACGTAAATCCAAATTCATATACAGCAAAATATAATATTACAAAATTAGTATATTACGAATACGGAGAAGACTTCTATGCCACAAGGTCTAGAGAAGCTCAGATAAAGGACTATAGGCGAGAAAAGAAATTTGCCCTTATAGAATCAAAAAATCCTTATTTTAGGGAATTGTATTATGATTTGTTTTAAGTCTTAAAATGTGAGGGGTGCTGGTTGCTTACTTTTTCTTAGAATAGATATTAATTTAGTTTATTCTCAAGGAATTTTATGGACTAGAATATAACTACGAACAACACTTCTCCACCCCGAACATCGTGAGGAGGACTCTCATCAGTATAGTATATATAGGGGTTAGTATTTACACCGGGCAATGTAAGTACTTATTTTTGTATATACAGATAAACGATGTATCCACAGAACCCTTGATGCAAAGAACCATGAGATTTCTCGCAAAGCTCGAAATGGGAGGGGTGTTGGCATCAAGTTTGTTTTCATCCCTTAAGGTTAACCATCCTCTTATAAAACCTTTTAGATCTTAGGCCTACTACATGACCAAACATTCCTTTTGGATTAACACCCCACCCCGAACGAACATCGTGAGGAGGGGTCTCATCAGTATAGTAAATATAGGGATTTGTAAATACATCGGGCCATGTAAGAACCTTATTATGTATAGACCCAATCACCGATGTAATTACAGACCCCTTAATAAAAAGAATCATGAGATTTCTCGCAAAGCTCGAAATGGGAGCAGGTGCTGGTCATTTGCTTTTTCTTGGAATATATATTAATTTATTTTATTGACAAGGAATTTTAGGAACTATAGTATAACTGCGAACTACATTTCCCCACCCCGAACGAATATCGTGAGGAGGGGTCTCTTCAGTATAGTATATATAGGCAATTGTCAATACATCGGGCCATCTTTATCCTTAATAGCTTTACAAGCACACAAAAAGCCGCTGGATTTATTTTACATACCCTGGCGGCTTTATTTTTTATCTATTTTTCTTTACTTTCTTTAAAATCTTTTCCTTTATCTCATCTACTCCATCGACTCTTAGGGCAAGTATTAAGGCTAGGTATATAACTCCTGCTAGGGATATAGTAACCATGAGCCAGAGATTACCTGGTCTTATTTTGTAGAAATAATTAGCAAATATCCCAAGAGCCCCTCCTGCGATAGATATCTTGCCTATATTTTTCATTATATATTTCATATCAAGGCCACCAAAGTATTTGACATACATAAGACTTGCAAGTCCCACTAGGACAAATTGGCTGAAGGTTGTGGCTAGGGCCAATCCTATTAGGCCATATCTCATGCCCAGGACATAATCTAGAATCACATTGCAGATTAGCTGGCAGAAGGAGATTATGGTTGGGATTTTTGTGTTTTGCATGGAGAAAAATGATAGGTACAAGAGGTCTGCTATGGCAGGTCCTATCAGATATATCGTATAGGCAAAGAGGACGTCGGCTGTTCTTATCATATCCTTGTAGGAGAAGGCTCCTCTCATGTAGACGAAGGATATTATTGGTCTGGATAAGACCATAAGTCCCACTAGTGATGGGATGAAAAGAATCATAATCTTTACCATGGTCTTTGCTGTCAAATCTTTCATTCCATCTAGATCCTTATTTGCAGCTAGTCTTCCTACAATAGGATAGGCTGTGATTTGGAAGGGTACGATGAAGGTTGATGACACTATCCTTAGGATTTTAAGGGCGTAGTTTATAACTGACACCCCGCCATCATTTGCTACGATTGATGCAAAGGACTGGTCTACTATGGTTGATATGTAGACAGCTGCCATTGAAAATATTGTAGGGATGGATAGGACTATGAGCCTTCTTACATCTTCTGATATTTCAAATTTGACCTTGGTCCTTTTAAAGCCTGCCGCCCTTATCCTTGCTGGAAAGATTATGAATTGGAGGAAGTAGGCTAAAAATATGCCTACTGCCATTATATAAATATTTCCCTTTGATAGAGCCACTGTTATGGCTAAGATTACATTTAGGATGAGGAGGGGAAGGGCTGGGGTTATGAAGTCTCCCTTAACTTGCAAATAGGCTGAGAAGATCGCAGCGTAGATATTTGGGTACATTGTTAGAATGACTGCCCTCATAAATAGGCTTGCTATCTTTAATTTCTCTCCATCATAGCCTATGGCAAAGATTTTGACCACATATGGGGCAAATACTAGGCCAAGGATTGTGATGACTGTACATAAAAATAGGGAGAAATTTAGTAGGTCATTGGTAAATTCATCTCCTGCCGACTCACCTCTTTCCTTGCTGACTCTGGAATAGGTCGGGATATAGGTTTTGGATAGGGCGTAGGTTATGACTGAAAATATGAGGGTTGCTGCCGTTGTAGATGTATTGAAGGCATCTGTTATGGCGCTTGTCCCATAAAAGAAGGAGAAGATCATTTCCCTGACGAAGGAAAATAGCTTGCCCACTAGGTTTAGGACCATCAAAATCAGCGTATTATTCATATTTCCCCCTTCTTTTTTTAGTAAAAGATAGATAAGCAAATCCCTGCTTATCTATCAATCTTTGTCTTATTTTTTTCATCTAATTATCTAAGAATCTCTTCAAGAATTCCTTTGTCCTTTCGTTTTTAGGATTTTCGAAGATTTCTTTTGCACTTGCTTCTTCTAGGATGATTCCCTTATCCATAAAGAGAACCCTGTCTGATACATCTCTTGCAAAATCCATCTCGTGAGTTACTACTACCATAGTCATACCACTTTTTGCAAGACTTGTCATTACATCTAATACTTCTCCTACAGTTTCTGGGTCTAGAGCACTGGTTGGCTCATCGAAAAGTAGGATTTCTGGGTTCATACAGAGAGCACGGGCTATGGCCACTCTTTGCTGCTGACCACCTGATATCTGGCTTGGTTTGGCATTTATATACTTATCCATGCCTACAGATGCTAGATATTTCATGGCTGTTGCTCTTGCCTTTTCCTTGTCTATTTTTAGGACCTTTTCTTGGCCTATCATGCAATTTTCTAGGATATTTTTGTTGGCAAAAAGGTTGAAGTTTTGAAATACCATGCCCACCTGGCTTCTGTACTTTCTCCTGTCAAAGGAGTGGTCGAGGATATTAGAACCTTCATAGATAATCTCCCCGCTTGTAGGCTCTTCTAGGAGGTTTAAGCACCTTAGGAGGGTGGACTTACCAGATCCTGACGAGCCGATTATTGTCACAACCTCACCCTTGTTGACTTCTAGGTTGATATCCTTTAGGACTAGGTTGTCACCAAATTTTTTCTCTAAATTATTTACTTGAATTATTGACATTTGTTGCTCCTGTTGATGATTCTAGGATAAAGTCCCTATCGTTAAATCTTCTTTCTATTAGAAGGAGGATTCTTGTGATTGTAAAGGTTAGTACTAGGTAAATTACCGCTGTTATGAGGTAGGTTGGGAAGTATTGGTAGGTTGATCCTGCTACAGATTTTGACATGAAGAATAATTCTGTCACTGATATTACATTTAGGACTGAAGTATCCTTGATGTTAATTACAAATTCATTACCAAGAGATGGCAAGATTGTCTTGATTGTCTGTGGCAAGATTATGTGGACCATGGCCTGAGAATTGCTCATGCCTATTGCTTTGCAGGCTTCAAATTGGCCGGCATTTACCGCATTTATTCCACCACGAACTACCTCTGATAGGTAGGCACCTGTATTGATTGATACTATGAGGATGGCTGCAAACATGGTTGAAAGGTCTATATCAAAATATTGTTTTAGACCGTAGAAGATGATTACAGATTGTACCATCATTGGTGTGCCCCTAAAGACTTCTACATAGATTGAAAGTAGGGCATTGATGAATTTGTGAAAATAATAGCCGATTGGATTGGTCTTTTTATTTACATCTATTCTTCTTATTACAGCCACTACTAAGCCTATGATAAAGCCAAGTATTGTTGAAATTATAGCGATTAAGAGGGTATTTACAACACCCTTTAGGAAGAGGTCCTTATATTGGTCCCAAATATCCTTCACTTCCTCAAGGAAGGTCTTGTGGACTTCTTCTGCTGTGGTAATTTTTACCATTTCGGTCATGATTTCATCTTGGACCTTGTCTATGTCTAGGTCCTTGAGATAGGCATTGACTTCTTCTGTCATTGGAGAGCCCTTGGCAAGGCCTACTGCTACTGTTGTGTCATCATCTGATGTCTTGAAGTTTTTATCATCATCAAATTTGATATAGGTTAGCTTTGGATTGGATGAAATAGCTGATTGGGCACCGGCTTCTTCTGATACATAGCCATCAAGGGTGCCGGCGTTGGTTGCAGCTATCATTGTAGGGAAGGAATCCATTGGCTCTTGCTTGTCAACTCCCTCCATTTGGTCGACCACGTCGGCATGGAAGGTACCAAGTTGGCCTGTAATCTTAGCTCCCTTAAAGTCATTTATAGACTTAGCATCCTTGTATTTTGAATCTTTTGGAACTACGACTACCATCTTTGCCCTATAATAAGGTAGGGAGAAGTCGATTTGCTTACGTCTTTCATCTGTTGGGCTCATACCGGCAAGGATTGCGTCAATCTTACCGCTTGTTAGGGCTGGAATTAGGCCGTCCCATTCGATTTTATAAATCTCAAGCTTTTTGCCCAAGTGGTCTGCAATTTTTTCTGCAAATTTTACATCGTAGCCGTTGGCGTATTCTCCAGGTGAATTGGCTACTGGATATCCACCGTTTTTGTCATTAACCTCTGAAAAGTTGTATGGGGCATAGTTAACCTCCATGCCAACTCTTAGCACATCTTCACTTGCATCAGCATTTCCTACAGGTATAAGTAGGATGGCTGCTAGCAAGGATAAGAAAAATCTCTTCATAATAAATCCTTTCATAAAAATTTTTGTACCATCAAAAAAGCCCCTATTATCCGTCTTGGATAATAAGGGCGAAAATCGCGTTACCACCTTAATTTATGTATTTTTCACAAAACACACCTCTGAAAGTACAAACATACTCCTTTGCTATAACGTGCAAAACCCGTCCTTGGATCATAATCCCCAAGAAGACTCCAAGTTTTTATTCATAAAAGCATCCGATACCTCTTCACACCTAGCGGGGCTCTCTTTAATCTTCCTCTCTTACTACTCGTCTTTTCAAAGTCTTTACACTATAGTACATTAAATCCATATAAATGTCAAGCTCCCTTTTTCATTCCTTACAAAAATTTTAATGGAAATTAACGGGGGATATAATATAATTAATCATGAAGCTTTAAGCTTTTTTGCGTTTAAGAAAGGAAATTTTATGACAAATAGAAAAATGAACTTTGATAAGTTTAAAATACAAACTCAGCCAGGTACTGAGATCAAAAAGATAATTGCTGTTATGAGTGGTAAGGGAGGAGTAGGTAAATCATCTATTTCTAGCCAAATAGCCACACTTTTACAAAACAAGGGCCACAAGGTAGGCATCCTTGATGCTGATATCACAGGTCCATCCATAGCAGAGGCCTTTGGTATAAATGAGCCAGCTAGAGGAACTAAGGAAGGAATTATGAGCCCTGCCAAGGCAGATAATGGGATTAGGCTTATTTCTACCAACATGATCTTGGCAAATAAGACAGACCCAGTTGTGTGGCGCTCTTCAATCCTTACCAATGTTTTGAAACAATTTTATACAGATGTAAATTGGGGAGAGATTGACTATCTAATAGTAGACATGCCACCAGGAACAGGCGATGTCCCACTTACAGTCTTCCAATCCTTGCCAATAGACGGGGTAGTAGCTGTGGCAACTCCTCAGGGCCTTGTGGAAATGGTTGTCGAAAAATCAATTAAAATGGCAAAGATGATGGGCAAAAATATCCTAGGTCTAGTAGAAAATATGTCCTATTTCAAATGTCCTGATTGTGGAAGCAATCATGCCATCTTTGGCAAGTCCAATATCGAAGATGTTGCCAAAAAATATGACATAGACACCCTAGTCAAGCTACCAATTGACCCATCTATTGCAGAAAAAATTGACCAAGGTATGGCAACAGAGATTGAAAATAATCTCCTTATGCCAATTATAGAAAAAATAGAGGCTCTTTAATTATGAAAAAGAAAATTTTAAGCCTTGTGGCAGCATGTTCTATATTTCTGACAAGCACTGCCTTTGCGACAAGCTTTAACAAGTCAAATGACGACATCATCTACGGTGTGGCCTTAAATGACCAACAAAGAAAAATCGTAGACAATGCCATCGGCATAAATACAGATGACTACAATGTAGGAACTGTAAATGGAGCCGACCTTAAAAAATACCTAGGCTATAGTACAGCTGATTCAAATATGATTTCATCAGTGACAGTCAAAAGACTTCCAAAAGGTTCTGGTATTAAGGTTAATATCAAAACTCCAGGCAATATTTCTCAAATAACAGAGGCCCAATACACCAATGCCGCCATCACAGCAGGCATAACAGATGCAGAAATAAACGTGGCAAGCCCAAAGCCTGTCACAGGAGAATCAGCCCTAGTTGGGGTCTATAAGTCAGAAGAATATCACGGCCAGAGTATTGACGTGGAAAGAACAAAGACAGCCCAAGAAGAGCTAGCGACTGTAATAGAAGTGGCCAAGGAAAATGAAGGCAAGGATGGCTTTGATTCCAAGGACCTAGATAAGGCAGTAATTGAAGTAAAACAAAGGCTAGCCGACTATAAGGAAAAAAATGGCGAGACAGCTTCAAATGATCAGATTGCAATCTTTATCAAGGATGCCCTAAATAATGTAAATATGGGAGATATATTATCAAATAATAATATCAATCTTTTGGTAAATTATTTTAATAACTACCAATCTACTTCTGCCATCGACTCTAAGGAAGTGAGGGATAATCTCCTAAAACTAGGCAAGGACCTAGGATCTAAGGCAAGCAAATTCTACACTGACAATAAAGATACCATAGATAAGTTTGCCAAGGACAATAAAGAAAACATAGAAAAAATCGCCAAAGACGCCAAAGATTCAGGTCTGCTTGATAAGATAATAGCCTTTATTAGGGATATTATAAATTCAATCATGGGTGGAGATTCACAAGATCAATCAAATAATTAAGCATTTAAAAAAACAGACTTTTGTTAATTCAAAAGTCTGTTTTTAGCTTTATTCTACTATTCTTCTGATAGAAATTGGATTTCTTATTGGGCTTATGATTATGCCGTATTTTGGAGATGAGGCATGGACCATGTTGCCGTAGCCATCTGCAAGACCAACGTGGGTGATATTATTTAGGCTTGTTCCAAAGAAGACCAAATCTCCTGCCTTTTCTTCTCCAAATGGAATTTCCACACCGTATCTTTGCTGGCTTTGAGCAAAGTGTGGTAGGCCTACTCCTATAGTCTCATAGATTTTTTGGGTGAAACCTGAGCAGTCTATACCATTGTTAAGGTCGCTTCCGCCAAATACATAAGGGTTGCCTAAGAATTTGACCCCATATGAATAAAGGTCGATTCCTGTCTGGCTTCCTTGCATGTGGACTGTGACTTGTGGGAGGTTTTCTGTAGCTTGGTAGCTTTCGTTATTTGCTATGCTATAAACTGGTCCCTGGCTAAAGATTGGGGCTTCGGTGTAGGTTTTGGAGTGGTTGAGCTTGTAATAATAATTATAAAGCTCATCTATTATCTCCTGGCTCCTAAAGGATAGGGCTAGGTCTTTAAAATGCATATAGCCGATTTTCTCGCCAGCATTTGCCTCGCCATCACCGACTGTGACAAGCTCTGGGCTTGCGTCCTTTCCGATTGTTTCGACAGGTACATCGATATTATTGGCTGATCCTGTAAGCATCCTATAAAGCAGGTCCTTGTCATTTTTCCTTTCTACATTTAGGAATTCATTGTCAAAGCGGCCTTGCTCATAAGAGACTTTTACATAGTCTCCAATATTTACAAATTCAAGGATTGTAACCTTGCTTCCTGCTTTTAGGGTGTAGGATGTGAGGTTTTCTGAATCATCCTTAGGGTCTTTTTTAATCTCAGCATCATTTATTAGGGAAGTGTGGTTTAGCTTATAAAAATTATTTTTATTTACAAAACCTGTCTTGCCCTTATATTCTATTTTATAGTAATTATCATCCTCGCTAAGCATGTTGTGGATATCTGTAGCTTCGATTGTCTCAGTCGCACTGAGGCTGCCATTTTTATCTTCATAGAAGGATGCAGATGAGCCTACTTCTTTGTTAAGCATGACACTATCTGCATAGGCTGGCCTTACAAAGGCGATTGAAGCTAGGATTCCTAGGCCTAGGAGAGTAAACTTTCTATTTTTAATCATTCTTACTCCAGTCTAATCTATTATAATTTTATATAATATTTAAGGATTAGTCAAGTTTATAGGAGTTAAAAAGCTCGTAGGCAAAGTCTACTAGATTTTTGGAATAATCATTTCTAAGATAATCTGGATCTAAGTGGTTAATCCTAACCCTGTCTAGGCCGTCAGAATCTTTAAAAAATTTGGCAAGTCTCATAGCCCTATCAAAGTCATCATCTTCATTTATAAAGCCTTTTATGATCTCATCCATTATTTTATCATCCTTGGCATGGGCTGCGATTACTGCTTGGAGGATTCTTTTATCCTTTGGATCAGCGTAGGAATATTCTATAGATTCTTTGGCTGCCCTCATCCCATGTTCAGTGTCCCAACCGTCATTGACCCTTCTTGTATCGTGAAGGTTGGCTGCATTTCTTAAAACATCCATATCAGCATCATCAAGACCATAGTGGAAGCCCAAAATATGGACAAAGAGTATTACCCTTTCGATGTGGTCTCTGCCGTGGATGTGGGATTTAAAAAGTATATCGTAATTTAACCTGTCATAGCTATCTTTAAGCATGTCAAAATAAGAAGAATTTATGAAATCATCATAGAAATCATAGGCTCTAATCCATTCTTCATTTTCTAATATATCTATAATTCGCATAAGAGGCTCCTTTATTTTATATTCTGTTATATCTTTATACCCAATTTTACGTCTTTTAAGGCGGAATATGGGTGGATTTTATAAAAAGTGTGAAAGGGGTATAAATATAAGAGTAAGGAAAATTACAATAAGATTTGTAGGAGGTCTTATGTTTTTTGATAGAAATGAAATAGATGTAAGAATCAGAAGAGCAATCATAAAAAGCGAGAGATTTATCGGCCAAGGAGAGGTTGCAACATACATACCAGAGCTAGCAAATGTTGACCCTGATAGCTTCGCCCTAGCCATCACATCCATAACAGGAGATACCTTCCTTTATGGAGAGGTTGATAAGATATTTTCCCTCCAATCTATATCCAAAATCCTGGACCTTTTGGTAGCCCTTCATGACAATAAATTAGAAGATGTATATAATAAGGTAGGCAGTGAGCCAACCAGGTATGAATTTAATTCCCTAGTGCCAATTACAGACAAACCAGCCAACCCCTTCATAAATGCAGGGGCCATCACAACTACATCCATGATAATGGGAAATAATATAGATGAGAGATTTAAAAGATTGATGGACTTTTATAATATGATAGCAGGCTCAGATACATCGGTATTTTTAAAGGATGTCTATGAATCAGAAATGGAAACATCTGACAGGAACAAGGCCATAAGCTACTACCTAAAGAGTAAGGGAATTTTTGATGCTGACCCAAGTGAGGTCCTAGATTTATATATAAGGTCTTGCTCCATAGGCACAGACATAGAAAGCCTATCCCACTTTGGGGCAGTTCTAGCCAATAGGGGCTACGGAATAGATAAAATCCAAGACCTAATCCCAGAATCAATTGTATCCATAATAGTAAGTCAGATGGCATCATGCGGTATGTATGAAAACTCTGGATCCTACCTTATGAATGTAGGTATCCCATCAAAATCAGGTGTAAGCGGGGCAATTCTTGGTATAGTCCCAGGAGTCTGCGGCATAGCAGTCTACTCACCAAGACTAGATAAGACAGGCAACTCAGTAAGGGGTAAGGAATTATTAAAAATCTTATCCTACGAACTAAATTTAAATATATTTGTAAAATAGGAGGAAAAAATGCCAATACTTTCACTAGTACTTTATCTAATAGGACTCATCGCCCTATATTTTGTAAAAATTCCAGCTTATGTATTAATAATCCTAGCCATAGCAGTCTTTGGTCTAACCTTAGTTAAGCCAGAAAGAAAGGCCAAAGCCAAGGCCCTAGATTTAAAATTAACCCTAATAGGGGCAGCAATCTATGGGGTCACCATATTAATCTTATACTTCATAAGAACTAAGCTAAATATAGTAGACCCAAACGCCGATATAAGTAGCCTAATAAAAATAATCTACAACGGTATAGGTATTTATTCTATAGTAAATTTCCTAGAAGCTAGGAAGCTTACTGATGAATATCTCAAATAATTTGTTAATAAAAAATAAGAATCTCGGGATAATTCCGGGATTTTTTCCTTTAAAATTAAAATCTAAAGTATAATTATATCCAAGGAGCAAGTTATGACTAAAAGCCAAGACTTTGGAAAGATTTTAAAAGATATCAGGATAGGAAAAAGATTAAGGCAAGAGGATGTAGAATATCTTACAGGCATAAGCGTAAGAAGCCTATCTAGACTTGAAAATGGTAATATAAAGAGCCTAGGAGCAGATTCCCTTATCCTACTTTCACAAGCTTATGAAGAAGATTTACTTGATATATATTATAAAAATCTTTTTGAAACAGACTACCTTTATGAAGAAATATTAAATAAATTGGGAGTAGCAAGTATCTTTATCGAAAAAAACGAAGCAGAAATCCTATCAAAGAAACTTTCTACAGTTGAAAATGATAATAAGTTAATGATGGGAAAAGAAAAAAACATAAAACTTTTAAGACTATTTATGGATAGGATACTGAATAAGAAATTTGATAAATTCGATTTTAAAGAAAGATATGAAGATATTATATCAACAATATACAATAAATCTAGTATTATTGATAGGAAGTATTCCACCATAGAAATGAGGATTTTAGTAAATATATGTAATGATTTTAAAGAGTATAAATCATTTAACAATTATGAAATTTTAGAAAAAATATCTAAAGATTGCAATAATCATACTGTTAAAATGTTGATTTTTAATTCTATTATAAATAGACTTTATGTTGATTTCAGAAGCAAAGAAGCTCTAAGTTTAATTAATATAGCTATCAATGAAGCATCATTAAAAAAAGATGTAGAAGCTTTATCATTATTTTATTATGATAAATTTATATGTGAATATGATTTAGGATATAACACCTATGAAGAATCAATAAATTTGGCTAAATGGAGTGCCAAATTATCCGGCTTTGAGAGGTTAAATGAGATGATTGAATTTAAAAGTTATAATTTAATGCTAGATTAGCTTATCAATTGAATAAACTTCTATAATATCATCTTCTCTGTCACCAGATAGGTTGCTTGGTAAAATCAGTACAATTAATAATAGTGTAATATAAAAAGTTTTGAAAAATTTGTTCATAATAAATCCTTTCATAAAATCTAAACTAATTATATAATATTCATAAAATTTGTACAGGACACATGTGTCCTGTACAAATTTTTAAATTACAGTTATATTTCTGTCTCTTATAC
>OJLW01000655.1_pt1 | contig 15986 bp, 12 predicted proteins | sample 1597021 | NCBI WGS metagenome assembly OJLW01 (sample SAMEA3904676, study PRJEB24821) | metagenome | biome: Builtin; feature: hospital; material: surface | place: USA | collected 2013-06-03
GAACCTAGAATGGCGGTACCAGAAACCGCTGTGTTGCCAATTACACCATAGGCCATTTGCTAACTTGCGTTGGAAGCTTACTGCCTTTCGGCTGTTCTCCCTTGCTCGCTGCAACGTGTAATAACTATAATGATCATCGCGTAAACTGCCAAATCGCCAGCGCACAACCCATTTTCAGGCCAGTAGAAGGTTAATAAAAATGCGGCGAATGACAGCGCTGTAGTTCAGCTGTCATTCGCCGCATCGAAGGGCGGGATTAGATATCTATCGCCGCCTTACGGGAAGCACCCCTCCTACTGTGCCGCCGGCACGTAGGGAGTCACTTCACGGGCCGCACGAAGGCGGGCCAGGGTGGACTCCTTGCCCAGCAGCTCCATGGACTCAAAGAGCGGTGGGGAAACCTGGGCGCCGGAAATAGCTACGCGCAGCGCGCCGTAGGCCTTACGAGGCTTTAGCTCGAGATCTTCGATAAGCGCCTTGGATAGTGCCGCCTCAATATTCTCGGTCTTCCACTCCGCAACGCCTTCAAGGGTCTCAATGCCTACCTCGAGCGGCTGAATGGCCTCTTCCTTGAGGTTCTTCTTCGCTGCCTTCTCATCAAGCTTTAGGTCGGCATCCGGGGTCACCAAAAAGCTCATGAGGCCATAGGCATCAGACAGAGTCTTGATGCGGGTTTGTACAAGGTCCGCGGCGAAGGCGAACTTCTCGCCGTCATAGTCGGCCGGGAAATCCGTGTATTCGGTCAAGTAGTTACGCAGACGGAAGGCGAATTCTTCTGGGTCCAGCTGGCGGATGTGATCAGCGTTGATGGCCTCGAGCTTCTTCTGGTCAAAGCGTGCGGGGTTACCCAGCACGTCGTGGACGTCGAAGTTTTCTACCAAGTCATCCATGCTGAAGATGTCCTGGTCCGCGGACAGCGACCAGCCCAGCAGGGACAGGTAATTGAGCATGCCCTCAGGAATGATGCCGTTATCGCGGTGATTAAACAGGTTGGACTGCGGGTCGCGCTTAGATAGTTTCTTATTGCCCTCGCCCATCACAAAGGGCAGGTGGCCAAACTCTGGGGTGAACTCGGCAACGCCGATCTTCTTAAGGGCGTCGTAAAGCGCGAGCTGACGCGGAGTAGAAGAAAGCAGGTCCTCACCACGCAACACGTGGGTGATGCGCATCAGGGCGTCATCAACCGGGTTAACCAGGGTGTAGAGGGGCGCACCATTGGAGCGAGCCACCACATAGTCCGGCTGGGTCTCAGACTTGAAGGTCATCTCGCCACGCACCAGGTCGGTCCAGGTCCAATCCTGCTCCGGCATGCGCAGGCGCCAGACCGGCTTGCGGCCCTCGGCCTCGAAAGCGTCGATCTGCTCCTGGGTGAGATCGCGGTCAAAGTTGTCATAGCCCAGCTTCGGGTCACGGCCAGCAGCCTTGTGGCGCTCCTCCACCTCTTCGGCGGTGGAGTATGCCGGGTAGACGAATCCGCCGTCGATAAGCTTGTCCAGAACCTCCTTGTAGATGTCCATGCGCTGGGACTGACGGTAAGGCTCGTGCGGGCCGCCAACATTGATGCCTTCATCCCAGCCCAGGCCAAGCCAGGTCAGGGAATCAATGATGGCCTGGTAGGACTCCTCAGAGTCACGGGCGGCATCGGTGTCTTCGATGCGGAATACCAGCTTGCCGCCGGTATGGCGGGCGTAGGCCCAGTTGAATAGTGCGGTGCGCACCATGCCTACGTGCGGCGTACCGGTTGGGGACGGACAGAATCTAACGCGTACTTCAGTCATGCCCACCATCGTAGTGGAGGTCGCAATCCCAGTCCGCACCAGCCCAAAGCGGCCCCACACCACCCCGGCGCGCGGGGCTACTTTCCGTGTGCACCTACACACAAATAGGGGTAGATGGAAATGGATTTCAGTAGAAATACACAGGTCAGTGAAAACCGGTTCCATTACTACTAACAGTTTATGAATTTCATTTTCTATAGTTTCTGGTGGACTTATGAGAACTGTAGAAAGGCCTCCCCAACAGTGGCTTCCCCACGCATCCGCTTCCTTGCCGCGCTCAGCACGCTAGCGCTTATCACGCCCGCCACGGCCGTCGCCGGCCCCGATGATGGCAAGCACATTGCCACCGATACCCACGTTGACTCCCCTAAGTCTTTCTGGGAGAACAACGACTTCGTGCTGAAGTCTGAATTTGGCGGCCAGGAACCGCCGATCGCAGACACCGTAGCCTGGGTGGGCAGGGGCTACAGTGCCATGGACGGCCACAACCAGTACCTCTATACGCTGCCGAAAAATGGCACTCAGGACTATATTGGGGCGCCCGGAACCACGTACTACACCGCGCCGCACCAAGTGTCCGGCAATACCTCACCCATCTGGTTGGGCTTTGGCGCCGATACCTCCCTGCCCACTGACAAATTCCGCGATGGCGTAGCTTTCCTCGACTTGCTGAGCGTTGATGGCCCCGGCGAGGTCGAGCTTTTCACCAATAAAGATGATGAGGACGGAACCCAGCTGCACCGTATGCTCGGCTCCTTCCCTGATTCACCGCATTCGGCCTATCTCGTTGCCGGCACGCACACCCACAACTCCACGCTGTTTACCAAACCTGGCCGTTACCGCCTGACCTACCGCACCAGTGCGCGCGGCAAAGACGGCCAGCTCATCGCCAATGAACCGCAGACCACAACGATTCAAGTAGGCGGCCAGAAGCCCAAGGATGAGAAGACTCCAAGCCTCAAGGAACGCTTTGCCCAGTCCGCGACTGGCGACGCCGCCGCTGCCGGCTACAGCCTGCGCATGGCCCCTAAGCACAATCCCGAAAAAGACGGCGATGACAAGCTCACCACTATTTCCTTCGACGCTAAAAATAAGGCGCAGGGTACCCTGACGCTGCTTATCGACGGCTACTTCCTCACCGACCTCCCCGTTAAGAATGGCCGCGCGCAGTGGGACGAGTACATGGGACCAGATCCGTCCAAGGTCCAGGCCGTATTTACCCCAGAGGGTGATGCCCCGCGCTGGATTTCTAATCCCCTTGACGTCCAGCCTGGCGCGTCCGTCCAGACAGATTCTTCTTCCGCTGCCGAGACGTGGCAGGAAGCCTCCCACCCGCGCCAGCTTGCCCCCACCCAGGAAACCGAGCTGCAGGAACTGGGCTATACCATCCGTATGCGCAAGCAGGGCAAGGGCGGCACCAAGATCGTGGTCGATACCGACGATAAGAACTTCAACGGCCTTCTCACCGGCGGTCTTTATGATGCCAAGGATTCCAAGTACCCCACCGTGGATCTTGAAACCCCCATTACCAACGGGCACGGCGAGGTTGCCTTTGACGAGGGCGAACACTTCACCGGCTCTTATGCCAAAGTCAACCTCTTTCCCCATTCCACCGTGAAGGCCGCGCATGCAAGCAGCGTGATTACCGAGTCCTTTGCCTTCGGCGAAAACTACGAAACCACGGGGCGGTTCTCCACTTCCAATGAGGAACCGGACACCACTCCCGGCAAGGAAGACTCACCTTCGCAGGCGCCGCAGCCAGGCGCAAATGAAGCGGAAGCCGACACGCACCAGTGCAGCGAGAAATACCTACTGGACCGTGGGCACGTGGACATCAAGGCTCAACCTGCCGAGGGCGGCTTTACTACCGTTCTGCGCGATGACACGGCACAGGTGGATAAGAAGTCTGTCGACCGCAAACTTGATGACGTGGTGCTCGGCGTACACGATAATGCGCTCACCCGGCGCAACGAGAAGCTTGCGGGCAAGGAGTTCGATTTCCTCGGAAAACCCGGTGAGCGCTTCTATCACCTGCCGCAGACACAGAATCAACACATTATCTGGCCGGGTTACAACACTCAGGACTTGGATTATTCCGCGACCAAAGACAATGCCGTCAACCTCAACCTGAAGCCCACCTCCACCCCAGACGGGGCCGAGTGGGGCGCCTTTATCGACGCCTCCCATGGCAAGGGCTTTTCGGTCTTGGCGAACTCCGCGGCCGAGGACTACACCATCGAGACCAACTTTGCGGCCCATACCCACACGCACTGGGCCTTTTCCAAGCCCGGTGTCTATACCTTCGAGGCCACCTATACAGCCACGGGGAAGGACGGCAAGGAACTTAAGTCCGAGCCGCAAACACTGACCTTTGCCGTGGGCGATAAAACCCTAGATTCTTGTTCCTCCCGCAAGCCGAGCGACTCCGAGGGCGAGACCCCCAGCGAGAGGCCGACCGAGAAGCCGGACGATGCCGCTAGGCCCGAAGAGCCAACGGGATCCTCGTTGAGCCCGTGGAGCTTGGTCCTCCCAGCGGTCCTCGTGGTGGTCTTCAAGGCCTTCTATAACTTCTTCCGCGATAACGAAGACCTCATCCGCCGGCGCTTCGGCCTCAAGTTCTAACCCACCCCAACCCAACTGACTAGACGGGACACCACAATGCACCAATCCCACACTTCCGCCTCCCGGCGCGCCCCACAGCGGCGTCGGTTCATGTCGGTACTTGCTGCTGTCTTTGCCGCAGCTTTAGCCTTCTTCTCTCCCGGCGCAGCGTTAGCCTTCGATGAGGTCTTTGATTCCGGGCACGTCGACGCCTTCTACGTCACGGCCCCTGATGGCACGCTGCACCTTTCGATGAAGGAAGACATCACGGGGTCTGCCGTTCCGCGCTCTGGCGATGACGTAGTGCTCAAGGTCGTCGAGGATGCCTGGTCCGATGCCACCGAGGGCGTGCCAGAAATCGGCCAACCCACCTATTTCCTGCCACAGGCCCAAGACCAGCGCATCATCTGGCCGGGTTGGGATACTCAACCCGCCCGCGATGGCGGCTTCGAAAGCGTTGATCTGGAATTTGCCGAGGTCTCCGGCCCGGGCACTGTGTATGTCTTTGAAACCAGCAGTTTTGGTGGCATCGATGCCGTGACCGATTCCGGTTCCATGGAGCTCACCAGCGGTGAGGTCATCAACCAGCCCAATCCCGCTCACCGGCATGTCAACTGGGCTTTTAGCGAGGCCGGCACCTACACCATGACGGTGCGCGCCCATTCCAACGGCGAAACCAGCAATGCTGTGACCTACACCTGGGAGGTGGGCGACGGCGGTGATGCGTCCACCGCGGATCGATCGGCTGACACGGGCGAGGTAAACAATGACCAAGAGGCTACGAACGCCCAACGACCAGCAGACAAGGGCGGGGCTGCAGCTGCCGATAAGTCCGGCGCCTCCGGGGACGAAGAGTGCACCCCAGGCATGACTCCGCAAATCAAGGACGATACGGTCTCCCCCTCCCAGTGGCGCGATGCTGATGGCGCTACCTTTTATCTCTCCGATAAATCCAGCGTCGATCTGCCTCAAGAGGTAGGTCCAGTGCCAGCCGGTCAGGCGTGGATGATTGGTTCTACCCAGGTCGATGGTGTGCCATGGCTCGGCGCTAATACCCAAAGCCCTTCAATGCGCGAGAATATCCCTGGAGATGTCACCTGGGAGTTAGCAGGTTTCAAGGGACCCGGCCCGATGATGGTCTACTCCCAGGGCGGCTTGGGAAAGATCGTGGGCGATGAGTGGTTCCGAGGCAATGCCGATGCGGCGGAGGGCACCTATTCGATTGCACCCAATACCCACGTGCACCCCAACTGGGTCTTTGGTGCGCAGGGCACCTATGACGTCACCATCCGCCAGGTGGCCAAGACCAATGAGGGCAAGCAAGTTGCCGGTGAAGCGACACTTCACTTCGTGGTCGGCGGCGACAAGCCGGCTGAAGCCTTTGACAACGGGCACTTCGACCTGGGAGCTGCCGTGAATCCAGACGGCGGCGACTGTGGGAATGGCGCGGCGGCAGGTGGGGCGTCGGCAAGCGCTAGCGGCTCTGCCGCACCCACCGGATCCAGCAACGGTCAGTCGGCGCAGGCACAAGGCACGGGCGGTTCTTTAGCCAATACTGGGACCCCCATCGTGCCCCTCGGCATCGGGGTGTTGGGCCTAGGCATGCTCTTCCTCGGCCTGGGCATTGCGCGGCTGGCCGTAGCTAAGGCAGCGGACTAATGGAGCGTTCATGTTCCCACAATCGCCGGCGCCTTACCGTGGGGGCACTTCTGGCCTGTTGCCTGCTCAGCGCCGGTTGTGCGTCCTCGGCCGCTCGTGATGCTGGGACCGGAGAAGGATTCAGCGTGGTGGCCACCACCCCAATCCTGGCAGACCTAGCGCGCAACGTGGCAGGAGAAGATGCCCAGGTCAAAAGCCTCATCCCCAGCGGCAAGGATCCGCATACCTTCGAGCCAACGCTGCGCACGGTGCGCGATATTGCCAATGCCAACCTGGCGCTTAGCAACGGCTACCTGCTGGAACCGCAAGCTCTTATCGATACGCTGCACGAATCCACCGACGCTCCCGTGGTGGAGGTCGCCGACGCTGCCTCCACCCGCGGTGCCACCCTGGTGCCGCTGGTAGAAGATGTCTCCTTGGATGCCATTTGGCTAGGACTGCGCATCAGCGGCGCCGCGCAACACTCCTCCGGGGTGGACTTTCGCATGGTCTCCGCCGACGGACCGGGCGACGTGGCGGCCTACGTGGTCTCCGCCTTCGGTACCCCGGAGGTCCTCTTTAACTCGGCCGATGGCGTCGATGGCAAGGAAGACGCAGTAACCCTTCCTGCCAACGCCCACACCCACGTCTCCTGGGGCTTTTCCCAGCCAGGGATCTACCGCCTTGGGTTTCAGGCCGACGGCACCGAAGTCCAGCACCTCACCGTGGCCGTGGGCGTCAACCCACCTAAAGGAATGCAGGCCATTGATTCCGGGCACCTAGATATTGAGGCAAACCTGGCGCAGCACCGCATTGACCTGCGCGACCAAGACAAGCGCTTTGACCCCGCCACCACCGCGGTATCTATCCCCTCGTCAGTGCTGCAGCCCATCCCGCCGGATCCGGCCTACCGCTTCCTCGGCGCGCCGGGCTCGGATACCTATCTCCTCCCGCAGGCAGTGCTGGGCAAGCACATCCATGGCGAGGTGGATCCACACTTGTGGCACAACGTGGACAACGCTATCGCCTACGTGGATGTCATTGCGGAGGAGATGGCGCAAGCCGATCCCTCCCACGGTGCCGCCTACCGGCAGCGGGCAGCGGCCTATACCAAGCGCCTGCGGGACACGGATGACTATGTAAGCCGCGCCATTGCCTCTATCCCTGCTGAAAACCGGCATCTAGTGACCACGCACCATGGCTACGCCTACCTCGAGCAGGGCTATGACATTTCGGTGGCAGGATTCGTCACGCCCAACCCGGCCATCGAGCCTTCCCCGCGGGAGGTCATAGCGTTGCGCCGCACGCTGGAGAACCTGCATCTGCCTGCTGTTTTTGTCGAGCCCGTACAACAGGCCAGCGCCGACACCCTTACCCAGGCCGCCGCGGAACAAGGCGTGGCGCTGTGCCCCATTTATGGCGACACGCTGGACGACACCGTCGGCTCCTATATCGACCTCATGAAGTTCAACGCTGATTCACTCCAGCGTTGCCTGAACCCCAATTCCACTAATGGAGAAAACAATGCTTAAATTCGCTACCCGTACCGCTATTCGCACCGCCGCCTGCGCCCTTACTGCCGGCCTTGCTTTTTCTACGAGCCCTGCCTGGGCCGGCGACCTCGCACAAGTCGTCGGCGCCGAGGAACAGGTCGCCCCACAGGGCGAGGACAAGGTCATCGACACCGGCCACGTTGACGTTGGCGCTTTGCTCAACGGCACCGATTCCGAACTCATGGCCCGCGATGATGCCGGCGACAAGCCCGTCTGGCGCCACCTAGATGATCTTGTCTTTGCCGTGGGCGATAAGGCACAGCAAACCCTACCGGAGACCGATGACTTTGGCTTTGTAGGCGCCGATTCCGGCGAAAAGGTCTGGGTAGTTCCCCAAACCGAGCAGGTCGGGGTTCCCTGGCTGGGTTGGAATACCCAAGCGCCCTCGCTTGTCGATGCCGCCGATCGCGGAGTCACCATGGAATTCCTCGGCCACTCCGGGCCCGGCGATTTCTCCCTTTTCCTGCAAAACGGCGGTTTTGAAGCACCACAGCTGTTGTGGTCTACCGCGCAAAAAAGCGACGAAGACTTCTGGGTAGACCTCAATACCCACACCCATGCCAACTGGACGTTTACAGAGCCAGGCACCCATCAGGTAGGTATCAGGGTCAAAGGCAAGACCAAAGATGGCGCCGATTTCAGCACCGATGGCGTGCTCACCTTTGCCGTGGGCGATGATGCCGATGTCCAAGCGGCCCAAGATACTACTTGGAATCCAGACGATGCCCAGACCACAGGCTCTTCCATCCCCACTTGGGTCTTTATCCTCGCCGGCGTGGGTGCCGTCGTACTCCTGCTGGCCCTTGGCCTAGTACTGCGCTCTTCCAAGCGGGGCGATAGCCGTGGCTAAACCGCTCATTTCCGTTGCCGACCTGGACGTATCGCTATCCCACCGGCGCGTAATCACCGGTGCGAACCTAGAGGTCCACCCGGGAGAATTCATTGGGCTCTTAGGCCCCAATGGCGCGGGCAAGACCACGCTTATGCGCGCCATTTTAGGGCTTATCCCTTCCTCCGGAACTCGCAGCATCTCCGGCACCGTGGGGTATGTTCCCCAGCGTCACGAGGTGGAATGGGGCTTTCCCATCAATGTCTATCGCACCGTGCTCAGCGGCCGGACCGGCCTTATCGGCTGGCTGAAGCGACCGCGCGCTAAGGATCATGCCGCAGCAGCAGAGGCGCTCCGACTGGTTCACATGGAAGAATTTTCTACCCGCCCCATCGAAGAACTCTCCGGTGGTCAACGCCAGCGCGTGCTCATCGCCCGGGCCCTCGCCACACAACCACACGTGCTGCTGCTCGATGAGCCCTTTACCGGACTAGATGCGCCCAATACCGAATCGCTCCTCGAGCTTTTTGAAGAGCTTTCCCACCGCGGCACATCCATCATTATGTCCACTCATAACCTTTCTGAAGCCGCACATTCTTGCCACCGCCTCATTCTCTTTAACGGCACCGTGGTAGCCGATGATTCTGCGTCGACCCTTCTTCACCAGACGGATCCGTGGACTAAAACCTTTGGCGTGCGTGCCGGTTCCCCTTTGCTTTCTGCCATTGGAGTCAGCGCATGATAGAAATTTCCTTCCTCGATTTCCTGCGCGACCTGGTCAATCCCCACCTTGACTTTCTCGCCCGCGCGGTAGGCATCTCTTTGCTTGCGGCCATCGTATGCGGCGTCATCGGCTGCTATGTCGTGCTACGCGGCATGGCCTTTATTGGCGATGCCGTCTCCCACGCCGTATTCCCGGGACTAGCCATTGCCTTCGCCCTGCAAACCTCGGTGCTCGTGGGTGGCGCAGTCGCCGGTGCGGTTGTGGCCTTGCTCATCGCCGCTTTTTCGCAGCGCCGCCACGTGCGCGCGGATTCCATCATCGGTATCTTCTTCGCCGCGGCCTTCGCTTTGGGCATGGTGATAATCTCGCGCACCGATGGTTATAGTGCCTCGCTGACAAGCTTCCTCTTCGGCTCACTCACTGGCGTTTCCCGCACCGATATTATCGTCGCGGGCTGCGTGTGCGCCGTAGTTGTCGCCATCGTTATTGCCTTTGGCCCCCAGCTCAACGCCACGTGCTTGGACCGGGAAACTGCCCGCGCAATGGGCTTGCCTGTCTTTGTTTTGGACATCATTTTGTACCTGTGTGTCACGGCCGCAGTGGTCATTTCCGTGAGCACCATCGGCAATATCTTGGTTCTCGCGCTGCTTATCACTCCGGCCGCGACAGCACGCCTGCTAAGCACAAATCTAAAGACCATGATGTGCCTTTCTGCCCTCATCGGTGCGCTGTCGAGCTTCCTCGGCATCTACCTGGCGTGGGCCATTGATCTGCCGGCCGGCGCCACCATCGTGCTCACCCTCACCGCCATTTTCTTGGTTGTATGGGCCATCCATCCACTGCTCGGCGCCCGCAAGCACGCAGGTGCCTCGCTTTCCGACGCCCCACACCCCACCCCACGAAAGGAATCCGTCTCCTCATGAAACCTGTCTGCCGCACCGCGGTGGCCCTTGGCACCGCGGGACTGATAAGCCTCGGCGCCCTTCCGGGAGCGGGAGTAGAACTCTTCGCGCCCGCCACCGCATATGCAGAAGAATCCACCGATTCTTGCTCTGCCAGCGACTTCGACCTCATCACCAAGGGCCACCAGGATATGGCGCTCAGCGGCGATTCCGGCGATCTCAGCTTCCAGGTCAAAGATGATGATAAGGACATCGAGCATGACTCTGAGTCCTTTGCCATTGAGGTATCTGATGACCTTAAACAACCGCTATCGGAGCTCGGTGATTCTTCCCTGCCCGATGAAGGTTGGATTCTGCCGCAAACGCAAGACCCCGATGCTCCTTGGCTAGGTTTTAATACCCAAGAGCTGTCTCAGGATCTCCTCACCGCTGGAGACACCGCTACTTTGAGCATGGCTATCGCACAGGGCCCTGAGGATGGCCGCATCCTGGCCTACCAGGTGAATCTTGGTGACCCCAAGGTGCTTATGGACACTGCCGATGGCTCTGCCTGGGACTACCCCGGCAACTCCCATTCCCACCCGGCCTTTGCCTTTACCGAGCCGGGTACTTACGCAGTGAGCTTTACCTTCGAGCTTCCCGACGGCTCCCGACACCACTTGCATGCCGGCTTCCTCGTCGGCGAGCAGGCAGATGCGAAGGATCTATGCGGTGTGGACTATGCCGATGCGGATGGTGCTTCCGGCAACAGTGGTGACTCAAATAGCCGCCCCAAGCAACTGGAAAAAGACGTCAAAGACGTAGACAAAGCCATCGCCGGGTTGGACAAAGAGCTCGACAATACCCTGCAGGAGGGCCAGAAATTCCTAGAAGGTGGCAAGACACAAGAAGACAAGAAGGGTTCTGACGAGGACAGCGCGGGCAAGCGCAAGCAGCCCTCCCGCACCAAGGAAAAAGACGCTGGGAAGGATGGAGCGCCACGTAAGACGCCGTCCACGGGTTCGGCTCACGCCTCTGGTACTACTCGAAAGTCTGGTGCTGGTTCTGGGGCTACGACCCACCATTCGGCTAGCCGTGTTAATGATTCTGCCTCCACTGCGAAATCCGGAAAAAGCGGAGGCGCTGGCACGGGCTCGCACCGTTCTGCTTCCACCAGCGGTTCTTCCCACTCGACGGCCAAAAAGTCCACCGGCTCTCGGGACGCAAAGTCCGCAAAGCGTACCAAGGGCAAGGCCGCAGGCACCGCTGGTGCACAGAGGGTGCCGGATGCTGGCGCTGCGGAAGGCAGGGACTCTGAGAATGTACTGACTAATGCCGCTGCGTATACCGCCACTCTGGCTAAAAGCAGCTTCTGGGCGGGCCTTTTAGCCGGACTAGGCGCATTCGCTCTGGTGCTCGGAATCGGCCTGTTGGTCTATGTCCAGTTCTTCCGCAAGAAGAAGGCCCCAGCGCAGCAGCCGGCCGATGATGCCACGGCAAACTTGCCGCGCGTCGACTAGCCCAGTGCTAGTCATCGGCCAACAATAGAACTAGGCCCAGAGGATCTCTCCTCTGGGCCTAATCCGTGGCTAAGCGCCGCTGTTTTTATACCCTGGTCTTGGACGAGAGGAAGTCCCAGACCACCCGTGGAGTATCTGGCTGCCAGAACCAGGTGTGGTCTTGCGGAACCTTAACCAGTTGCACATCCTTTTGGCAGCCGTTAAAACTCAAGCGTTCTGAACCGCCAGCCTCCGGAGTGGACTGGAAGGTCATATCGCAGCGATTGCGCTTCAGATAGCCGCCGAGCACCGTACGAACAGGGAGGTATCCAGCCTCGTGCCGGTCACCGCCCTCATAGGTCATCATCTTGTCGTTAACGCCGTGCATGATGAGGGTATTCATCGGCGCATCGGCACAGTTGACCTCAACTGGGTTGTAGAAGGCACCCGAAACCATCGCTACAGCGGCAAAGGTGTCCTGTGCGTGGCAGCCAAGCACCGAGGTAAAGCCGCCTCCATTAGACATGCCCATGGCGTATACGCGGTTTCGATCAACGTGGTAGTCCTTGTCTACCGAATCAAGAATGCGCTTGATAAAGCGGATATCCTCCCCATCGCGCGTCTTAGCATAAGGCGCAGCCTCCCAGGCGCGCTCGAATCCCTCTGGATAGACGATGATGGCCTCGTTATTGGCCTCAGTGGTCTGCATGCGTGCATAGCTGGAGTAGTTCTCCGGGGAATCTCCCCACCCACCGAAGCCGAAGAGAACGGGCGCCGCCTTTTCCGGCGAATAGTGGTTAGGAATACGCAACAAGTACCTGCGGGTCTTGCCCTCGTGCTCCATTTCTAGGGACTGCATGGAACCCGGCGCAAACGGCGGGTTGGGATTGATGCTGGTATCTACCATTGCCGGCCGCGGCGCTGGCTCGGGAAGAGACGATCCCTCAGGACCAGGCGCTGCATTGTCATCGCTGCTGCCGCCTTCTACTGGTGCCGGGGTGGATTCCTTAACACCTTCGGGAACTAGGTGGGACCCATCAGGCTGCGGGGTAACTGGCTTTGCATTTTCGGGAGCAGGTGCTGGAGCCGAGGCCGGTGCCGGCGCGGGAGCAGGTACGGGCGCTGGACCTTCCTGTGCATAGGCAGGAGCAGCGCACACAAGCGCAGCGCTTGCCAGTGCAGCAGCGAGGATCAGGTACAGGGAACGATGAAGAAACTTAGTAACATTAGCCACAAGGTTAAAATTAACCACATCATTCACTTGATTCACTGTTTACACGCCCAGTGCATACTCAATTCTGTAAGAAAAGCCCAAGGCACTAAGCTAGATCCCCATGCACGAAGACAGACCAAGCACCGCCCCCGATTTTTTGCTTTCGCGAGCAACGGGGTCTGTCCGTACCCAAGGTGCGCGCCACACTTTTAATGACACCGACGCGGCGATTTCCGCCCTGCGTAGCAAGGATGTAGACATGGTGGTCGGCGCGATTCCGTTCGACTCTGACACGCCCGCTGCACTGACGGTGCCGGAGGCCATCATCCGCGAAGAGGGCCCCTTGGAGCCGCACGCCTACTACCGGAATAAGAGCCTGAACTCGCGAGTGGTTGGATTCGATCCGGAACCCGAAGAGCACCTGCGCCGCGTAGAGGCAGCCATCGGTACCATCGAGACCTCCAAACTGGACAAGGTGGTTTTGGCCCGCGCCGTAGATATCGAATTTTCTGAGGCTATTGATCCGCGCCTGGTCGCGGCGCGCCTTATCGACCTTTCCGCTAACCGCGATGGGTTCATCGCCGATCTCTCCCCCGCCGGCCGGCCGGGCGCGATGCTGGTTGGTTCTTCCCCAGAGGTTTTGGTCAAGCGTCAGGGCTCGACGGTGTCTGCTTTCCCCTTGGCCGGATCGTCACCGCGCCGCGCCACAGCGGCTGAGGATCACATCGCAGGCCAAGATCTCTTGCATTCTGCCAAGGATCTCCACGAGCATTCCTTTGTAGTGGAACACCTGCGCTGGGTGCTTAGCCCATTATGCGAGCGGCTAGACATCCCGGACGCCCCGCAACTTATTAGCACCAATGAGATGTGGCACCTTGGCACGCCGATTTCCGGAACGCTCAAGGATAAAGACTTGACCGCTCTTGAACTTGCCTTGGCAGCACACCCCACACCGGCCATCTGTGGCACCCCTGCAGAGGCCGCCCAAGCTCTCATTGAGACGGCAGAAACGGACCGTGGATTTTATGCCGGAGCAGTCGGCTGGTGCGATAGCTCCGGCGACGGCGAGTACATGGTAGCCATCCGCTGCGCAGAAGTAGCCGGCGATGGGCTATCGGCGCGTGCTTGGGCCGGCGGTGGCATTGTGGGCGATTCCGACGCCCAGGCCGAACTGGAAGAAACCACAGCCAAGCTGCGCACCATTTTGAAGGCGCTCAGCCTCTAGGCTGCACGCTTGGCGACGAGCACGACGTCGCTGCGGTGGTGCGCACCGGCGCCTTCTGTCAGGTGGCGCTCGCGGCGGGTCAGCTCGACGGCCTCTAGCTCTTGCAGATTCTCCGCTAGCCATTCGGGCATCGCTATCTCAGCCGACTCCATATCGTGATGGACAAAGAGCAGTGTTCCGCCTGGAGCCACCAAACGCTCTAGCTTCTCCACCTCTTCTGGCGTGGCGCGTACCCCGCCATAGTGGACGCTGACCAAGTCAAAGGGCTCATGGCTAAAGTCACTAAACGTTGCGACCTGCGCCGCGACACCGCGGGCCCTAGTGCGTGCGACGGCAGTCGGGGCGAAATCAATGCCCAAGACATCCCAGCCGTGGTTCTTTAGCCAGAGCGCATCCGCACCTTCCCCGCACCCAATGTCGAGGGCGGTACCGGGCTTAAGCCCCGCGGCGTAATCGACAAGGGTCGCATTGGGATTGCCCGACCACACCCGCTCAGTACTCTGGTAGCGTTCCTCCATTTCCTCGGAGGTGGGCACGTAGCCGCGGTGTTCGTGGTGGCTTGGGTTACGCACGGTGGATGGTATTGCGCAGGGTGCCGAGGCCCGGGATCTCGATCTCGATGGTGTCACCTGGGACCATAGGAGCGGTGCCAGCCGGGGAGCCGGTGGTGATGACATCACCAGGCAGCAAGGTATAGGCAGCGGAGATCTCCTCCAAAATGCCGCCCATCTTCACGATCATCTGGTCCGTATTGGAATCCTGCTTTTGCTCGCGAGAACCCTCGTGCGTCAGATACGCATTAATCTTCTGATCGTCTAGATTCAAGCTATCCAGATCGGTTTCGATCCACGGGCCGAGCGGGCAGAAAGTGTCAATCCCCTTGGCACGAGCCCATTGACCATCCTTAAACTGCAGGTCGCGGGAGGAAACGTCGTTACAGATGGTATAGCCCAGCACGTGGTCTTTCCAGTTCTCGGCCTTGATATTCTTCGACGGCTTAGAAATGACCACGGCAAGCTCGCCCTCAAACTCGACGTTGGTGGCGTAGTCCGGGATCTTGATCGCTGCATCCGGGCCAATGACCGCGGTAGATGGCTTGATGAAGATGGTGGGAGGCAGGCTATCGGCAGACTTTTTGAAAACCTCGGCAACGTGGTCCGCATAGTTGCGTCCAAGCGCTACCACCTTGGTGGGAAGGGTCGGCGCCAAGAGGCGAACCTCGTTAAGCTTCCACTCACGGCCGGTTGGCTCCGGCGGGGTGAAGGGCGTGCCAGCAATTTCCTTTGCTACCAACTCTTCCATTGGGGCGTCTTTTGGCCCATCGATAATGGCGAAACAGATTCCTTCGGGGTGTGCAATTCGTCCTAAACGCATAGCGGCAATCCTACTCAATAGCCACCTTCACATGTGTGCAAAGGATACGGTGTTAATTAGTTAATTTGAGTAAATCGTCGTTGCCCCTTACTCACCGTTACTAACCCCAGTGCCGACTACGCTAGGAAACGCTGGACACTTGGGGCGTCGGCAAGCGCCCAGCACAAGAAGCCCACCTCTATGCGACGAGAAGCTGGGCGATTCGGTCACCGACTTCGACGGTCTTTAGCGGCCCATCGCCGCGGTGCGCAACATCTTGTGCCACAGCATCCTCAATCCGCTGGGCGTTGGACTCATCGCCTACGTGGCGAAGCAGCATGGCGGCGGACAAGATTGCCGCCGTTGGATCTGCAATCCCCTTTCCCGCAATATCTGGCGCAGAACCATGCACCGGCTCGAACATGGAAGGATTCGCGCCTGAGGCATCGATGTTTCCGGATGCAGCAAGGCCAATACCGCCAGTTACCGCGCCCGCCAAATCGGTGAGAATGTCTCCAAAAAGATTATCGGTGACAATGACGTCATAGCGCGCCGGATCGGTCACCATATAAATGGTTGCAGCATCAATATGCTGGTAATCCACCCGAACCTCGGGAAACTCGGCGGCGACTTCATCAACGGTGCGCTGCCACAACCCACCAGCATTGACCAAGACATTTGTCTTGTGCACC
>OJLW01000656.1_pt1 | contig 15968 bp, 17 predicted proteins | sample 1597021 | NCBI WGS metagenome assembly OJLW01 (sample SAMEA3904676, study PRJEB24821) | metagenome | biome: Builtin; feature: hospital; material: surface | place: USA | collected 2013-06-03
TCACTGTGAAGACCACTCCAATCGCGACTCGTCACGATTGTCGTTACCATTAAAATTTTAGTAAAATGACTTATAAACTTTGAAATTATCGGTTTTTAAGTCATTTTTTGTTGCACTTTTTTTTATTTAAGCTTAAAATAGGATAGAAACATGAAGAAATGAGATGAGATTTTTTGAAAAGACAAGATATAAGAAATATAGCTATTATTGCCCACGTTGACCACGGTAAGACTACTCTAGTTGATGCCCTTTTAAGACAATCAGGTATCTTTAGGGAAAACCAAAAGGTTAACGACAGGGTCATGGACTCCAACGACATTGAAAAGGAAAGGGGAATCACTATCCTTTCCAAGAACACTGCAGTTAATCATAATGGAACAAAGATTAACATTATTGACACTCCAGGACACGCTGACTTCGGTGGCGAAGTTGAACGTGTTTTAAAAATGGTAAACGGCGTTGTCCTACTAGTAGATGCCTTTGAAGGTCCAATGCCACAAACTAAGTTTGTATTAAAGAAGTCCTTTGAACTTAACCTTCCAGTTATTGTCTGCATCAACAAGGTAGACAGACCAGAAGCAAGACCACTTGAAGTAGTGGACGAAGTTCTTGATTTATTCATCGAGCTTGGTGCTGATGAATCAGTTCTTGAATGTCCTTTTGTATTTGCATCAGCAAAACAAGGGATTGCTGCACTTGATGTAGATGACAAGATGGAAAACATGGACCCACTTTTTGAAACTATTATCAAGTACATTCCAGGACCAGAACAAAGAGACGACGAACCTTTCAAACTTTTGATTTCCACAATTGACTACAACGAATACATTGGAAGAATTGGTATTGGAAAAATTGAACAAGGTATTATTAATGAAAATGACAAGCTTGTTAGGGTTAATAAACTAGATCCAGACTTTAAAGAAAACATAAAGATTGCACAAATTTATGAATTTGAAGGCCTAGATAGGGTTGAAGTTGACTCATCAAGGTCAGGTTCTATTGTTGCAGTAACTGGTATCGAAGACATCAACATTGGTGACACAATTACTTCAACAGAAGACACAGAAGCTCTTGAGTTTGTAAAAATTTCTGAACCAACAATTTCCATGAACTTCTCTGTAAATGACTCACCTTTCGCAGGAAGGGTAGGTAAGTTCTTGACTTCAAGACAAATCAAGGCAAGACTTGACAGGGAATTACAAACTGATGTAGGACTAAGAGTTGAAGAAACTGACACTACTGACTCCTTTAAGGTTTCTGGTAGGGGAGAACTTCACCTTTCTGTTTTAATTGAAAACATGAGACGTGAAGGCTATGAATTCCAAGTTTCTAAGCCACAAGTTCTTTATAAATTAGATGAAAATGGCAAAAAGTTAGAGCCAACTGAAAGAGTAACAATAGATGTTGACAATGTCTACGCAGGTTCTGTCATAGAAAAGCTTGGCAGGAGAAAGGGAGAACTTGTTAACATTGTTGAACCTAATGGCGGTTACCAAAGACTTGAATTTATTATTCCATCAAGAGGACTTATTGGTTACAGGACAGAATTCATGACTGACACTAAGGGTTCTGGAATCCTAAATTCTATTTTTGAATCCTATGTGCCATTTAAGGGAGATATCCCAAGAAGGGTCAATGCTTCTATAGTTTCCTTTGACACAGGAACAGCTTCAGCTTATGGACTTAACAATGCCCAAGAACGTGGAACCCTATTTGTTGAGCCAGGTGAAGATGTTTACGAAGGCCAAGTTGTTGGTGAATCACCAAAGGGTGTTGAAATCGAAGTTTCTGTTACTAAGTCAAAGAAGCAAACTAACGTAAGGGCATCAGGTTCTGACGAAGCCCTAAGACTTTCTCCAGTAAAAAAGATGAGTCTTGAAGAAGCCTTAGAATTTATTGAAGATGACGAACTAATAGAAATTACACCTAATGAGTTTAGGCTTAGAAAGAAAATTTTAAATTCACAAACTAGATATAAATCAAAGAAAAATAAATAATTTTATGAAAGGAGCAGAAGATGTTTAGTGCATATTTTGGGATGTTGAAAAACTTTGCCCAAGTTTATTCAATACTATTTATTATAAACTTATTGGTATCTACTTTTATAATTGTATTTGACAACAAGAAGCCAACATCCACACTTTTATGGGTAATGGCTATTAACTTCTTGCCAGTTGTTGGATTTATCTTCTATCTTTTTATAGGACAAGATATATCAAAGTCCAAGATATTTAGCGGCAAAAGTAAGAAAGATGAAATCCTAAGCAAAGAGTCCCAGGCCCAATTAAGAGACATAAAGAATAAAAACTTTAGGTTTTCAAAAAAAAGAACGGCACAATATCTCGACATGATTGAGATGTTTAACAAGGCCGAGAACGAAATGCTCTACACTGACAACAAGGTGGAAATTTTTAACGACGGTGTAGAAAAATTTGATGCCCTCTTTGAAGACTTGAGAAAAGCTAAACATACAATTTACGTTCAATACTATATTTTTAAATCAGATGAACTTTCTACTGAATTTATGGATATACTAAAGTCAAAGGCCAAGGAAGGCCTTGACGTTTACTTATTAGTTGACGGCATGGGTGTCAGGAAGATGAAACTAAGGGACAGGAAGTCTCTTGAAGAAGAGGGCGTTAAGTTTGCCATCTTCTTCCCAGGAATCATTGATAAAATCAACACCCACATCAACTACAGAAACCACAGGAAGATTGCTGTAATCGACAAGAGAATAGGTTATGTTGGCGGCTTCAACGTTGGAGACGAATATGTGTCCAAGGGTCCCATGGGCTATTGGAGAGATACCCACCTAAGGATTGAAGGACCGGCAGTCAATGGACTTGCTTGGAGATTTTTCCTAGACTTTAAGTTTGCATCAGATGCTCCAACAAAGGGCTTCACAACAGAAATTTTTCCAGAATTAGAAGATGGAGTAGACATAAATGTTGTCACAAGTGGACCTGACACCAAGGCTGACTCCATAAGAAATGGCTATGAGAAACTTATAACTTCTGCAAGGAAGGAACTTTACATCCAAACTCCTTACTTTGTTCCCGACGAAGGACTTCTAAAGGCAATAAAGGTTGCTGCCCTAAGTGGCGTTGATGTTCACTTAATGTTCCCAGCTAAGCGTGACCACCTCTTTGTTCACTGGGCATCACTATCTTTCTTGGGAGAACTTTTAAAGTGGGGAGCCCATGTCTACCAATACGAGGGTGGTTTCCTTCATACAAAAATAGTCATTGCAGATGATTATCTATCTACAGTTGGGACAGCTAACTTTGACATAAGATCTTTTGAACTAAACTTCGAAGTCAATGCCTTCCTTTATGATGAGGAATTAAATAAAAAGTTAAAGGAAGACTTTATGAAAGACCTCGAATCTTGCACAGAAATAACTAAAGAAATTTATGCTAAGAGATCTAGATTTACTAAAGTTCGTGAATCCTTTTCAAGACTTTTATCTCCACTATTATAGGTTATAATGGATATAGAAATAAATAGAAAGAAGATAAAAAGTCTTAGGCTGAGAGTTGAAGATGGGATTATAAAGGTTTCGGCTCCAAAGGCCATGACCGATAGGGAGATAAAGAACTTTATCGAGAATAATAAAGAAGCCATTGAGAGACTGAAGAGGGAAGACGAGAGAAGAGGGCGCTACAAAAACCACTTGTTTGGCGAAAAAGTAAACTTCACTTCAGAAGAAGAGCTTGAAAAAATTTATAGGAGAGAACTTAAAAAAGTTCTAGATGAGATCTTTCCAAGATACGAAGCCTTGACAGGCCTCACAGCCAAGTCCTATGAGATAAGGAAGATGAAGGTGAGATGGGGAACCTGCTATCCTAAGCGTGGCGACATAAAAATAAATCTCTACCTGGCAGCAAGACCCCTAGAACACATTGAGGCAGTTGTCCTCCACGAGCTTGTCCACTTAAAATTCTTTAACCACGACAAGAATTTTATAAATGAGTGTAAGAAGTACATGCCAAACTATGAAGAAATTGAAAGAGAATTAAAGACCTAGGTGATAAAATGAAAAAAGCTTTAAAAATTTTGGGAATTATAGCAGGGATACTTATCCTAATGAAACTTTTTAACATTTCAATTTTTATTGGAAACCAAAGAGTTGATAAAAACTTTATTATTAGTGGGATTAGAAACTTTAACCTAGGAGATCTCTTTGACAAGGTCTCAAAATTTTTGGATGAATTAGCTGGCGGAATAAAAAGAGCCTTTAACAGCTTATAATTTTTAAGAAATTTAAAATAAAATTTTATATTAATAATGAAGCACGGATCTCGTGCTTTATTTTTTGCAATTTTTTCAAATATTAATTGTGATATAATGAATAAGTAAAATTTAGAATTAAGGTGATTAAATGAATTTAACTTTTATTATCCTGGGCTGCGTAGTGCCAGGACTTATGACAGGGGTTGGTGCGATCCCTATATTTTTTGCAAAGGATGTGAGCCAGAAGGGTCTCGACATTCTTCTTGCAGCGGCAGCGGGAGTTATGCTTTCGGCAACTTGCTTCTCTCTTGTTATACCAAGTCTTGAAATTGCCAATGGAACTATGGGAGTTGTATCAACAGGACTGGGAATTTTTTGTGGGGCCCTAATGCTTGATTTGATCGATAAGTTTGCACCCCACGAACACTTAATAGACAAGAGACAAGAGGGGGCAAATGTAAAAAACCTATCCAAGATGTGGCTTTTTGTAATTGCAATTGCCATCCACAACTTCCCAGAAGGACTTGCAACTGGTGTAAGCTTTGGTGGAGAAAATGTGGCTAATGGATTATCAGTTGCTCTTGGTATTTCTCTGCAAAATATGCCAGAGGGACTGGCAGTTGCCCTTGCCCTTGTTCGTGAAGGCTACTCTCGCAAGAAGGCCTTCGCCATTGCAAGTTTAACAGGACTTGTTGAGCCTATTGGAGCCTTCCTAGGAGTTGGACTTGTTTCCATCTTTTCTGCAACTCTTGGCTTTATCCTTGCCCTTGCAGGAGGAGCCATGCTCTTTGTAATAAGTGATGAAATTATTCCAGAGACCCACTCCAATGGTTACGAGAGAGAGGCAACTTATGGAGTCATTCTTGGCTTCATCCTAATGATGTTTTTAGATACACTAATTTAAAAAAACCAGAGTGTATGAAAGAATTTTCTTCATAAACTCTGGTTATTTTTTTATTTAAATTTAATTAAAATACTAGGACTTGGTAGCCTTCTGATACATATTTTTCCATGCCAGCGTGGCCCTTCATGTCATCTAAAAGTGTGAGGCCAAGTCTTTCGTTGTCTTCATAGGCTCCTAGGACCTTGGAACAAGCCTTGCATACACCCACAATAAGACCTGCCTCCAAGAGTTTTTTATAAAGAGGATTTTTCTCGTCTTCTAAAACTTTTGGAAGTTTGACAGACTTGCCTTCAAGAATTATTTTTACTTCTTTGCCTGAATCTAAGAGGGCTTCTGCATTTAACATTGCATGGTTAAAGCACATCTTCTCGCCTTCCATTACATAAAAAAGTATTTTTTCCATTCATGTCCTCCTTATAATTTTTCTAATGAATCGTAAAGAAGTTCTGCATCATTATTGTAATAAATTTCTATTGATCCATCTTGCCACTCACTTGTATCCTCAAAGCCTGTGACTATTCCAGAAAATCTCATGTAACCATAGCCAAAGGACTGATTAATAATTTCGAAGTCAAGCCTTAAAAATTCTTCAAGAGAAAGCCTCCTATAAGTCCCATCCTTATAAAGCTTTATCTCAAGACCATTATTGAGGTCGTCATCAAGATCATCAAGACTGTCCCCAAAATCAAAATCTGGATCAAAGGCCTTGATTATTCCTCCAATAATTTCTCCCAATTCTTCCTTAGAAAAGGAAGTGTCGGTCTTATAGAGGACCAGTCTTGGGTTTGTCATCATGTAATCCACTGGACCTTCAGATGTATTTTCAAAATAAATACCCTGGTTAAAATATAAAAGAATTTTATCAGGAAAATTTTCTATATTCACAAGTCTAAAGTCGTGAAAGGAAAATACTTGATTTAATAAATTTAATTTCATAAAAAATCTCACTTGTGATAAGGGTGGTTGTTGATTATCCTAAAGGCCCTGTAGATTTGTTCCATCAGGATCACTCGCATAAGCTTGTGGGGGAAGGTCATCTTGGAGAAGCTGAGCTTGTAGTCAGCTCTTTTTAAAACTTCATCAGATAGTCCAAGACTTCCACCAATCACAAAAGTTATGTTGGAGTGGCCGTCAATCATGAGGTCATTGATTTTATCTGCAAAGGCCACTGAGTCTAGGCTCTTTCCGCCAATTTCAAGGGCAATTACATAGGCACCATCTTTTATCTTTGATAAAATCTTTTCGCCTTCAATATTTTTCACCCTTTCCATGTCCTTTTCTGACAAGTTTTCGGGGCAAGGTTCGTCCATAATTTCAAAAATGCTTAAATCTGCGTAAGACTTAAGCATTTTTTTGTACTCATTTATGGCATCCTTAAAATAATTTTCCTTGATCTTGCCAAGTACAATTAAATTAATGTTGATCATTTTAATTTTTTAACTTCTTCAAGAGCCTTGTCAAAGTTAACATCATTAGTTACTTCAGGAACATATTCAACGTAAGCAACCTTTCCGTCTCTGTCAACAATTACAACTCCACGAGCAAGTAATTGTAATTCTTCCATCATGAAGCCAAATTTTTGTCCAAATTCTTTGTATCTGTAATCAGAAACAATGTCTGCATTGTCGATTCCCTTAACAGAACAGAATCTTTCTTGTGCGAAAGGAAGGTCAACAGTTACAGTTACAATTTTCACGTCGTCAGATAGTTTTGTAGCTTCTTCGTTAAAAGTAGTTGCTTGAAGAGCACAAACTGGTGTGTCGATTGATGGTGCAACTGAATAAACTACAATTTTGCCCTTAAGGTCTTCTGAGTTAAAATCGGATAAATCTTTATTAACTGCCTTAAAAGAAGGAGCCACATCTCCAACCTTAATTTCTTTACCTTCAAGAGTTACTTTATCTCCGCCAAATGTTATATCCATTTTAATTCCTCCTAAAATTATTTTTGTTTTAATTTACACTATATTTATATCCAATTATTTATAATCTTAACAAGTGATTGCAATAAAATGACATCTTAATTAAAATATAAGTAAGAAAACTTTTTCGAGTTAAAGGAAAAAAGAAGGAGGGGAAATATGAAAAAATATTTAAAAGCCTTATTATTAATTTTTATTGGAGTAATAATTTTTACAGGATGTATAGGTAAGGAACAAGGTCTTCCAGATAAGAAAATTAGCGAAATCAATTGGACTCTAGATAGAATGATAAATACAGATGACGGAAAAGACCTAAGTAACGACGTGGCTATCAAATTTGACGATAAAAATTTTGTCATGACTGATAGGACCAATGCCATGGACTTTACTGGGACTTATGAATTAAAAAAGGCTGGGACTGGTTACCAAGTTATAATGAAGTTTGATGACTTTGAAGAGACTGTGCTTGCTGGTTATGGTATGAAAACTGAGAAGGGCAAGGACCCCGTGCCAAACTTAGTTTTTGAAGATAGGGGAAGGACTTATTCTTTTATAGGTGAAGAAAAAAAATAAGCAAAGAAAAACTGTTGGAAAAATAATTCAACAGTTTTTTCATGTCTATTAATTTTTGTATTATACTATAATTAGATAAAAAATTAAGGTGTAATAAAATATTGAACTTATAATAGGAAGGAGGTATTTTTTTGAAAAAATATATAAATTTTATAATATCATTATTTTGTTTTCCAATTTTAAACCTAGTATGCACGAAAGTTTTTGGATACATCAATGGGAGAATTCAAGCGACCTTTGATATAAAATATATGATAATCTTGGATATTGTAAAAATTTTAATGATTTTGTTTTTTGGGTTTTATGCTCGCCTATTATTTTAATTTTTCAAGTAAACAAGAAAAAAAGACCTTTGGAATATTTTTATTAATTGAAATTTTTCTACTTGCAATTTATATAGTCATAAAAAAATATTATTTGCAAGAAAATTTTTTCTATCTTTATGATCTCAATGCACTTTATTTTTTATTGCTTATAGGAGGAAATACTTTTTTACTTTTAAAAAGAAAGTCATAAGTTACATTTAAAATTTATAAAAATAAAAGGCTCTTCTCACAATGAAAAGAGCCTTTTTGTATTTTGAACTTTATAAAGTTTTTATTTACATTAACTTTGAAACATTTCTTGCGTAAGCAATTGGGTCTTCTATGTCTAGACCTGCAACAAGTCTTGCTCCGTCGTATAAGAGTTTTGTGTAAGTCTTGAAGTCTTCTGAAGCTTCGTCCATTTCCTTTAGCTTCTTAAGGGCAGGGTGGTTTGGATTTACTTCTAGGACCTTGTCTGCCTTGAAGCCTTGATTGTTTGGCATGTGGCTAAGTGTTTTTTCCATTTCAATGGAGATTTCACCCTTGCTTGATAGGTAGGCTGCGTCATCCTTTAGATTTGGATTTTCTCTAATTGATGAAACTTCTCCTTCTAAGATTTCCTTCATCTTCTTTACATAGTCTTGTAAAGATTTTTCATCTTCTTCCTTCACATCATCTGTTTCAGAAATTGACTTAAACTTCTTGTCATCATATTCCTCTAGCATCTTAATGACAAACTCGTCAATTGGGTCTGTTAGGGCAAGAACTTCTATGTCCTTGTCGATAAAGTGCTTGATTTGTGGTAGGTCCTTAATAGCTTCGATTGAAGAACCATTTGCATAGTAGATGAAGTCTTGGTCTGGCTTCATGTTTTTCCTGTACTCGTTAAATGTCACATGATCTCTCTTAGTAGTTGTGTAGATAAAAAGGTCCTTTAGCTTGTCTTTGTCTGCACCATAATTTTCATAGGCACCTGACTTTAGACTAACTCCAAAGTTTTCAAAGAATTCAGCGTATTTTTCCCTGTCATTCTTAAGGATTTTTGCAAGTTCATCAAGGATCTTCTTTTCTATATTTTTCTTAATTAATTGTAACTCACGAGTTTTTTGTAGCATTTCACGTGAGATATTAAGAGAAATGTCCTCTGAGTCAACTACACCCTTTACGAAGCTCAAGTAATCTGGAAGTAGGTCTTCACATTTTTCCATAATTAAAACTCCGTTGGAATAAAGTTCAAGTCCGCCCTTCTTGTCTGGGTTTAAGAAGTCAAAGGGCCTTCTTGATGGGATGTACAAGATTGACTTAAAGGAAATCATCCCTTCCACAGATATGTGGATGTGGGCAAGGGGATCTTCAAAGCCAAAGTGTCTTTGTCTGAAGAAGTTGTTGTAGTCTTCGTCCTTTAATTCGTTTTTATTTTTCCTCCACATTGGGACAGAGGAGTTTAGGACGTCATCTTCCCTATAAGATTCAAATTTTGGATCATCATCTGTTGAGTCGGCAGTTGGTCTTTTCTTTTCTACTTCCATCTTAATTGGATAGGAGATGTAGTTGGAGTAGTGGCTCACAAGTTCCCTAATCTTATATTCATCGAGGTATTGGTCATAATTTTCTTCTTCAGAGTTTTCTCTTAGGTGAAGAGTGATGATTGTACCGTGATTTTCTTTTTCTGCATCTTCAATGGAGTAGCCATCTGCTCCCTTGGACTTCCAAAGGTGGCCACCATCTTCCTTGTAAGATTTTGTTAAGACAGAAATTTCATCTGCAACCATGAAGGCAGAGTAGAAACCTACACCAAACTGGCCAATTATTTCGTGGTCAGCATCTTTTTTGTTTAGATTTTTAAAGTCAAGGGAACCTGACTTGGCTATTGTTCCCAAGTTTTCTACAAGTTCTTCCTCAGTCATACCAAGGCCGCCGTCTTCTATTGTGATAGTTCTCTTTTCCTTGTCAGGAGTAATCCTGATGAAGTAGTCTTCGTGGTTAAACTTAACCTTGTCGTCGTTAAGGGCGATGTAGTACATCTTGTCCATGGCATCAGATGCATTGGAGATAAGTTCCCTTAAAAATATTTCTTTATTTGTGTAAATGGAATGAATCATCAAGTCCATTAATCTTTCTGTTTCAGCATTATATTTTTTATTTTGCATAAAATCACCTTCCTATTATTAGCACTCAATAGATGCTTCTGCTAATAATATATATCTTTTAATTTAAATAGTCAAACTTTTGAAGATTTATTTTAAAATATAACTTGAGAAAAATTTATGAAGTCTTAATAAATTTTAAATAGAGAAAATAATTAAAAACTGAAATTAAATTACTTTGAAAATTTTTAAATCAAAATAAATTTAAAAAGAAAAATTTATCCTTGACAAAATAAAATTCAAGTACTATATTATATCTAATCGATAAACCGATAAAGGAGATTAGTAGTTTTTATGGAGCTTTGAAGAGAGCAAGTCACATGGTGGGAGACTTGTAAGCAAAGTATAAATGAATGGACTCCTGAGGGCGGGGAGAAATAAATCTTTGATTTAAAGTAATACCCGACGGGACTTAGCCGTTAAAATAAGACCAATATGTTAGTATTGATGAGAGGGTGCTTTATGCAAATTTGGGTGGTACCGCAGAAGTTTAGACTTTTGTCCCATTAGGGATGGAAGTCTTTTTTTATTTCCATCCTTCTCTCATAGTTTGAGGAAAAGGAGAATGAAAATGAAAAAAATTTTAGGAGTATTGTCATTAGTTTTATTGTTAGTTGGATGTTCAAGTGGAAGTGGAGAAAAAACTTCTGATAGTGAAAGAGTTTATAAGGTTGGAATTTTACAATTTGCCCAACACCCATCACTTGATAATTGTAGGGAAGGTTTCTTACAAGGTCTTGAGGAAGAAGGTTTTGTTGAAGGAAAAAATTTAGAAGTTGACTACCAAAATGCCCAAGCAGACATGGGGATTGCTGCCCAAATAGCAGATGCCTTTGTGGGGAACAAGGTGGACATGGTGACAGCCATTGCCACACCAGCTGCCATGAGTGCCTATAATGCAACAATGAAGACAGACATACCAGTTGTCTACACAGCAATCACTGACCCAGTGGTGGCACAAGTTGCTGATGAAAACAAAAATCCCCTTGGCAATATAACAGGCACAAGCGACATCTTGCCAGTGGAAGCCCAATTAAAATTAATAAGAGAGCTTATGCCAGAGGCAAAAAATCTTGGCATCCTTCACACATCTAGTGAAGCAAACTCTGATTCAATGCTAGAGATTTACAAGGACCTTGCAGGCAAGTACGACTTTAAAGTTATTGATGAAGCCATAAACACAACAGCAGATATTCCTCTAGCAACAGACAACTTGCTTTCAAAAGTTGATGCCATGACAAATCTTTTGGACAACACAGTTGTAAATTCTCTTCCAACAATTTTAGACAAGGCAAATGCAAAGAAAATCCCTGTTTTTGGTTCTGAAATTGAGCAAGTGAAGATGGGTTGTCTTGGATCAGAAGGGATTGAATACATTTCTCTTGGAAAGCAAACTGGCAAGATGGCTGCAAAAATTTTAAGAGGAGAAGCCAAGGCCAGTGAGATGGCTTATGAAATTATTGAAAAGCCAAACTTATATCTTAACTCAAAGGTTGCCGACGAACTTGGGATAGATATTCCAAAGGACTTACTTGATAGGGCTTCAGAAAATTTTACTGAGATAGGATCTCCTGAAGAAAAGTAGGTGGGTCATGGATATCTTATTAGGAATAATAAGCCAGGGGCTGACTTACAGTTTCTTGGCACTGGGTCTTTACATTGCCTATAGCATCTTGGACTTTCCAGACTTAACAGTTGACGGGTCTTTTCCTCTAGGTGCAGCAGTAACAGTCTTTGCCATCCTAAGGGGAATAAGTCCTGGACTTGCTCTAGTCATTAGTTTTTTGGCTGGTGCTTTGGCAGGATCCTTGACAGGTCTTATCCACATCAAGCTAAAGGTAGAAGACCTCCTTGCAGGTCTAATAATGCAGACGGCCCTTTGGACAATTAATTTAAAAATTGCAGGCAAGGCCAATGTGCCTATCTTTAATAGCGAGACAATTTTTTCTACAGGTCTTGCAAGACTTGTGCCAGAAAATTTAAAGTCTTATGACCTGCTCTTTGTAATGATTCCCCTTGTTCTTGTAATGAAATTTATATTAGATTATTTTTTGAAAACCAAGGCTGGATTTATTTTAAAGGCCTGTGGCGATAACGAAAGTCTTGTGAGGACCATGGCAGTTGATCCTGGTAAGGTAAAAATTTGTGGCCTTGCACTTTCTAATGGACTTGTTGCCCTAAGTGGGTCCATAGTTTGCCAAGATCAGAGATTTTTTGAAGTTTCCATGGGAACTGGGTCCATGGTAATGGGTTTGGCTTCAGTTGTGCTTGGGATGAAGCTTTTGCAGTCCTTTGACTTTATAAAGGACACTACAAAAGTTTTAATAGGTTCAATTCTTTACAAGGCTTCAATTGCCCTTGCCATTGCCCTTGGTTTTTCAGCCAACTCAATGAAACTTATAACTGCAGTGATCTTCCTTTTGATATTAATTGCAGGAAGGGGAAAGAGAAAGAAGGTCCATCATGCTTGAACTAAGATCAATTGATAAAACTTTTAATATTGGGACAGCAAATGAGAATAAACTTTTTGAGAGTTTTGACCTTACTCTTCCCAAGGGACAATTTGTCAGCATTATTGGGTCTAATGGGTCAGGCAAGTCCACTCTCTTAAATATTATTTGTGGGTCTCTAAGAGAAGACTCAGGAGAAATTTTAATCGACGGAGAAAGTCTCAAAAAAATTCCAGAGCACAAGAGATACGTCAAGATGGGTAGGGTCTTTCAAGATCCAAAAATGGGGACTTCACCAAAGATGACGATTTTAGAAAATATGTCCATGGCAGAAAATAAAAACAAGTCTTGGAACTTGCTGCCAGGAGTAAATAAAAAGAAAAGAGAAATTTATATGGAGACCCTAAGGGGACTTGGCCTTGGACTCGAAGACAAGTTAGACGACAAGGTTGGGCTCTTATCAGGTGGCCAAAGGCAGGCTCTTGCCCTAATAATGGCTACACTTGTACCCATAGATTTTTTAATCCTTGACGAACATACAGCAGCTCTTGACCCAAAGACAGCTGACACAGTTATGGACATCACCAATAAAATTGTGAGAGAAAAAAATTTGACAGCCCTTATGGTTACCCACAACTTAAATTATTCTCTTGACTATGGTGACAGGCTCATAATGATGCACAAGGGAGAAAAGATTATGGACTTTGCTGGAGAAGAAAAGAAAAATCTTAAGTTGGATTCAATTTTAGATAAATTTTATGAAATATCTATTGAGTCTGGTAACTCTTTATAAATAATAGAATGAAATAAGAAAAGAAAATTTTATAATTTTTGCAAAAGAAAAAGCCATGGAGAAATCCATGGCAGTTTTTATACATAAATTATTTTTATCTAGGAATATATTTTTTATTTTCCTTACCCAATACGTGGTTGGCCATAGTTGACACAACTGTGTACACAAGGATTGATGCCAAGTTGGCAGTTACAGAGTCGTGGTCAAATCTTGGAGAAACTTCACATATGTCAAAGCTTGTTGGCTTGCCAGTTGAGAAGACGTGTTTTAAAAGTAGGATTACTTTTTCTGGATCAATTCCCAAGGCTTGTGGAGCAGAAACTCCTGGAGCATAGGAAGATGTGAAGCAGTCCATACAAATTGTAACGTATAGGTGGTCTTGTTCTCCAATGTACTCATCAAGCTCGTGAACAATTTCAAAGAAGTTTCCATTTATCAAGTTCTTACCAAGTACATACTTAACCCCAAGGTCTTCAGCAGTCCTAAAAAGTGAAAGTGTGTTGGAGTGTTTTTGAATTCCCATTACGTAGTAGGCATATTCAGTTCCCTTTTCACGAGTGTAGTCTGCAATTTGTCTAAACATTGTTCCACTTGTTCCATTTCCTTTTTCATAAGGCCTAAGGTCAAAGTGGGCATCAAAATTTAAAATGCCAAGCTTGTCGTCTTCCTTGTCATCAAGAAAAGTGCTAATTCCCTTGTAGTGGCCAAAGGCAGTTTCGTGACCTCCACCGAGAACTAGAGGGAATAAGTTTAATTCGAGAACTCTTTTCACAGCCTTTGCCAGCTCGTCTTGGCTTGCTTCAAGAGTTGTATACTTACTTGTGACATTGCCGCAGTCAAAAATTTTAACTTCTTCAGAAAATTGACATGGAAGTTTTGCAAGTTCTTTTCTTATGGCAGCAGGACCAGCAGCAGCGCCAAACCTTCCCTTGTTGAGTTCAATACCTTGGTCAGATTCAAAGCCTATGATACCAAAACCTAGCTTGCCTTCAAAGGGACTTAAGTTCTCGTCGTTTAGATCAAGGGGCTTAACCCATTGATGCCATCTAAAGGATTCATAATCATTTTCATCATCGACTCTTCCAGACCAAATTGTCATTTCTTGTGGACTATAATAATTTATCATTTTACACCTCAGTTTACTTTGTTCTTAGGACTCTTGCCTTCCTTGAAAGCAATTAAATTGTCCTTTGCATTTTCTCCCATCTCAAGTCTTGCTTCAAAAGTTGCATTACCAAGGTGAGGAGCAAGAATTACATTGTCTAGGTCCATGAGTTTTTCATTTACCTTTGGTTCAAATTCATAAACATCAAGGGCTGCTCCTGCAATTACATTTTCTATTAGTGCATTGGCAAGGGCTTCTTCGTCAACAACTGGACCCCTAGACGCATTAATTAATATAGCAGATTTTTTCATCATTTCAAGTTCTTTTTTTGAAATCATGTGATGGAGTTCAGGCACAAAGGCTGTGTGAAGACTTAAAAAGTCAGAAGACTTTATTGCCTCATCTTTATCCATGTATTCTAGGCCAAATTCTTTTTCGAAATCTTCTTTTCTTGTGCGTGAATAATAGACAACCTTCATTTCAAAGGCTCTTGCCCTCTTGGCAAGATTTTTACCAATGTTTCCTAGGCCAATGATGCCAAGAGTCTTTCCTTTAAGTTGACTTCCAAGATAAAAAGTTGGTCTCCAACCGTAAAATTCTCCAGACCTTGTCACCTTGTCGCCAGACACAATGCGTCTTGCAGCAGCAAGCATAAGGCCAAAAGCAAGTTCAGCTGTGGACACAGCAGATGCAGGAGCAGGTGCGTTAGTAACAACAATTCCCTTTTCTCTTGCGTAATCAATATCTATATTATCGAAGCCAGCTCCATAGTTGGCAATAATTTTTAAATTGTCGCCAGCATCAATTACATCCTTATCGATTTTATCTGAAAGAGGACATAAAAGAGCATCTTGTCCCTTTATCATTTCTAAAATTTCTTCTTTTTTTAGTGGAACGTTAGAGTCGTGATAGCTTATTTCAAAATGTTTGTCTAGCTCATCGTAAATTTTTTCTGGAATATTACTCGTAATCAATAATTTCAAAAAATCACCTCGTTAATTTCATTTTAACATTAAATGATTATTGTATAAAGTACCCTGGAAACCAATAAAAAAATAAATTGACAAAAAAATTCAACATTATATTTTAAAGTAAAATTTATATATTAATAGTATTTAGTAACTTTCTTAATTGAGAAAATAAAATTTAGAAATGGACGAGAATTGTGATATTATTAGATTTAGCAGGTGGTATTTTGAAGAAGAATAAAACATTAATATTTTTAAATTTCATATTTTTAATTTTTACTCTTATATCATATTTTAAAAGAGGCCGTAGTATATTTTTGCTATTTACTTTTGCATTTTTTGTTCAGATTTGCTATTGCTTATACGATATTCATAAAAATAAATAGGATTGGGTAAAAAATTGGACCTAGTGGCAAAACTTTAAAAGAAGAAGAAAAAAGCAACAGGAAAATGTATTGACTAAAAAAACAAGCAAATGTTATATTAAGCTAAAAGAGAGAAGATGTTTCCAATGTTTATATTATATCTGTCTCTTATACACATCTGACGCTGCCGACGAGCGATCTAGT
>OJLW01000658.1_pt1 | contig 15942 bp, 13 predicted proteins | sample 1597021 | NCBI WGS metagenome assembly OJLW01 (sample SAMEA3904676, study PRJEB24821) | metagenome | biome: Builtin; feature: hospital; material: surface | place: USA | collected 2013-06-03
GAGATAGCGTAGCGTCTCGTGGGCTCGGAGATGTGTATAAGAGACAGAATAAAAATATCTTGTAAATATCCCTTATGAGCGTAAAGTGTTAACAGGATTAATTAAAATATATTATAAAGATTTATAAAATAAACTTGGCTAAGTTAAAGTTGTTTAAAGATATTCTACATAGATAGTAAGATTTACATGTATTGCTTTATATTTTAAATGTTAACTTATAAAAAATTATTAATTTTAAAGAAACATAAAAGTATTTGTAGGTTTTACGAAAATGATTTTATTAAATCTTTATTAGGAAAGAAGGAAAAAATGAGAATTGCTTCTGTTGAATATGAGAATGGTGTATCAAATTTAATAAATTCTCACTTTAATAAGAATGATGTTCTTGTGGAGAAAATCGAATCTATGGATGAGCTTTTGTTTAAAGATTGTAGCGTTTATGATCTTATCCTTGTTGATATGACTCATAATAAGTGTCTACAATTTATCCAATATATCAAACAAAAGACCAAAATTCCTGTAATCTACCTAACTGAAAGATATAAGAAAAATCCTTACGAGCAAGAACTTGATGATAAGGATTTTGTTATCCATTCTGTAACTAGGGATGAATTTATCCAAAATATTTTTAAGAAGGTAGAAGAGATAAGTCAGGCCAATATTATTAAGCTTGGTTTTTGCACCATGGAAGAAGATAATGGTATCTTTAGGGTTGGCAATAAGATTTTGGATTTAACCAAGTCTGAGCTTGCTATTTGTGCAATCTTAATCTCTAATATGGGCAAGACCCTTAGCAAGGAAGATATAGTGGAGATCATGAAAACTGACAAAAACCTTGACACCACACCTAGGTCTGTTAGAGAACATATCAGAAAGATTAGAAATGAGTTTAAAAAGGCAGATCTTGCTCCAATTGAGACAGTTAGTAGGCAAGGATATAGGTGGACACTTGATTCTTGTTCCCCTGAATAAAAATTTGACATATTATAGACGATAGTTTATAATATAAGTAGATAAATTAATAGATATTATATAGCAATGAAAACCATTGCTTCTTCAGGGAAAGGTGAAATTCCTTAACCGGCAGTTATAGTCTGCGAGTCCCTTTGGACCGATTTGGTGCAATTCCAAAACCGACAGTATAGTCTGGATGGAAGAAGATTATTATAATTTTTTTCGAGCCCTGATTTTAGGGCATTTTTTATGCCCAAAGGGAGGTATTATATGAACAAAACAAGATCTATTTCACTAAGCAACGTTACTAAAATTGGTATCTTAGCCGCTTTGGCTTTTATACTCATGTTTTTCCAAGTACCAATTCCAATAGCCCCACCATTTATGAGAGTGGATTTGGCAGATGTGCCAGCCCTTATAGGAGGCTTTGCTATGGGACCTTGGGCAGGAGTTGCTATTCAATTAGTTAAAAATATTCTTAACCTAACTAAGACACAAACTGTTGGAGTTGGCGAACTATCAAACTTTATAGTTGGTTCAACTTTCGTATTTGTAGCATCTACAATTTATAAAAACAGGAAGACTAAGAAAACAGCTATCTTTGCACTTGCTTGTGGAGTTATCGCAATGACAGCTATAGCTACACTTTCAAATGCCTTTGTAGTATTCCCAGCCTATGCTAAGGCAATGGGATTCCCACTTGAAGCCTTTGCTGGCCAAGTACCAGGCAACCCACTTGTTAAATCCTATGTAAGCCTAATGCTACTTTCAATTGTGCCATTTAACCTAGTTAAGGGTGCAGTTGCAGCCTTAGTTACAGACCTAATCTATAAGAGGGTTTCGCCAATATTAAAAGCAAGATAAATTCTTATTATATTATTATCCTACAACATTCTGTTTATCAAAAAGCACTCTTTCATTATGAGGGTGCTTTTTGATTTTTTTAAAGACAAAGGTTTTTTTAGGGGTATAATGTTCTTACCATAAAGAGAAGGCGAGAGACAAGCTTGATGACCCTTCAGCAACCTAGCAAAGGCTAAGGTGCTAAAGCTTGAATGATGGATAGGTAGAAAATGAACATCCATCGCAGGTGGGTGTTTTTTGATTAAAAATTTGAAAATTTTCCGCCTAGGCATTTTATTTATGAAAGGACTTATTAAAATGAACGCTTTAGTTTTTCAATCAGACTTTGGTTTAGGAGATGGGGCAGTATCTGCCATGCACGGGGTTGCTAGAATGGTAAATTCTGATCTAATAATAGATGATCTAACCCACGATATCAAACCTTACAATATTTTTGAGGCTTCCTATAGGATTTTGCAAACCATAGAATATTGGCCAAAGGGAACAGTTTTTGTATCAGTAGTAGATCCAGGAGTAGGCAGCGATAGGAATTCTATTGTTGTAAAGACAAAGAGCGGCCACTATATAGTCACTCCAGATAATGGAACTATTTCCCATGTGGCTAAATTTATTGGCCTAGAATCAGCAAGGATTATCGATGAGGTTAAGGATAGGCTCCCTTTTTCAGAAAATTCCCACACCTTCCATGGCAGGGATGTCTATGCCTACAATGGGGCAAAGCTTGCAAGTGATGAGGGTTATTATCATTTTCTAAAAGAAATTAGACTTGATGAATTGGTATATTCACCTATCAAGGAGGCTGTATTTAAAGATGGAGTAATAGAGGGAACTATCGATATCCTAGATATTAGATTTGGATCTTTATGGACAAATATTCCGCTAGACTTATTAAAGAAGGCGGATATCAAGCAGGGTGATGCTATTAAGGTTACAATTTTCTATAAAAATATCAAAAAATATGAAAATCAAATGACCTTTGGCCATTCTTTCGCAGACGTTGGACTTGGGGAGACTATAGCCTATATCAATTCCCTAATAAATTTAGGTATAGCCATCAACCAAGCATCATTTTCTGACACCTACCAGATAGGGACAGGTGCAGATTGGACCATATTTATCAAAAAGGAGATATAATGAAAAAAAATAATTCAATTACAAGCATAGTTGCTATAGGCATTGGTGCTGCAGTGTTTTTTATTCTAGGTAGATTTTTATCAATACCAGTAGGTTTCATTCCAAATACATCAGTAGAAACAACCTACCCATTCCTAGCTCTAATGAGCGTGCTTTTTGGACCGGTTGTTGGATGCCTAATTGGACTTATAGGCCATGCTATCAAGGACCTATTAACTTACGGCCTATGGTGGTCATGGGTTATCACAAGCGGGGTAACAGGAGCAGGATTTGGCCTAGTTGGAAAAAATCTTGATCTAAGCAAGGGTAAATTTGAGAAAAAAGATATAATCAAATTTAACATCGGACAAATCATAACCAATGTCATCTCTTGGGGCCTAGTTGCGCCAGTTTTAGACATCCTAATTTATTCAGAGCCAGCCAATAAGGTGTTTGCCCAAGGTTTTGTATCAGCAGGCCTTAACAGCCTTGCAGTAGGAATTTTGGGAACAATCTTAATTGCAGCTTATGCTAAGACCCAAACAGCAGACAATTCATTAAGTAGAGACTAATATGACAGATAAGAGCCAGTCCTTAGTAAAATTTAATAATTACTCTTTTAAATACAGAGCACAGGCTGAGCCCTCCCTTATAGATATCAATTTAGAAATCAAAAAGGGTGAAAAAATTGTAATAGTAGGCCCATCAGGCTCTGGCAAGTCGACCCTTGCTAAGAGCCTAAATGGCCAAATACCAAATACCTTCCCCGGAGATATAGAGGGGGAGGTCTTTGTTGATGGAAAAAACATCAAGGATTCATCAATCTTTGACCTCTCCTTATCGACAGGAACAGTCCTCCAAGATACTGACGGCCAATTTGTAGGCCTTACTGTAGCAGAAGATATGGCCTTTTGTCTTGAAAATGATAAGGTGGACCAGGAAAAGATGAAAGAACTTGTAGAAAAATGGGCTGATGAGCTAAAGATTACAAAGCTCTTAGACAGAAAACCAAGCGATTTATCGGGTGGACAAAAGCAGACTGTATCAATAGGTGGGGTTTTGATAAGTCAAGTACCAATCTTGCTTTTAGATGAGCCTTTGGCAAACCTAGACCCAAAAAGCGGCAGGGCAACAATGAAGCTTGTAAGGGACTTGGCAGAAAGACTCAAAGTTACAGTCATAGTCATAGAACACAGGCTAGAAGAGGCTCTCCTCCTTGATCCAGACAGGATAATAGCGGTAGATGGGGGCAAAATATTAGCAGACCTATCTCCTACTGATCTTTTAAAATCAGATATCCTAGATAAAATCACAATCAGAAAGCCTCTCTACCTAGATGCCCTAACCTATGCGGGATGCGACATAAAAGCCTATGACAAGCTAGGAGACATTGACCAGGTAAATATAAAGGATTGTGACCTGGATAAGCTAAGGACTTGGTCAACAAATATCAAAGAAGAGGTCAAGGAAAATTCTAAGGAAGAGTTAATAAAAATTGAAGATTTATCCTTTGCCTATGACAAGGACTTAATTCTAGAAAATATAAATTTAGAGATAAAAGAGGGAGAGCTTACCTCAATTGTAGGGCCAAATGGAGCAGGTAAATCAACTTTAGCCAAGCTAATGGCAGGCTTTCTAAGGCCAAATAAAGGCAAAATCTACATCAAAGGCGAGGATACAAGCAGCCTTTCCATAAAAGAAATTGCAGAAAAGATTGGCTTTGTCCTTCAAAACCCTAATGCCATGATATCTAAAACCATGATTTATGATGAAGTCGCCTTTGGTCTAAGGATAAGAAATATTGACGAAGACCTAATAAGGGAAAAAGTAGAAGAGACCCTAAAGATTTGTGGCCTCTATCCATTTAGAAATTGGCCAATATCAGCCCTTTCCTATGGTCAAAAAAGAAGGGTGACTATAGCTTCGATCCTAGTCCTAGACCCAGAAGTCATAATCTTAGATGAACCAACAGCAGGCCAAGACCTAGGCCACTACAGGCAGATGATGGATTTTATCAAAGATTTAAGGGATAAGTACGGACTAAGTATACTTATGATAAGCCATGACATGCACCTAATACAGGAATATACAGATAGGGTCATAGTTATAGAAGGTAAAAAAATCTTAGCTGACACTAATCCAGCAGATTTATTTTCTGAGAAAGACCTAATAGCTAGGGCACACCTTGCGGAGACATCTCTTTATAAACTGGGCCAAAAATTAGAAGGAATAGATCCAAAAGACTTCATAGAAAGTTTTATTGCGTATGAAAGAGGAGGGAAAGATGAATAATACCCTAGGCTATATCAAAAAAGACACTCTAGTCCACGACCTATCAGGGGCAAGCAAGTTAATAGCCTTCATCCTCTTATCAATTATCGTTATGACATCTTTTGACACGAGATTTCTAATCTTTGTCATGGTCCTATCCCTAATAACCATGAAAGTAGCAAAAATCAAATGGGAAGAGATATCATTTTTGGTAAAAATAGTGGCGGTTTTTTCAATAATAAATCTTCTAGCTATCTATATCTTCGAGCCAGAATACGGGGTCAAACTTTATGGTACTAGGACAGTTCTTTGGGAGGGCTTTGGTAGGTATAGTCTAACAGCCGAGCAATTATTTTACGAACTAAATGTAGGCTTAAAATACTTCTCAACCATCCCCCTTGCCATAATCTTTATTCTAACAACAGATCCAAGCGAATTTTCTTCAAGCTTAAATAGGATAGGCCTATCCTACAAAATCTCCTACGCAGTAGCCCTAGCCTTAAGATATATACCAGATATCCAGGCTTCCTACTATGACATAAGAAGTGCGAGCCAGGCCAGAGGCATAGAGATGAGTAGGAAGACAAGCTTTGTAAAAAGAGTAAAGGCAAGTTCAAATATAGTATTGCCCCTAATTTTTGACAGTCTAGAGAGAATAGAAACAATCTCCCAAGCCATGGAATTAAGACGTTTTGGCAAGAACAAAGAAAGAACCTGGTACAGGGCAAAGCCCTTTAAAAAATCAGACATATTTGTAATAATAGGAGTGGTTTTGATAGTAGGACTTGGAATTGCTTTGTTTTTTGTGAATGAGGGAAGATTCTTTAATCCTTTTTATCCAAGATAAAGTATTTTAGGGGGCTTCCCCCTAAAAATCCCACTTTATTATCTTGGATAATAAAGAAAAAAATACTCCTATCTAGGATAGGAAAAAAGGAATTTTTTATGAAAACCCAAAGGACAATAGCTTCTTTCTCTCTTTCTCTAAGAAAGAGAAAAAATCAAAAAAATATAATTTTAAAGGTTACTCCGCCTTTTGGAGATCTTGTTCTTTCCGCTCCTTCCCACGTCAGTAATAAGGACCTTGAGGCTTTTGTATCTGCTAGGAAAGATTGGATTATTAAAAATCAAGCTAAGTTTGCTAAGGCTAGGAATACCAGGGATGAGGGTCTTATTTATCTTTGGGGCAGGGCCTATAAGCTTGAATTTATTAAAGATAGTAAAAATGCTTTTAAGATTTGTGATTCAAAGATAATATTTTTTTATAAGGGGGACTTAAGTGGGGCTTTAAAAGATGAGCTCCTTGATGATTTTTATAGAAAATCTTTAAAAACTAAGAAAGATGATGCTATTAAGGAAGTTGAAGAATTGACAGGCTTAAAAGCTAATGAATACAGGCTCAGAAAGATGAAGACTCGTTGGGGGTCTTGCAATACTTCTAAGAAACGAGTTTGGCTTAATACAAACCTTGCTAAGTATGATCCCATCTGCTTAACTTATGTCCTTGTCCATGAGCTTTGTCATTTGCTTGAACCTAACCACAGCAAGAGCTTTTATGCTCTGGTTGAAAGCTTTTTTCCAGAATATAAAAAGGCTGAGGCCCTACTTAAGGAGCCTAAGCCTTAAAAAAGTAAGCCGGCTATTTTGCCGGCTTTTGTTATCTTATTTATTGTAGTCATCTCCAAATAGTTTATAAGCTTGATCTTGAACGCCTTTACCACTTACAAATTCAAATACTCTTATTTCTTTGCCATTGTCATCTGTTGTTTTATAGACGCCTAGTGGTAGGGCCCAAACATTTACTACCTTAGATCCATCAGATGCATCATAGGTATAATTAAGCCTATTTCCTAGGAGTTTGAGCTTGATTATTATATCTTCTCCTGAATTTAGCCTTGCTCTTAGGTAGTTATCCCATAGGCCAAATTTGCCATTTTCTGGCTCTATTTCAGCTTCATCGACATAGGATCCTCTGATTTTTATGATAGGTTGGTCTTTGTCTGCTTTTAAATCTAGGCCGCTTATGCCTATATCTTTGAATCTATCTTTATATTTCTCAGCATATTTCATATCGGCAAAGATTCCAGCATTTTCTTTTAAGAATTTTTGAGCCTTATCTAGGTTTATAATGTCCTTGCCAGATTTTGTATCCATTTCATAGGAATCTAGAATCATTTTAGCTAGGATATCAAAATTTTCATCATCAGGATTAGTTTTATCTTCAGGATTTTCATCCTTCTCTTTAGCTACCTTATCTATGAATCTTTTCCATTCTGCTTCAAAGTAAGCAAGGTAATTTTTGTCATCTTTTTTGGCGCTTTTCATCTTCTTATCTACTAATTCTGACATTATTACAAAGTCTTCATTGTTAGAGTTTTTATCCTTACCCGCTAGGGCAAAAACATTGATTTGGCCATTTGCTATGTGGTTATCTGTACCTTCGATGGACATTATGTCCCTATCTTTTAAGGAACTCACCTTTGTTTTAGGCAAATAGATTTTAAAAGTCTGCCCTATTTTTTTATCAAAATATGGAGACCTTACGAAGTTGTGGATATATTCATAACCATTCTTGTTGATTTTTTCTTCCTTGTCTACTGGATTTTGGTAGTCTAGGCTAGTTAGTTTTATTTCATAAGTTAGGTCATCAATTTTTTTGACTAGGTCAAATTTGGCCTTATATAGGGTAGATGAGAACATATTGCCATTGCCATAAAGGGCTGCTCCATCTACATTTCCATTTTCTCGGAAATAAATTCTTTCAGATCCGCTAGCAGGATAGTTTGAAAATTCTTTGCCAGCAAGTTCTTTAAAGATATCATCTGTTTGTTTTGCCTTAAATTTTTTAGCCTTTTGGTCTTTTACTTCTACTCTATCTAGGATAATTCTTTTTTGTTCGCCAAGACTTAGGCCATCTTCATCATCAGACTCAGCGGAATCTACACTGCTATCTGTTTCATAATTTGCTTCGATATCGCTTTTGCTATTTTCCTTCTTAACACTACCCTTGTTATTACAAGCACTAAGCATTAGGGTCAGGGTCAAAAGACTTAATAGAATTTTTTTCATATTCGCATCCTTTCTTCTTGTTAAGATAATTATATCATATTGCTTTAATATGTAAAAAGTTTCTTGTAAATAAAAATAAAAACTGGAAATTATTTCTGGTATAATATAAGATATTTATAAAATAGGAGAAAAAATGAAAAAAATATTAGCAATTCTTGCCATGACTTTAATTTTAGGAGCATGTAGCCAAAAGGATAAAGGCCTCGAAGAAGGAAAAGAAATTCAAAATCAGATAGAACAGCCAAGTCTTAGCAATATGACTGATGAAGATAGCCAAAAATTTGTAGAAAATACTCTTAAGGATAAAATTAATCCTGATAGGGTAAATAGCTTTATGAAGCTTGTTAAGGACTATAATGAGGCAGTTGGTAGTGACTTGCTTATTGATGGTTTTATCAAGGATATAAATAAGACCTATGATACAGGCAAAATTATCAATAGGAGGGATGGAAAGGATTTAGTAGATACTAATTGTAGGATAAATGCTTTCTTGCTTAGTGAAGATGAGCTTACTAATAAAAATCAAACAGAAATCGATGATTCTATACTTTTTACAGACCTCGATATGATAAAAAAGGGAAATATTTTTAATGAAGATGAAACTTTGAAATTTAGGGGGTTTTTTACAAGCATTCCAACAGAAGGATCTAAAGATCCAGCGGTTCAAGGCAAGATTGCCGAAAAATATTATCAAAATTGGACCTATCCAGAAAAATTTGATCTAGTATCTGTCATGATTCATGATAAATTAGACGGAGATAAGCTTTTTATCGGCCATATAGGAGTTTTGACAGAAATAGAGGGAGGATATCTATTTGTAGAAAAAATCTCCTTTGAGGAACCTTATCAAGCCATAAAATTCCCTACAAAGGATGCTTGTTATAAGTATTTGAAGGATAAGTTTAAGGACTTCATAGATCCAGAAGCGGCTCCACCTTTTATTATGGATAATGGAAAATACATCGAATAAATGTTGAAATATAAAGAAAACCCAGTTATTAAGCAAAACTTAATAACTGGGTTTATTTTTATCCTTGCAATCCGTCAGCTTGTCTTTGCATATTTTCTACCACGATATCGTGTATATCGCCTAGGCTTGCTGCGTATTCTAGGACTTCCCATGGCTTGTTGGAGTGGAAGTGGATTTTTATTAAGTCTTCATCCCCAACTGCAAGTAGGGAATCACCCTCTAGATTTTCTGAAATATAGTCAAAGATTTCATCTTCGTCTAGGTCTTTGTCTGTTCTTGCTATTAGCATTTGGCAGTCGAATTTGAATTCGATTTTTTCGCCTGGTTTAAATTCGTGCATTATTAGTCCCCCTTATTCAAAATAAATTATTTTCATCTTAATTGTTTATATCATGATGAACAGTATCTATTTATCGATTCTCTTCGTTCAAGGGGGAGCCCCAAGGGACCTTCCGGATGGTCCCTCATTGGGCTCCCCCTTAAACCCCCTCCCCGTTACACCCCACATCCGGCTCCTTAGCGGAGGGCGAATAAGGTTGCTTGCCTTCGGCAAGCTTCTTGAGTAATGAGGATAGTTATTTCAATAGATTTTCTTTAACCGATAAGCTTACTTTTATAAATTATACCTTAGTTTCTTTGTGTCAAGTTTCTTTTTAGTTCGGCTTCTAGGTTTGCTATTTCGGCCTTGGCTTGTTCTCTATTTTTCTTGCCTTCTATTTGTATGTTTCTTACTTCTTCTATGGTTGTTATTAGGGCTTCGTTGGTGTGTTTTATGGTTTCTAGGTCTATTATACCACGTTCTGTTGCCTTGGCGGTTTTTATGGTGTTTTGTTTTAGGGTGTCCGCGTTTTTCCTCAAGAGTTCATTGGTTAGGTCGGTTACCCTTTGTTGGGTTCTTATGGCCTGGTCGGTGTGGTTCATGCCTAGGGCTAGGACCATTTGGTTTTTCCATAATGGGATAGTGTTTACAATTGTTGTTTGGATTTTTTCTGCCATTATGGAGTTTGATGATTGGACCATCCTTATTTGTGGAGCCATCTGGATTGATACCATCCTTGTTAGATCAAGGTCGTGGAGCTTTTTCTCAAAGCGGTTGGCCTGGGCCTTTAAGTCGTTTACCTTTTGGGCATCTAGTGGGAGGTTACTTGCCTGAGCCTTGAGCTCTAGGGCTGGGATGTCGTTTTTGTAAAGGTCGGCTAGCTTTCTATTTCCTGCTTCGATGTACATGGAGATTTCCTTGTAGTAGTCTTCATTTAAATCATACATCTGATCGAGCATGGATATATCCTTCATGAGGGTTATCTGATGATTTTCTAGGACCTTTGCTACGTCATTTATATTTTTTTCGGCTGATTGGTAGCGAACTTTGAGGTCTTCTAGCTTATTGGTGGCTTTTTTGAAAAAGCCAAGTGGGCCAGATGGTTCATCATCTTCCATATGCCTGATATCAACGACTACCTTATCAAGCAGGCCTCCGATTTCTCCAAGGTCTTTGTTTCTTACTGTGTCTAGGGTTTTTTCGGAAAAGTTTGAGATTTTCTTTTGGGCTCCTGAGCCGTATTGCAAGATGATATTTGTATTTTCTAGGTCAATTTTTTTGGAAAACTCATCTATCATCTTCTCTTCTGCTTCTGAAAATGTGATTTTATTTTCAATCAAGTCTGGGCTATCATTTGTGATTGCTTCTAGCTTTGGGTCGTTTTCTTCTGCGCCATCTAGGCTTAATTTGATGTCACTCATTTTTCACTCCAATCATTTTCTAGTAGGCCTTCTTGATTTAGGATTAGCTCTATGGTGTCTATGTCTGTTTTTACATCCATGGCCCTGTCGCTTAGAAGGTCTACCTTGATGTTGTCAAAGGCTTCAGCAATGGTTTTGATTGAATTTTCAATCTCTGCCATGGCCTTTCTTATCTTTATATCATCTGTATTCATCAGCTCAAATTCTTCGAATGATTCGATTAGTTTGAGGGAGGTTGGCATGTAATAGTCGTTAAATTTTGTAAGGCTACTTGCCTTTTGTGGATATTTTTTGACTATGTTTAAGATGTCAGCTATATTTGTGAAAAGAACAGAAAGCTTGGCCTTAAAGGATTCTGACCTTATATTTGATCCGGCTTTGTTCATCTTTTCAAGGATTTGGTCTGAGTTTGTGATTATATTTTCTGCCTGGTCCTTGTTTATATCTTCAACTGACACATCATCTGTAATTTCTTCCCTCTTATAGTAAGGAAGGCCTGCTATCTTTTCCTTGTAGAGCTTGAAGGTTGGTATATCAAGAATGAAAATTGAATCATTTTCAACAATTCTTGCTTGTTTGAAGTAGTTTTGCTTCATAAAATATAGCAAATCATTGATTGTCTGTTTTTCACTCTGGCTTACCGCACTAGCTAAGTCTTTTATTGAAATAATAGTGTTTGTCCCAAGCTCCCTTTTAAATCTGGAATAGTTTATGGCTAGGCGTTTGTTGTTATTGGCTATTTGCCACATGTAGATAGGTACTCCTATCCCTACAGCAATTAGTAATGATTTAAATATAAAATTCGCTAAGCCCATATAAAGTAATTCATCTAGACCTATGCTAATGCAGGTAATGCCAATAAGGACTGCAAAGAATTTAAGGCCATTAATCCTTCCTGGACCAATTGGATTTTTTTGCTCGCACACATTTGGGTCTCTTATGGCTGGTAGATTTGTAGAAAATCCTCTGCTAAAGCCATTTATGGCTGATGTTACTGAATTTTTTATTTTTTGCCCGATTGAGGCAAAGTCTATATTATCTAGGTCGAAATCTAAATCGTCTAGGTCAAATCTAAAGTTATTATTTTTCTTTGCCATTTTTCTCTCACTTTCATTTTCTATAATCATTATACGCTAGCTCAATATAATTTAAATAGAATTTAATATATTTAAGATTATTTTTTGAAAAATTCAATATATCAATCTTTTAGGTCTATAACTTTATCAAACTTGTCTTCGATGGCAAATATATCTTCTCTAGAGCCAAAAACTGTTATATTATTTAGGTTCATGGCCTTTTTGAAATCATCTGCCATATCTTTTATGTCCTCGATTTTTGTAGCCTTGATTTCAGCAAGGATATCATCTTCTTTTTTTGCGTTTTTGATCCTAAAGTAGGAATAATCGCTATCTGCCATTTGCTTTGGAGACCTAGGTCTTAGGATAGAGCCCATGGATGAGATTTTTTGGTTATCAAAATCTCTCTGACTCATTTCAAGATTTGCTGCGATTTCTGGAATCTGGTCATAGGCTTCTAGGGTTTTTTCTATATTTGGGTCCCTGTAGGAGTAAGTTGCAAGGTTTAGGGCCCTTGTTATGGTCATTCCTGCCCCGTAGGCACCGCCCTTGGCTCTGATTAGGGAATATAGGTAAGGATTTGAAATTATAGAGCTTGCTAGCATGTAAGAGCCTTTAAAGCTTTTAGCATCAAGCTTTGCTGATTTTGATACGTAATTTACATTGGCATCTGATGCGATGGCTTCTTTTATGGCCTTTGGAGAAAAGTCAATTTCTACATCTTCTGGCTTATCCTTAAGATTTACTAGATTATCATTGATTGCATTCTTCATTATTAGGTAATCTTCTTTAGTTGCCGCAATATTAATTGAAAGACTCTTTGTAAAGATTTCCTTGCTAATTTTTTCTAGTTTTTCTCTGAGGCTTTCAAAATCATTTTCACAAAGCTTGATGACATCTTTTATAAAGTCATAATAGGCTAGACCTGTTATATTTTCCTGGATGAAGGCAGCCTTATCTAGGTGTGAATTATTCCTATTTATGGCTATCATGTGGCCTGAATCATACATTCTTGATTCGAAAATTGACTTTCTAATCCTTAAAAGCTCAAGGATTCTCGCCTTATTGTCAAAAATAGAATTAAAGGCAAAGTCATTTACGAGATTCATGGCATCTTTTGCATAGGCCCTTAGGGTCTTAAATCCAACTTTAAAGTTCCTATCAATTTTTTCTGGCCCTTGTCTAAAGTTTGTTATTGAAAAGTTGATAGAACCAAGTTTTTGCCAGATTATATCGTCAATTTCTGTATAGGATATTTTTTTTGTATCTATTGATGCAGCAAGCTCTGCAAAAATTTGGGCAAATTTTAAGTCCTCCAGGCTTAGGTGATTGATATCAAAATAAAGCTCTGTATAGATGAGGCCTGCTGTATTTAGGTCGTTGAAAACATATTGGAATTTTTCTTCTTCAACGAGTCTTTTTACTTTTACAGTTGCTGTTGGCACATCTCTTAGGTCAAGGACTGGGATTGTGGCCTTTTCTTTCTCGGTATTTTCCCTATTTTGGTAGGTCTCAAGATTCTTAAGAGATGCCTTTATCTCTTCTAATTTTTCATCAGACATCTCTCTATTGACCCTAGCAAGAAAATCTTTAAATTCGGCGTCTTTCTTTTTGTTGTAGTCCATGCTTGGCTTTGAAAGGTGAATTAGCCTTGTAGGATTATTTATATAGAAATCTTTGATGAAATTTTCATAATAATCTGTATCTATTAATTCCCTTAATTCCTTTAGATAGTCAACGATTTTGAATACTTCGAAAGGATCTGCGTCAAAGGACATGGATAGGTAATAAGTAAGGCCTGCATTTACAGAATTTAGGTTTTCCAATTGACCAAATTCAAAGAGAGAAAAGGCAGATTTTAGGGCTTCCTTATTTAGGCCCTGGCTTGCTTCTTTAAGGCCATCTTCAATTATGTCTACAAAATCATCTAGCTTATCTCCATCTGCCTTTTGGGCTTGGATGATAAGGCCAGCGCGGTTGCCGTAGGTATTTCTTGCATAGAAATATTCTGGTGATAATTTTTCTTGGACTTCTAGCCTAATCTTTGATGAATCCATATTAAAAAGTGCATTGACAAGGACAGCTGCTGTGAGTGTTTCCTTTATATCTAGGCTTGAGTGGGTGAGCATGGCATAGGATAGGTAGTCTTCGTTTTCATTTTCCCTTGCAGATGGATAAGTCCCCTCGATTGGAGCTTCATAATGATTTTCCACAACTTCTATGGCAAGGTCTATATCCTTATAATCATAGTGGCTTAGATATTCCTCATCAAGCCTTGTAAGATAGGCATCGATGTCATCTATATTTCCATAATAATAGATATAGGCATTTGATGGGTGGTAGTGAGTTTTGTAAAAGTCCACAAAGTCATCAAAGGTCAAATCCTTGATATCAGCAGGATTTCCACCTGATTCGTATTCATAAGGACTATCTTTATAGAGGTAAGAATTTATTTCATTTGAGATAAGGCTTTCTGGATCAGAAAGAGCCCCTTTCATTTCATTATAAACTACGCCAGATACGCCGACGACCTTATCATTGTCATCAAGGTCAAAATGCCAACCCTCTTGGTCAAGGATTTCCTTTTTTTCAAGGACAAGGGGTGCAAAAACCGCATCTGTATAGACATCGACTAGGTTTCTAAAGTCCTTGTCATTTTCACTAGAAACAGGAAAAACAGTCTTGTCAGGATAGGTCATAGCATTTAGGAAAGTCTGTAGGCTAGAAGAAGCCATATCCATAAAGGGATCCTTAGTCTTATATTTCTTAGACCCATTAAGAACAGAATGTTCCATAATGTGGGCCATGCCCTTAGAATTTGTAGGAGGAGTCTTAAAACCAATCCCAAAAGTCTTGTTAGCATCGGCCGACTTGGCAAAGACAACCCTTGCCCCAGTTTTTATATGTTTGTAGTAAAAGGCAGTGATTCCTAACTTATCAAAGCCTTCACTTTTAATTAATTCGTAATTTTTATTCATTATATATCCTTTACTTTTTGCTTTTAAGATAATTATACCATTTTTATCCAAGATAAAGTATTCTAGGGGCTTCTCCTAAAAATCCCTGTTTTATTATCCAAGATGGTTGGTCTATTATCCAAGATAATATTAATATTTACTTTAATTCTTTGTAATTTTTTATCATAATAAATTATTGTCATTAAGCTGATGACTTCGCCAAAGGGGGAGGGCCAAGGACCCTTTCGCATGGGTCCTCATTGCCCTCCCCCTTACACCCCCACTTCGTTACACCCCGCAAGCGACTCTTGCAGAGGGTAAAATGAAGATTGCCTCTGGCAATCTTCTTTATTAGACCTGACTGCTATTCATCCTGGTACAAAATCTATTATTTCAAATCTCGTCAGCTAAAAATTTAGATTCACTCCACTTCGTTTCGTTCAACAAAATTTTTGGACGCCGACTTGATTTGAAATAATTAACGATTTTAATTAAGTATATCTTAAAGTTCTATTCTCTAAACAACTAATCGCAAAGTTTGTCAAAGGCAGACGAGTCTTAAATCTACTTTGACGTTAATATTCTCTCAGAATACAGAACTATATCCCCAAAGGTCGGGAGATTTTGTAAATGGAGATGTCGTTAAAAAAATCTCCTGACGCACGAGTGAATATTAAATTTCTGTAACTACTAAGATGTAGGGTATATACAAAACATAAATTTGGACTAGATTGAGATTTTTAGGCATCGGAATGTCAAAATCAGTAGGAATAAAGATGGCTAGTACAAAGAGTTTTGCCTACTTATAGAGGATTGCCGTTAGGCAATCTTCACTGTTCGCACTCCGCCTAAGGAGCAGAGGGGGTGAGGGAAAAGGGGGTTTAAGGGGGAAAGTATGGTACCCCCAAAAAGTTGTAGCTCAATTTCT
>OJLW01000660.1_pt1 | contig 15922 bp, 10 predicted proteins | sample 1597021 | NCBI WGS metagenome assembly OJLW01 (sample SAMEA3904676, study PRJEB24821) | metagenome | biome: Builtin; feature: hospital; material: surface | place: USA | collected 2013-06-03
AACGAGCGCCTTCATAGGAGCCACGTAGACAATCTTGAAGGCATTGGCGTCAACAAGAATGGACTCATTCGCACCATACTTGGAAAAGCGACCCACACACTGCAAAATAGATAACATAGCCACATCCGTCTTACCTGCACCTGTCGGTGCACACACCAACAGATTCTCGGAGGTTTTATAGGCCATCGGGTATACAGCACTTTGAAGTCGATTCAGCGACTTGTATTGCTTGAAGGCACCACGGCAGAGAAGATCCATCTCATCCTTCAGGATAAGTCGCTCGTGTGACCGAAACGGCAATGGCTTGCTGCGGGGAATAGTAACCTCCTCAAAGTAGGATTCGTGGACTCTCTGCGTTCCTTCAGGAAGAGAGAAACGCGTGCCGTACACAGAAAGCACACTGCCATGCTCAGTAGCGCCGTATACATTCGGGTATTTTTCCTCGTTCGTAGATGAAGGAGCAAGTACAAGAGGATCTTTCGCGCTGCCTACGCCTTGAGCACGAAGCGCCTGCGCACGACGAAGCTGAAATGCAGTAGCTTGCGGATTTGCCACGAGCATAGCTACAAGCTCAATCATATCGAATCCCAGTACATCCACAAGCACGGCAGAAGCCGTATCAGCATCGAAACGGAGGTCATGCGGATCCAGGGTATCAATGACCAGCTGAAGTATGTGCTCCTTCTCATCATGATCAAGCGCTTTTACATCCAAGCTTTGCAGTAAGACATGAGCTGCACCTGACGTTTCTGTATCTTGGGCCGCAGGTTCGGCGGGAACGAGCAGTGACAGTTGATGCCATATAGGTGGCAATTTAGCATGCATGGGAGAGCTAGGACAAGCATGCGATGCCAGCTCAGATAGAGCCGCACTAAGCGGCGGTATTGGGCGGACATGTTCGTCGATCAGCGTCACCAAATGACGCCGCACGTCCTCGTTCATGAAATGTAGCTTGATTGTGGAATCCAACCAGTGTCGGTGCTTTCGTAATCGAAGGGGCTTTGTGACCAATCTGACCACAAACAACTTTGTCTTTCCTACCACTTGAGAAAAAGAGTACGTACGAATCCATGGCAGCAGCCAAGATGAGCTCCTACGTATATCAATCAATCTGTCAATCCACTGAGGGCAGAGCCTCATGATTGGATCAGGACGTCTGAGCATGCATGCTTGAATCCTAAGGAGCAAGGCTAACATCCACAGGGTATGTGTCATGCAACGACGGTGGCTTTGATGAGCTCGTTGATTCGAACGCGACGCACCGAAAGGTGGTGGGCGTAAGATACATATTGCGTTATTGTCCTGAGCCATCTTTTGATTTATTGAACCATACTAACTGAGCAGATGTCGAACAAGTCCCGTCCTCCGTTTGATCCATCGACTATGCACCTCGTCGGTCATCCGCTGCCCGTGCTCGTGTCATTGGCCAGCACAGACAATTCGACCGTTGACTTGTTCAGGGACAGCTTCTTGCGTCCTATTCTACTAAGCACTTTTGCTCTTTCAGGCCATACAGCTGAGTCTGTGCAATCATGTGAGGCGACACACCAGCTTGAGTCATTCAAGTTGCATATGAGTGCACTAAAAGAAGTACAGTCAAATCTGGCTGTATTTGGTCTTAGTGCAGATGACGTTAGTACGCTCACTCGCATCCGGGACACATTACAACTTCCCTTCGAACTCCTGAGTGATGCACAAGGTGAGCTAGCCGACAAGCTTGATTTGCCACGTTTCACAGACGCGGATGGCAGAGTCGCACTTCGGCGATGCATACTTGTGCTAGAAGAGGGCCGTGTCTCTCGGCTTCTCTACCCGCTCGCTGATGCACGGGATGCAGGTGCTCGAGCGTTTCGCCTGCTGCGCCATGGTATGGAGCCATTCTAATGCTATGCCTATGAATATACCCTGTAGATAATTTACTTGCTTTTCTCATGTAATGTGCGGAGACGCTCGTACTTGGCGCTTTGCAACTTGCGCATCTCTTCGCGGCCCTTGGATCCGATAAAGTCGGTACCGAGCACCTTGCGACGCGACGCGAGGAGCTTGGTGTAGAGCATAAACAGACCTGGAGGATACAGCACAAGGGTCCCGAGGAAGACCAAGTCCCGCAGACTCCACGCCGATGCATCCTGCCATGGCCATGGCGCATCATGGGGGAGTGAGTTCCAAATCAGCATGACTTCACTCATCACACCAATGGGATACAGCACAATAAAGAAAGAGTACCGCGCCCATAGAGCCATAAAAGAAGGCGTGTTGAGCAGCTGGTTCACATAGAAGGGGTACCGCGCCACCTCACTGAGCGACCAAGCCAGCACGAGCGTGGCATAAAAGGGCGAGTACGCAGAGGCCGCATACTTTTCGGAGACTAGCCACACAATGAAAAGGCGGGAGATGACCTGCACGGTGGTGAGAACCAAATTCGATTTGACGATGCCGATGGCAACATGCACTACTTCCAGCACAGCCAACGATTGAGTGAAGAGGAGGAGCGGAGCGACATAGTCATGCAGGGACGATGCGCGCTTCAGCAACTCGGCAAGGATGGGGTGGTGCAAGGAGTAGTCGCGCGGTGGCGCTGCAAGCATGTTGGGTGCATATCGTGACATGATATCCACGAACCAGCCACTCACCACCCGACGAGAGGGCGATCCCTGTGCAAGGAAGAGAAGCGCGCCCAAAAAGACTCGAAGCCATAATACAAATGAAAGGAGGTTGTACAGCACGAGGTAGAATGTCACGTATGTCTTAGCAGGTGCCTGTGCTCGTTTCGTGCCGGCAGCCATGGTGGATGAGGAGAACAAAGGTGGGTCCCATTGCCACGTGAAATAGGGCGCCGCCTGGAGGGGTCGGTCTGACGCTTGGGCCTCTTGTCCGTGCGCCAAAATGGCGCTCACTCGTTTAGCGGCCCTGGTCCTGCTTGGTATGATGTGGGCACAGGTATGCTTTGTTCCGTACACGAAAGTGGAAGAGAGCTTCTCGTTGCAAGCCGTGCACGATATTCTCACGCATGGTGTGATGAGACGTGATCAATATGATCACTTGTCGTTCCCAGGTGCCGTGCCACGCTCATTCATCGGTGCCCTACTTCTAAGTGTGGCGTCTCTACCTGCAGCGCTCTGCGCAACCTCGGCAGGTGTGCAGCTGGGTGTCCGGCTCGTACTGGGAACATGCGCATGGGCCGCCATGGTTCACATGGCCTGCCTCCTCTGTCCGAAGGCGTCGCGCGTCCGTGCATTGTTCTATGTGTTGTGTGCCATCCAGTATCATTTGACATTCTGGACAAGTCGCACAACGCCAAATGGCCTGGCCTTCCCTCTGGCCACCGTAGCCTTGACGCATGTCGTGCATGGGCGGCACGCTTACAAGGGCCTCGCCCTCCTGGCAGCCACAGCCATGATGTTGCGCCTCGAGTTGGTGTGCCTTGCTGTGCCTGCGTATCTATGGACGTGGTGGCACCACCAGCGTCGGTTTGTCTACGTGTTTATGACAGGTGCCGTGACCTGTGCAGGCAGTATTGCCTTGAGCGTGCTGGTCGATTCCTACTTTTGGCGGAAGCGTTTCCTATGGCCAGAGGGACATGCCGTCATATTCAATGTCATCGAAGGTCGCAGCGCAGAGTGGGGTGTATCGCCGCCATGGACGTATGTCGTTCGCGACTTGCCGCGCATTCTATTTGCGGCTTTCCCTCTCGCGCTTCTTGGATGCACACGCCGTTCATCCTTTCGTTCGCCACTCGTGCTTCTCATTTGCACGCATGTCGGACTCATGAGCTTCCTGGCGCATAAAGAGTGGCGCTTTCTCGTGTACATTGTGCCGCTATGCAACATGCTAGCAGCACAAGGGGCCTCTATGCTGATCCGCACCTATCTTGGTCGTTGGTTAATGCTTGGACTCGTGGGCACAAGCGCGGCCCTATGGATCCTCGGCACACATGTGAGTATCTACAATTATCCGGGCGGCGAGGCGCTGCGTATCCTGCATACTCAGATGCAAGAGGCACAAGTTGTGCACATTGATACCCTAGCAGCCATGACAGGCGTTAGCTTGTTTCAAAGCATTCACCTGGCACGGCCCGCGCATTCTCTCGTACCAAGTCAGGCACCCGTCTGGGTATATGACAAGCGCGAGCACGTTTTAGATGATTGTACATGGACTTTAGCCATATCAGAGCGTGCATGCCATGCTCCGTACGCTCCCGTGGGCGAGCCGATCAGCGGATACGATGGACTACGCCTCCGACGCACGTACGTACAGGACCTTTTACATGCTGCACGCGGGGGGACATGGCCAACAATCTCAGAACTCTTTCCTTTGGAAATTCGATTCACACCTCGGCTGTGGATATGCAGGCGCACCGAGCCATGCTAATCAAACAGCATACGGAGATTCTCCAGGGTATCTGACGATGCATCGTACGGCTTAACAGACAAGGCATGGTCCACGAGTTGCTTCTTTCGTCGCTGTATTTCGAGGATGCGATCCTCAATCGTATGCTCCACGAGGAGACGGTGCACCGTGACAGGGCGTGTCTGCCCGAGGCGGTGAATGCGGTCAATGGCCTGGTCCTCGATGCTGCTATTCCACCAGCAGTCCATGAGCCACACATGGTTCGCCGCCGTCAAGTTCAGTCCGACGCCACCGGCACGGAGCGACATGAGCAAAAATAGTGGGCCTGGTTCGTTCGCGAATGTATGCAGAACCTGCTCGCGATCCTTTTGAGATGTGCGTCCATCGAGGCGGACGAATGCATACCCACGCTGCGCCATGTGAGACTGGATGAGATGGAGGAAGCCCGTGAATTGCGAAAAGATGACCCCTTTGCAGTCGCTCTGCTGCGTAAGCTCATGAAGCTGACGCATAAGAGCATCAAGTTTCGTGCTGCCGCGCACGGGTATCGCACTTGGCGCAGGTGCTTCTGTTTTTGGCCTGATGCTTTCCACAAGATCCTCAGCCTGCACGGGTCCACGCCGACACACGGGACAGTGCGGCTCGTCGCCGCGGTCTTCACATGCCTGTAAATACTGCACGAGGCATTCGCGGCATCCATGGTGCATACACCGCGGCAAAAAACACTTGGATGGCTTGAGCTCCATGCAAAATGGGCATTCTTCCCCATCGTCTTCGTTCGCGTCTGAAGTGAGCAAAGTATCGAGAACGCTGAGCGCATACTTATCACCGCTCTGTCCCTCAGCCTCATACCGCTTCACCAGATCCCGCAACTGATCTTCATACGAGCGCTCCTCGGGAGCGGTCTCGGCCTGCTTGGGCATCACGAGGTAAGGATGACACACAGCTTGCCGTAATCGCATCAGTACAGCAAAGATCATGCTTACATTCTTCCCAATCAAACCCTGTGATGCTAGCTCGCGGTATCGCATACGTGCTCGATCGTATACGCTCATGTATATGTCGCGCTCGGTCTGCGAAAAGGTCAAGTACTGCGTGTCGAGTGTCTTGGGAGGAATTTCCACAATCGGACGACCATCGGGACCAGGTGTATGCTTTTCGCGGCGAAGCAAGATGCTCGCGAGAATGGCCTGCACAATGTCTAAAACTTTGGCATTCTGACTCGCAAAGGGTTTGGCCAGAAAGCTGTTGAAGAAACGCACATCGCCCCACGGCTCCACTCGCAAGAAACGCAGTAAGCTGTACAAATCGGTGAGTCGATTCTGGATGGGTGTACCTGTGAGCGCCCATCTCCGATCTGCTTGAAGCCGACACGCGGCTCGTGCGGCGATCGTGCTCCGGTTCTTGATGGTGTGCGCTTCGTCTAGGATCACACGATGCCACGTGCCTGAAAATAACACAGAGGATCCGCGCTTTTCGTGCTGCTTGTATTCTGCCGTCAAGGTACCATACGATGTAATGATCACATCCGTGTTGCCATGCGAGAGCTTGTGCGCGAGCTGCTCACGAACGTCACCGTAGTACAAATCAACAGAAAGCGTGCCGGGCAGGCTCGCACGCTCGAGCTCCGTGCGCCATTGACTGAGCAAGCTCATGGGAGCCACGACCAGCGTCGCTTGCGTGCGTTGGATGCGTGGCATTTTGCCGAAGCGCAGTGATGCCTGACGAAGTGGACCAGATCGCTGGCTAGATCTAGGCTGCATCTGTGGCGCATCCATGCACCGATTTGCATGGATTAGACTTGCGAGCATGACGGTCTTTCCCAGACCCATTTCATCGGCCAAAATACCCCCACGAGCTCCTCGACTCGCAGGCTGAAACTCTAGGCTCAGGTCACCAATATATGGATTTAGATAAAAGGTGCCAACGCCACAGTCCACATCGTCAGTGAGCGGAAATGCATACTCTTCCCAGAGTGGATGCAGTTCTGTCGTTTGCGCTGAGGATGGTTGCGCTTCTTCCATTCCCTGCATCCAGCCAAGCGCTTGCTTCTGGTATGGGCGCAATTCGAGGGCAAAGGTAGGAGGAGGATTTACCTCGGGTAAGGACATAGGATTCTCCCGCGCGCGCGCATAAATATCGCGAAGGTAGTCGGACGAGATTTCTGTTCCGTCGTCAGGTTCGTCACTCTGCTTTGCGGGCGTACGCGGGGGAAGATAGGAAGATGCATTGTTAGCACCGCTGCCGCGGCGCCTCGGGGTCAAGTGACAAGCACGAAACATGCGCTGCAGAGCCACCTTCCTGTGCCGAAGGAGGCGCTCCTGCTCGCTTTCGCGTGACTCGGTCATACTCGAGGAGCTCGATGTATCGATGTGACATTGTCTCGAGACGCTCGAGGAAAAAGCCGTGCGATGCATGTAAGCCTTGACTTGAAGAAGAATGTCACTGCCCACTTCGAGGTTGAGCGGACAGTCGACGATGCTTGCCTCGAAATCAACGAGTTGATCATCAAGAAGCCGGGCCATCCAGCTTGCCACATCCACAGGAATACGACCCAGCTCAAAGCCGCGCGTCGTGCTGAAGCGTACCACATAGTCAGCATGCTCGCGAAAGCGGCTGGGCTTTCCTGTCTTGTTCTTAGCCTTGCGCTGGATCAGGACAGAGTCGCCAGCATGCGCATGGCCGTCTCCTTTCGTCATCGAATAGCCACATAAGACAAACGTGCCCATATATCGTCGCTTCCATTCACCAGCATCCGTATCCGGCAGAGGCTCTAAACGCTTCTTGGGTATGATATCCGCACTGTCTGCAACCTCATCTGAGAAGAAGAGAGGCGCATCGTCTGTCGCGCCGCCATCGGTTGCCATACGAAAGTCCTCAACAAAAGGGGTTCCGTCGCGCCAGCCTATTTCTCCACAGTAGCACACGTTCCTTATTCTACATCATAGCTATCCATATCGCCGTCGCCAAGGCCATAATCAATACTACTAGACTCGCTCGCCCAATCATCATCATGCGTACTTCCATTTTCACTTGGAGGCGCCATATCCTCTTCAGCATCAAGTCCAGCTCGACCTTGGCGTTGGATAATAGCGGAGTTTGGTTTAGAGGTATCATCTGAGAACAAATGTTGCACCAGTTGATCACTGCGAGCACGCTGCTCAGAGACGGCACGTTTACCGTGCATCATAGATTTCAGTAAGGAGTGAGTCTCAAGATCAGTGAGATGATCGCCCCATACAGTCTCATCATGGCCCATCTCTTCCTCTTCGTGGCTTGGCACACGAGGTAGATTCAAGTCAAGCTCGTCGGGGTGAAGAGATGCTTGCGATTTTGTGGACCCGAAGCGACGATACGGGAGAATCTTAATGCACTTGCTTGTGTCATCATTGATATGGACAGCTGTCTCTGTGAGTTGGGAAAGTGGTTTAGGCGAGATGGGGTCATGTGTACCGCTTGCCGAGATAGCAGGGGAGGCCGGGTCGCTCAGCATGTCGTGGTCGTGTTCCTGCGCATGCGTGTCTGGTTGAGAAAACAAGGGCAGGAATTCGCGATGGGCGGCATTTTTGCTCGGAGACGGTCCAATGACATCATCCTGGTGGTCGTGGTGACCTGACAGGATACGAGAGAACGAGCGGCGTTCGTCAGTTTTCATCGATGACGGGCTCTGGGCAAGAAGAGGCAGTGTTCGAGATTGAGAAGGGATACGCTGCATTTTGGCTTGCGGTGGCGTCCGGACATCTTCTCCACGAAGCCGCTTCCGAGCTTTGGTACGAGGCGTATACAGTGGCATGGGTGACGTACCAGACACCGCTGGACTAGGTTTCTTGGGAGTAAGCGCCACATAGGGCTGCATAGGCTCATCTTCCTCACTCACATCCGATTCGTACGTGGTATCTTGTTCCATATTGCATGATGGAAAGGCACCCTGCTTCGTGTAGTGCTTCGTAGGCTTTTGGGGTGAGCGAAATGGGTTTCCGGGACTGACAGGAGGAGCATGAAATTTCTGTTTCTTTCTAGGTGTGGCAGGAGCATGATTATCTTTTTCTCTTGGGACTTTTTGCGGCTTACTAGATGCCTTTGTCGACTCGGACAGCGCGCGCCATGTGTCGTATGTCGAGACCATGTCTGGATCACGCTGCATATCAGACTTGGTTGGCTCACGGCCATGCTGACCATATTAGCATATCAATTTGAAACGCACATATTTTCGAAATTCTCGCTGCCATTCCTTCAGTTGGCGCCGCAAAATCGCTTCCATGCCCTCGAACAGCGGCCCAACGTGGTTGTCTTCGCACAACGCGTATCACTGAGCGTGGAGGGTCAGGACAAGACGCGCACCAAAGCCACGTGCTACGAAGCTACCGGAGCGTCTGTGAGAGGGACATGAGTGAACGCTCGACGCTGGATTGCGCCGGACGCGGAGCCTGGTCGGGCATATTTTGCGAGCTCTGCTGCATTATGCGCTCTAGTTGTGTGACAGCGCGATGGTATCCGACGCGTTCTACTTGCCGATGGAACGCCTCTGTCTGCATGCCCTGTTTCACGAGACGCTTGGTCATGGTGCACTGAGATACGGATTGCGACGTATTTTGCCGCTGTAATCCAGGTGTTGGCGGACCAAACACTTTGAGACATCGAATGTGGGTATCTTTTCCGTTAAGGTGGTTCCCCAAGACACAAATCTGTAGAACAAACACTTCGATAGCGTCCAGCTTTTCGCTCCGCCGGTATTCCAGTGCGTCGTCTTCTTCTAGCACATGCTCGTGTGTAGTTGAAAGAACGAAATGATACCACCCCTGTGGCTCTTGGAACTCTCTGCGAATATTAGAAAGGTGCACTTACCTGTACCGAACATCCATGACATCATATGGGTGCGTGCCTGCTTTCACAAGTATTCTCGTGGGTGTATAGGAGTCGTCTCGAAGAATGTCAAGGTATATAGAGACGTGAGTTACGGCAGTGCGCCGAGGAAAATGGATCGTGACAGTATGAGGTTGCGTACCATCGCTTTGCCATAGCGTTTCTACATCGTCCGATGTGAGTTGCGCAATTCCGTTTTGCGACTTGGCAGAGCTCAGCATCCATGATGTACCCTCAATACTGCCTACATCTCTTTTGGTGGAAAGGTCTGCCTGTGAGTGCGCTGGCCATACCTTGTACATCCAGGATATCCTTCCAACACGCCATGATGTTGTGGAGAAAATCAACGCACCTGGACCGCATTGAGTCGCGCGGCTAACTCCACACCTTGATACATAGACGCTGGTCCGGCATGGAGTGTACGCACCCCATTCAGGTAACGGGTCTCTGTGCCTTATGTGGCAAAGAAATTGACGAGTTCGTATCATGCGGTATTCTAACATGACCAGGAACACATTTGGGCAGCCCACCTTCGCCACCTTGCATTCTTCCGCGAATGTGAAAGTGTCGCGCGAAGAGGCCATTCGTATGGATACAGAAGATATGAGACACCTAATTGAGATGCAAAAGCTTGCGTTGATCGTGGACTTAGATCAGACGATCATTCATGTCACAGTTGATCCTACCGTGAAGGAATGGGCACATGATATCCACAACCCAAATTGGCAGGTGCTCAAGGACGTGCGAGCATTCCAGCTTGGCTCGGACGGTGTAACCGTGTCTCATCCCCCTGTGCATTTGGACGAGAATAATGTGACAAGTTTTGCCACGGATGGTGACGAGGATGGATGCTGGTATTATGTCAAGCTTCGTCCTGGATTGTCAGACTTTCTTCAAACGATGGCAAGCAAATACGAGCTGCACGTCTATACCATGGGAACACGATCCTACGCAGACTGCATATGCCGGATAGTCGATCCGGACGGACACCTGTTTGGTGCGCGCATTTTGTCGCGTGACGAAAATGGCAGTGATATGCAAAAGAGCCTGGCCCGCCTATTCCCCATCAGCACAGATATGGTTGTCATTATTGATGATCGCGCTGATGTATGGTCCTGGAGCCCAAATCTGATCAAAGTCGAGCCATATGAGTTTTTCGTGGGGATTGGTGATATTAATGCTGCCCACTTGGGTCCCCACCAGCTGCTTGCCCCGGCAACGAACGAAAAACAGGATGCGAATCCGCATGCATTATCGGATGAAGAACACCAGCGAGCTATTGCTGAGCAATGCGATGACCGTCCGCTACAACGTGCAGCGGAGGAAAAGCAGAAGAAAGATACAGAAAACACCATCATCGAGCCAGAACAGGTTTTGACGGATGAAGATACAGAATTAGAATTGATTCAAGCACTATTGCTTGAGATACATCAGCAGTGGTACAGCGCGTACTCATCTCGCAAGGCAGAAAAAAAGAGACCAGATGTGACCCAGGTCATTTCGCAAATGAAAAGCGAAGTGCTTCGTGGATGTGAGCTGGCTTTTTCTGGACTTATCCCGCTGCATGAGGCGCCAGAGACGACTATGATATGGCGAATGGCTGAAGAGTTTGGTGCCAAATGTCACCGCACACTGACATCCGATGTCACGCATCTGGTTGCTACGAGCGCGCGCACAGCCAAGGCCGAGCAAGCTTATCGAACCAAAAAGATCCATGTCTTATGGCCTTCATGGCTGAACGATTCCATGTGCCGCTGGGTTCGACAGGGCGAAGTGGCCTATGCCATCCCTCCGGACACACAGAACCTGATTTTTCCTGAGCCAGAAGAAGAGGATGAGAGCCAAGGTGCGGAGATCAACCTCGCAGACATGGATTGGGGCGATGCAGAAGAGGAAGTGGATGCATTTCTGGAGGAAGACGACGAAGAAGAAGAAAACAGTGAGGCACCAGAAACAGCGGATGCGGAAACCACCAGCGGCAAACGGCAACGATCAGGCGCATCGATGGGCTCTTCGACTGTGCATCATTTGGACGAGGACTCAGATCAAGAACATGCCAATAGGAAGTGCAGCCGGCCTAACCTTTCGGAGCGCGTAAAAGCTTCACAGGACGATGCGTTGAGGCAGCAGGACGGTGCCGATCGTCACGAGCTGCCGGCACCGACAGAGGATCTACTTCAGGACTTGGCTTCAGAGATGGAGCGTGAATTGGTCGATTCATAAACTATGAGGACGATGAGCGCAAGGAGCGTCGCTTGCCTTTGGAGCCACGAGACAAAGATGGGAGTCGCGTGGACGAAGCCGTTGAGGCCACAGCTTCTGTCATCAGCTTGTCGAACACGGCTGTCAAATGACTGATATCAGCATCGCGAGCTTGGGCGACATGATCCACGGCATCCAGGCGTGGTGGTGTCATTTGCTCTGCCATCGCTGCCTCTGCGTCAGGCAAAGCCGACATGTCTGCCGCCTTGGCAGACTTGGACAGGACACTGGGAGGAAGAATTGCATCAACATATGGATCGAGCAGAGTGGACATGGCTGGCAGAAGATGCGGTGGCACAGCAAACAATTCCATCGCAGCCGTGGCGGATGAGGTATCTGACGTTGACATGGTCTTTTGCAAGTATTGTGCATCTGACTCCATGGCTTCCGACACGCGTTGCTGCTCCGCGTCAGCCACGCCAAAGAGTTCGTCAAAGAGCGTCGCTCGTGCATCATTCATCGACACGCTGTGCAGTGATGTCGAGACATTCGCACGCGCGACATGAGACATGATGGCGGAACCGATGCCCACCAACGAGGCAGAGGAAGATTGTCGTCGCATGCCAAACAAGCAAATATCATCCAGCTCCTTTGTGCGTGACACATTGATGGGTGCTCCGTCCAGTTGAAATGGGACACGATAGCTTCGTTCGACACCAGGTTTGTCTGGGCGTACATAATCCAAGGCAGATCCTTGGTTCGTGGAACGCAGAGACAAAATACCATCGCCATAGACAGTTTGAGCATAAAAGGTATCCGACACGGACCACACAACAGACTGCGACACGAGGTCCCATATGACCAAACGCGATGGCGATCCCATGGCAGCAAGATACCGGCCTTTACGGCCGCAAAAGTCACATGTATGTACATCCTTCAATTCAGGCGTCGCGAGACGTGCCTGCATAACGAGCGTCTGGGGATCCCACAATGTCACAAACAGACCCTGTGCCACAGCAAGGAGTGAGCCATCCGGAGCCCAAGCAACATGGTGCGGCAAGCTCTCACGGTACGAAAACGATGAGCGACAAAGCCAAAAATGTTCGGTGCGGGCACCTTTAAGAGAGCGCGAAGCTATACGCCAGGTCTTGACCTGCCCATCACCTCCTGTCGTCGCCAACAAAAAGGCATTCAGGGGGTCTTCGGACAAGCAGGGCGAAAAACGTACACATGTCACACCCTTATTGTGCGGATGATCAATGCGAGTATTGAGAACATAGGTCTTAGACCGGGATTCCCATTGCCACAATTTCAGCGAGAGCTCTGTCGTGAACGAGCCGCCCTCCCGGCCATCAATCGTCGCCATCCATTCAGCATGCATGGCATCACGAAGCGGGGCAGAAAATACCACGTTGCACACAGTGATAGGAGTCAAAATAGCTTCATCGGGTCGCGATACACGGTTTGAGGGCGCAATTTCCATGTCATGGACATGTGACTGAGTCGCCATATCGACAAACTGCACGGTTGATGGATGACCCGATAGTAGGACCAAGTGTCCAGCGGCCAGATCTGCGGCCAACGGCTGTGGCGACACATTGGCGTGAGTGTTCTCCGGGGCAATAGCACGCATGGCATCACACTTGATCGTAGAAAAAACACGCGTCGGCTTTAGGCTGAGACTCGCAACGAACACAGCGCTGCCGTCAGCGAGACGCGCCACGTATTCTTGCTCGGTATTTTCGTACCCAGATGCCACGGCTAGTGACACAATCGGAGCACCAAGCCGCGGTACAAATTCACGCCCGTCACTCCCGGCGGCTGTGCCACTGTGCATCTTCCACAGAACAAGCACACCTTCCTCGCCACCAGACAGGAGTTGTGCACCGTCCGGTGTAAACTGCAGAGCCGATACAGCATGTGCATGCCAGTGCAGTACAGTGGTTAGTGAAACGGGCTCCCAACCACTTGATTCAACGGGTGCAGGGCGGTTGCTTTGCTCCAAGCAGTGCCATATTTTAATTTTGCCATTCGTTTCACCGGTAGCAAAGCGCACAGGATCAGTGTGAGGGTGGAAAGTAAGAGACGTTATATGGCTTTCTGTGGCAAACTTGGTAAAGCCCGCGCTAGTGTCATTCAAATCGAGTACATGCAGTTTCGCCTGACTCGTGGCCACAAGCCACCGACCATCGGGAGATAGGATGAGGTGCGACACAGGGCGCGTCTTACCCAGACGAACAATTTTTTGGGGTTTGTGTGCATGAGGCACACCGCGACTCATCTGGACCGAGTACATGGTACTGGAAGCTTCTTTCGTCCTAGGACCAGACGATGGTCCAGCCTGTTCGTTAGCATGCTTGCAGACTGCAATGAACAGTCGATTTTTCCAGTGTGAACTGGCACACATTCTGACAATAGGATGTCCCACATGCACATTATCATGCAATGTCGATTCCAAGTAGTCCCAAACCTTGATGGTACCATCGAGCGAGCAAGTAATGAGTTGTAGCGGATTGGACAGACTCAGCATCATGCCCGTGATTGGTCGCACATGCCTGTTTTCTTCTGCCATGGAAGTATCTGAGAGTCGCGCAACAATTCGATTTGTCAAACGAGATACAATGAGCACAGTTGTATCCTGGACAATAAACAGATAGCTGCCGTCCCTAGTGAGCACAGGGGGTATGTTTGACACGGTCACATCTTGTAGCGATATCCACGGAATATCTTCCTCATTTTGTGGTGCTTTTTTGCCTTTGGATGCCGGACTCGGCATAGCAGACTCTTTCCTTTCAAGAGGCATACGAGTCGAAACCAAGTTGCATAAAAGATGCTTTGGTTGCCTGGCCAGGGCGTGGAAGAAAAAAAATGGGCGGCAGCTTCGGCCGATGCACCACCTCCACCGTGTTACAAGCATGTAGACTAGATTGAAATATGGCTATGCAATGCTGCCTACTTACACACAATACACGAGATGGCAATTCACTGTAAGAGTGTTGAAAGCATCATAAATTGAGACGTGAAATTTGAAATGTAAACTACTGTGCGGAAGATCCGCTAACAAAAATATTCATGTCATCACCGAATCCACCCGGCATCATGTCACCGAATCCACCAGGCATCATGTCCTCACCCGGTCCTTGTGAGATGTTGTCGAAGTCTCCACCAATTCCTCCGCCAAAGTCTCCGAAAGGCGAATCAATCTGGGGCTGTTGGTCACAAATGTCACAACCGCCCTCTGGCTGTGGGGCGATATCAGGCTGCTGGTCGCAGAATGGGCAGTCTTCTGGCTGTGAAGGCATGCTTGGTTGCTGGTTACTGAACGGGCAGTCCACTGGTTGAGGTGCCCAGGGTTGCTCATCACAGGTCGGGCATGGCATCTCGCCAGTATTCGGGCTTCCGCTTGGGATCCAAGGCGCGTTGGAATCATTTGAATCATTTCCACCATTCGGGAACCATGGCTGTGTGTCTGGACCATTCGAATCGTGGTCATGGCTCGGCACAATATCCGGTAAGCTAAATCCGCCCGGGCTGTCGCTGGACGTAGTGGTGGGAGACGTTTCTTTAGGCTTTGGTGCTTCTGTCGTTTTCGGTGCGGCAGTAGTCGTGTTTGGTGGCGTTTTTGTTGGTTTGGGTGACTTTTTTGAGGAAGATGTTGTGGTTTTCGCGTTCGGCATTGATTCTGTGGTCGTTGAAGTTGATGATTTTAAGATTGAAGTTGTTTCACTTGTCTCAGTGTCACAACTTGTGGAAATGGGTGAAGGCTTCCGAGACTTTGTAACCGCTGTTGGAGTAGCGGACTTATTATTCGCTGTTTTACGGGGGGTTCCAGTCTTGAGCGGCCAGTTGCTGCTCTTTCTAGGTGACCGGTTCGGAGAATTGCTCCCATTGCCACCATTGCCCCCGTTACCTCCGTTACCTCCATTGCCACCTGAGCCTCCTGGACTTGTGTTTCCGCCATTTCCTGGATTGCCGCCGTTGCCGCCGTTTCCTCCGTTACCGCCGTTTCCACCGGGGCTTCCTGGGCCTCCTTTTCCGCCATTTCCGCCGTTGCCTCCATTGCCCCCGTTGCCGCCTGAGCTTCCAGAGCCAGCGTCGCCTCCGTTACCCCCGTTGCCTGCATTTCCACCAGAGTCGGGATGGTGCTTTGGCTTGCTTGGTGAGCCATTGCCGCCATTTCCGCCAGTGCCTCCATTGCCCCCGTTGCCTCCAGAGCTTCCGGAGCCAGCGTCGCCTCCGTTACCACCATTGCCTCCGTTTCCGCCGTTTCCGCCAGCGCTTCCTGGGCCTCCGTTGCCGCCATTGCCGCCATTTCCGCCGTGACCTCCATTTCCGCCATGGCTGGGATGGTGCTTTGGCTTGCTTGGTGAGCTATTGCCGCCGTTGCCCCCGTTGCCGCCGTTTCCACCGGGGCTTCCTGGGCCTCCGTTGCCGCCATTTCCTCCATTGCCTCCATTTCCGCCGTGACCTCCATTTCCGCCATGGCTGGGATGGTGCTTTGGCTTGC
>OJLW01000667.1_pt1 | contig 15805 bp, 10 predicted proteins | sample 1597021 | NCBI WGS metagenome assembly OJLW01 (sample SAMEA3904676, study PRJEB24821) | metagenome | biome: Builtin; feature: hospital; material: surface | place: USA | collected 2013-06-03
TTAGCATCTAGAAAATCATCTGTCAACTGTTTTTTTTATTTTTTTAAATCTTTTTCGTTTTTAAAAAAATATAACAGCTGTCTTTTTCGACAACTGTTATATAATACTCTTTTATTTTTATCTTGTCAATAATTATTTTAAACTTTTAATAAAGTTTTCTAACTCTTCATTTGGATTAAGCTTATTAGCCTTCTCTAGATATTCTAATCCCTTTTCTTTTTCATTCATGTTTAAATAAATTATACCCATATTATATGTCAAGGGATAAGAATCTTCTAGTTCTTCTAAACCCAAATTTAATATATCAATGGCTTTTGTAAATTCTTGTCTTCCTGCATATATTGTTGCAAGGATATTTATATTCTCTTCTGTAGTTTTCTTCTCAACAGAAAGTTTTGCATATTCTTCTGACTTATCAAAGTCTCCCATATTGTAATAAGAAATTGCATAAGTATAATAGAAGGATTCATCCATATTAAAGTCTTCGCTTACGCTATCTAACAGATTAATGGCCTTGTCGTATTCTCCATATGATAAATAGGTCTTAGCTGAATCGAAGTTTACCTTATCTCTTATTACTTCTATTTCCTTCCTAACTTGATCCTTTAACTCTTCATCCTTTGATAGGTTTATAAACTTTTCAAAGTACATGTTAGCCTTTATAAACTTGCCTAGTGCCAGGTTGATGTAGGCCATCCTATAATAGGCCAAGGCATATCCCTCATCTAAGTTTAAGACTTTGTTGTATTTTTTAATTATTATATTTAATAATTTTTCGCTCTTTTCATATTCTTCTTCATGAATTTTATTGTATAAGGCCTCTAGGATATTTGCTTCCTTAAAAATTATATCTGGATCTTCTCCCCCTACTTCTTCATATCCCTTTAAAAATATATAAGAATCAAGAGGATCTTCTTCTTGATTTAGAAAGGCCTTGTGCATGGCATAGTTCTTTAAATCTATATCTAATTTTTTTAAGATTTCTTTATATTTCTCGGAATATTTAAAGTCACTGTCAATTCCAAGTAAATAAATCATGGCCTCTACAATTTTTTCTAGGTTTATCTCTTCTTCTAATTCCTTTTCTTTGATTCCTTCTATAAGATAGTCCAACTTTATGGGCATGGAAAGACCCACTGGTAGGTTCACTTCTCCCAGATGGTAGTCTTCTTTTAAATCTATAAAAACTAGATTTTTTAATTTTTTATTTATATCTTCTTTAAAAAGATTTTCCATTTAATCTCCCCTACTTATAATTTTATTTATGCTTCAATAATATTTAAAATACTAACAGATTAAAATTAGATTTTCAATTTTATCTCATCATGACTATCATGGAGTTTAAGCCGTAGGCTTTTCCTTCTCTCCTTGCAGAGTGCAAGTCTAGATTCTTGTAAGTTGACTCTTTACAAATATCTATCTTGCTTTCATTTATTCCTGACTCTAGTAATATTTCTTTATTAACTTCTGTCATAGAAAGGTGCCAAGTACCCTTAATTTTCTTGAAGAAATTGTCTCTATTTTTGAAATCCTTAAATTCTTCATAGACTTCTTCTCCAACTTCATAGTTTTCTATGTCAATACTAGGGCCGATGTAGGCAATAATATCTTTTAGGTCTGAACCAAAGTCTCTTTTCATCTTCTCTATGGTCTTGGCAGGAATTTTCTTTTTTGCACCTCTCCAACCTGAATGAACTATAGAAAGAACTTCTTTCTTTTTGTCATAAAGAACTATTGGTGTGCAGTCGGCAAACTTTAGCAAGAGGGCAAGATTTTTCTTATCTGTCACAAGGCCATCTGTGTCGGGAAAGTTTCTTCCGTAGACAAAGTCCTTTCCATTTCCCCCATCACAATAGGCAATTTTATCGGTGTGGGTTTGGATGCAAGAATAAATCTCATCAGGTTCGATTTCCATCCTCTCTAGCATATCCTCTACATAATCTCTTACCTTGTCACCTTCCTTGGCATAAGAAAGAGAGTATTCCATTCCACTTATTAGGTTTATGATTCCATTTTCTTCTAAAAACTTTGATTTCATTTTATTTTCTCATTTTTCAAAATTAACTTCCAATAGAATTGGTGTGTGGTCTTGTCTTTCTCCTGAGTCAACCATATTTGATTCAGTGACATTGTCTTTTATCCTATCACTAACTATAAAGTAGTCAATCCTCCAGCCAGAATTATTTATCTTTGAAGTCCTAACCCTTTGTGCCCACCAAGTGTAAACTCCTTCAACATCTCCATGGATATGTCTAAAAGTATCAGTAAAGCCTCTGGATAATAAATTTGTGAAACCTTGTCTTTCTTCATCAGTAAAGCCTGCTGACATCCTATTGCTCTCTGGGTTTGCAAGGTCGATTTCCTTATGAGCCACGTTGAAGTCGCCTGTTGCAATTACAGGTTTTATTTCATCAAGACTTGATAAGTATTCGCCATATTTTTCATCCCAAATTTGTCTCAATGGAAGTCTTTTTAATTCGCCACCTGCATTTGGTGTGTAAACTTGTGTTAAGAAAAAATCTTCAAACTCTAAAGTTATAATTCTTCCTTCAAAGTCCATTGTATCCGGCGCATCAATTTTTGGGAAAGTTACCTTAGGTTCTAGTCCCTTTTTATAAAAGGCCATGTTGCCAGCATATCCCTTACGAGCTGGTTCTTCTGATGAAACAAAAACGTAGTCGTAATCTGCAAATATTTCTGCCATGATTTCCTTGTGTTTTTTGCTTGGTCCATTCTTAGGAAGCTTTGTCTCTTGAATTGCAATTATATCTGGGTCTTCTTTTAAAATTGTTGCGAGCACTTCTCTCGACATCTTTGCCCTGTTTGAGTCACTTGTTAGGGCAGCGTTAATTGAATCTATATTCCACGAAATTATTTTCATTTTATTCCTCCAATTTTATTTTATACTTCAATCCTATCAAATAGAAATTTCTCATTCAATCTTAATTTGATTTTATTTATCAAGATTTGAATTTAACTTGATAATTATTTATAACTTCATAGTTTTTTATTATTTCACAAAAATTTATTAAATCATAATTATTTACTACTTCATAATTATTTATTACTTCACAAAAATTTATTAAATCGCAAAAATTTTCCAATAAAAAAGACCTGACCTAAGTCAAGTCTTGATTAAAAATTTATAGTTCGCCCATGTAGGCTCTCTTCCTTCTTGTTGATCCAACTAAAATTTTATAGAGATTGCCCCTAAAGATTGCATAAACAGCAGTGATGATGCTGGCAAGTAGAATTTTTATGTTATTAGGATCAAGAGGGTTTAGATAAGAAAGTCCTGTCATTACCGTTTGACCAAGTGGAATATCTACAATTGAATTCGCTGTAATCATAAAGGCAAAATCAAAACCTAAGAGATGGAGTATGCCAAGATAAATCAAAAATGGTATAGTCCAAAGTAGAAAATTTTCCTTCATAAACTCAAGTGAGTGAGTGTAGGCTGAAGTGTAATATTCTCCCCTAATATAAATTGACTCAGCAATTGGATTAAGAAGAAGGGTGATAACTGCTCCAATAAGTGTAGTTGCACCCATGACTCCACCAACAGCTGGCATCAAAAAGGAAACTATCATAAGGATAAAAAACACTGAATAAATTGAAGCAAAGTATTCCATAAAAGTCTTTGAAAAATTCCTAAAGCTAATTCTGTTGTAGTAGATCAAGTCACTTAAAATAGAAAAGTAACTCGATAAGATTAGGGCAGTCATAAGAGGCGTTACAAAACCCATCAGTCCTCCAAGAAAGGGCCCAAGGAAGTTTCCAATAAAGAAAAATCCCAAAGTGTAAATTATTCCATATATAAAGGGAAAAATTAAAAAGTGTGGGGCCTTCTTTATTTTTAAAAGGGTATCCTTGCCTGCCTTCTTATAAACTAATTGTAAATCTTCAAAAAAGTTCATCTGATCACATCTTTTCAGGTGCTTTTATACCAAGCAAGTTAAGTCCACTTGCAATTACATTCTTAACTGCATAGCAAAGCATAAGTCTTGTGTTCTTTAATTTTTCATCTTCAACTAAGATTTGAGTTTGGTTGTAGAATTTGTTGAAGTTCTTTGCAAGTTCAACTGTGTATCTTGTGATGAAGTATGGTTCATATTTTTCACAAGCATCAACAACTACGTCAGTGAAGTTGTAAAGACTTCTAATGATATTTATTTCACTTTCTTCTGTAAGAAGGCTTGGGTCGATTTCATTATTTATGTCAAAGTCACCCTTCTTTAATAGAGAGCAAATTCTTGCGTGAACATATTGTACGTAAGGTCCAGTTTCTCCTTCAAAGGAAAGAGTCTTGTCCCAATTAAAAGTGTAGTCCTTAATTCTTCCATTGAAAAGTTCTTGGAACTTAATTGCACCAATACCAACAGTTTGTGCAAGTTCTTCCTTGTTTTCAATTTTTTGACCTTGTTCTTCCTCTCTTGCATCTAAGATTTCACGAACCTTGTCTGTCGCCTTGTTAAGCACATCTTCAAGGTAAACTACCTTACCTCTTCTCGTTGAAAGAGTTCCATCTTCAAGAGAAACCATGCCGAAAGGAACGTGAACAATTTCATCGTACCAGTCATAGCCAGCCTTCTTTAAGGCAGACTTAAGTTGATTGAAGTGAAGACTTTGTTGACTTCCTACAACGTAAATATTTTTGTAAGGTTTGTAAGTTTCGTGTCTATATTTTGCAGCAGCTAAGTCTCTTGTTAGATAAATTGTTGTACCATCAGATTTTACAACAATTGCTGGTGGCAAGTCGTATTCTTCTAGGTTAATAACTTCTGCACCTTGAGACTCTTCAAGTACATTTCTCTCTCTTAATTCTTCAATTAAGCCTGGCATCTTGTCAGAATAGAAAGATTCTCCATTGTAAGAATCGAAGTGGATGTCAAGCATATCGTAAACCCTGTTAAATTCCTTTAACGAAACTTCTTTAAACCATTGCCAGATTTCTACAGCTTCTAGATTTCCATTTTCAAGTTCCTTGAACCAATAACGACACTCATCCTTAACACTTTCGTCTTCTTCACAAACACCATTAACTTTTACATAAAGTTTTAGAAGTTCATTGATTGGATCCTTTTCAATTGCTTCCTTGCTGCCCCAAGTCTTGTAGGCATAGATAAGCATACCAAATTGAGTTCCATAGTCTCCAAGGTGGTTGATGGCAATTGTGTTAAAGCCCAAGAAATCGTAAATTCTCTTTAAAGAATCTCCAATTACAGTTGATCTAATGTGACCAATGTGGAAGGGCTTTGCAATATTTGTTGAAGAGTATTCCACAATTACATTTTTGTTATCTCCATAATTTGTCTTGCCAAAGTTTTCTTTTCTATCAGCAGCATCTCTTAAAATTTCTTCTACTAAGATAGACTTGTTAATGTAAAAGTTAAGGTAGGCATTTTTGTTTTCAACTTTTTCAAAATATTTTGAATCGATTTGTCCTGCCAGTTCTTCTGCAATCATAGCAGGATTTTTTCTATAAATCTTTGCTAGACTAAAAACTGGGAAGGCAAAGTCACCAAGTTCATAGTTTGGCGGCACTTCTATCATCTTGTCAATCTCTTTGGCATCAAGGCCGTCGATTTTTTCATCAAGTATTTTTATTATTTTTTCTCTAAAATTTATCATCTTGACTCCTTACTTTAGGATAACAACAGTTACACCGTCGCCACCCTCATTATATTCTGCATCTTTATAGGACTTTATAGTCTTAACACTTCTAAAATGTTCTCTTAATTTTTTTCTAAGGACACCTGTGCCCTTTCCATGAATTATTCTAACGGATTTTAGGCCAGAAAGATAGGCATCATCTAAATATTTATCAACAATATCTTTAGCATCTTCAAAATTCTTGCCCCTGATGTCAATTTCACTCTTAACATTTGTTGCCTTGTTCTGCAAAATGCTCCTAGTATTGTGCTTAGTTGTGTCCTCTTGGACATCAATCCTTGTTAGAGAATCCTTTGGCATATTCATTTTCATTATACCCGATTGAACTAGAACATTTCCCTTCTTGTCTGGAAGCTCCAAGACTGTTGCAATATTTCCAAGAGATGTCCTAACCTTGTCGCCAATTTTTATTTCTCTTATTGGATTTTTTGCCTTAGCTATTTCAAGTTCAGATTTATCTCTGGCATTTTTTATACTTTCACGCAAGAGGTCTTGGGCCTCTTGGATTTTTTTAGAGTTTTCAGAGCTTATATTGTCCCTAGCTTCATTTATTTCAGATAAAATTATATCAACATTTTCTTTTGTATTTAATAAAAGTCTCTTGGCTTCTTCACGAGATTTTTCTAAGATTTTTTCCTTTTGATCTTCTAATTTTTTAATTTTTGATTGAAGCCTCTTGTTTTCTTTTTCTAAATCAATCTTTTCTCTTTCAAGTTCTTCCTTATACTCGCGAATTTTTGTCCTGTCCTCATCAATGGATTGGAGGACATCTTCGAATTCAATATTTTCTGAACTCAAGAGTTTCTTCGCCTCTCCAATTATCTCATCAGGCAGTCCCAACCTTCTAGAAATTTCAAAGGCATTGGACTTGCCTGGGACCCCAATCAATAGTCTATAAGTTGGAGATAAGCTATCCACATCAAATTCCATGCTGGCATTGGCAACTCCATCAGTTGTTAGTGCATAAACCTTTAATTGATTGTAGTGGGATGTGGAAATACACCTTATCTTTCTCTCAAGCATAAAGTCCATAATAGACCTTGCAAGGGCAGCACCCTCTGTTGGGTCTGTTCCTGCTCCAAGTTCGTCAAAGAGAACTAGGGAATTTGGACTTACATTTTTTAAGATGTAGACAATGTTAACCATGTGGGATGAAAAAGTTGAAAGTGATTGCTCAATTGATTGCTCATCTCCAATGTCTGCAAAAACTTTTTCAAAAACTGCAATTTCTGATGCCTCATCAGCTGGTATCAAGAGACCAAATTGTGTCATAAGGGTCAATAGTCCCACAGTTTTTATACTTACAGTCTTACCACCAGTGTTGGGTCCTGTGACAATAAGTGAGGTGAAATCTATTCCAAGATTTATGTCAATGGGAACTGCAATTTTCCTATCTAAGAAAGGATGGTAAGCCTTGATTAAGTTTATCCTGCCTTCACGATTTAGTTTCGGCATGTTGGAATGATAATTTAGGGCCAATCTTGCCTTGGCAAAAATAAAATCAAGTTCTATTAACTTTTCTTGGTTTGATTTAATCTCTTCGCTAGTTTCCCCAACTAATTCTGAAAGTTCTCTAAGTATTTTTTCTATTTCTTGATTTTCTTTTATATATAATTCCTTTAAATCGTTATTGGCTTCCACAACTGCCATGGGTTCAATGTAGGCTGTCTGTCCGGAACCAGAAATGTCATGAACAAGACCCTTAACCCTAGACTTGTTTTCAATTTTTACAGGAACAACATACCTTCCATCACGCAAAGTGACAATGGCATCTTGCAAGAAATCAGCATGAGAAGATAAAATTCCATTTAATCTATTTTTTATGGAATCCTTCTTTGCAACAATTCCCCTTCTAATTCTTAAAAGTTCACGAGAAGCGTCGTCTGCAATTTCTTCTTCAGAAATAATTTTTGAATTTATCTCATCTTCTAATCTCTTGTCTGTGTAAAGATCTTCAATTAATTTGTCAATGTATTCTAATTTTACTTCTTCGTCTTTATTGTAAGAATCTTTTTTGAGATAAGTCTTTAGGCCACGAGAAACTCTTAAAAAATCAGAAACTTGTAAAAGGCTTCCAGCCGTTAGAGAACCGCCAATTTCTGTACGCTTAATAATTGATCTAATGTCAACAATTCCAAATAATTGTGGCTCCCCCTTAGCAATAATTAATTTCAAGGCCTCGTTAGTCTCATTAAGCCTATTTTTTACGACCTCATACTGGGTAGAAATCTCAACCTGGTCAATATATTCACTTGTAATACTTGCACTGGCAAGTTTTTTAAGTTCAACTAAGACCTTGTCAAATTCCAAGGTCTTTGATGTTCTTTGCAAAGAATTATCCACTGACAATCCCCCTATTTATGTGTCCCTTAGTAACTTCTTTGTACTTGTCTTCTAGTTTTTCTTTTAATTTATAAAAATCTTCTTCCTTATAGTCCTTATATAGGTCAATGACTTGATTAGTAAATTCATCTGCCAACAATAATAAGCTAATTTTATTTTCTTTTAATTTATTCACGTAACCGTCTAATAAAATTGGATATGAATTAAAAATTTCTGTAAAGGTATTTTGTCTTAGGACTTCAAAGTCCACTGACTTTTCATCTCTTAAAAGGTAATTTTTGAACTTACAAGTTGGACAATTTCTCTCATCTACGCAATTTTTCTCAATGGAATAAGGACAGTGCTTCATAGTCATAACTGGGACTCTGCCATAGGAAATCACGTTGACCTCCATGTCTTGTCCCTTGATTATATTTTGAATTTGTCCACTATTCATCTCTGGAGAAAGAGTAGCTGACTTAAATCCTAATTTTTTAAAGAAGTCCAGTGAATTCCTATTAAAAATATTAAGTCCAATATCTGCGTTAAGTTCAAGTCCATCGTCCTTAAAGATATAATATTCTGAAAGATTATTTATCCAAAGGCCTTTAATGTTTTTATTTTTAAGAATATAGGCCCTAAGTCTTTCAAGCTCATCATAGGAATAGAACTTGTCAAGATAAATTGAGACTTCCCTATTCCCATAAGACTTTTTAAACTTTTCCAAATCCTTGGCCCTGATAATAATTTCATCTATTTTATTTAAGTCTGTCCTTTTAAGATCTTGGAACTTATTGAAGAATACTTTCATAAGTGACTTTTCTCTCTTAAAATTATTTTCATGACCTTCTAGTTTATTTTCAACTTTTACTCTTTCAATGGACCTACTTAAAATCTTATCTTCTAATATCTTTAGGCCTTCTCTTCTAAGTTCATTAATAGCAGAAATTGGAAGAAAGGCATTGTCATCTAAGTCTAAATTTATGCTCTCTAGCTCAAAGATACTGTCTCCAGTTTTTGAGATATTTTCAACAACCCTTTCTCTCTCAAGGCCAGCCTTCTTTGCAGGCTCAACTAACCTATCAAGGATGTAAGTTCCTTCAAGGTCATCTGACTTAAGATTGATTACTGGTTTTTCTCCAATTTTTATCTTTAAATCCACATAGATCTTTCTCTTGTAGTCATAGGAATCTATTTTTTCATCAATTTTTTCATAGAGTTTCTTTGAGTAAGTCCTATTAATTGTTGAATTTTCAAGAGGTCTCTTAAATAATTCAACTTGGTAAGTTTGTCCAGCCTTATAAAACTCTCTAGACTTCATGCCAAATCTTTTCTTAGAAGAATTAAATTCTAGTCCGTCACCTTCAAAAACATCTTGATCAAAAATTATTTTCGCTGAGTTTCTTCCAACTTCAATTACCCTTCCTATTTCAATTCCCCTGTTATCAGGCCTATCGTAGGAAATAAAGTCTCGACCAAAGTCTCCGTTGAAGAGGCCCTTAGTAAAGCCCCTATTAAAAACTTGAAGAGTATCTTCCCTATCCTCTTCTCTTAACTTTCCTTCAAGAGACTTTTTATAAGATGAAACTACGGTGTAGACGTACTCTGGATTCTTCATCCTTCCTTCGATTTTAAGCGAATAACCACCGGCTCTTATAATTTTTGCCACATCATCAAGGGTGTTTAGATCCTTGGGAGAAAGATAATAAAGTCTATCAGCCAGTTTCCTTCCATCAAAGTCAATGATTTCATAAGACCTCCTACAGGCCTGGGCACATTCGCCACGATTACCTGACTTGCCACCAATCATTGATGACATAAGGCATTCTCCTGAATAAGAGACGCAAAGGGCTCCGTGAATAAAGGTCTCAACATCTAAATCTAGTTCTTTAATTTTTTCTATTTCAAAAATAGGAGTTTCACGAGCAAGTACAACTCTTGAAAAACCCATTTCTTTTAAAAATTTTGCTCCGTAATAATTATTTACTGCCATTTGTGTAGATGCGTGAAGTTCAAAGTCTGGGAAGTCCTCCCTTATTTTTGCCGCAATCCCAATATCTTGTAATATTAGGGCGTCAACTCCAATGTCATAAAGCATCTTAACACTTTTCATTGCCCTCTTGACTTCAAAGTCTGCAATTAAAATGTTAAAGGTTACATAAATATCCACATCTCTTAGGTGGGCATAGTCTATTGCTTCTTCAAGTTCTTCCCTGTTAAAGTTCTTGGCCTTGGCCCTAGCAGAGAATTCATCATATCCCAAATAAACGGCATTAGCACCTGCTGACACAGCAGCCTTTAATGCTGCCATATCACCTGCAGGTGCTAACAATTCATATTTATTTCTCTTCATAAATATTTTCCAATTCTCTTGATAGGTCAATTATCCTTCTAGATGCGGAGTTGTTTTTTTCTTCAAGATTAGAGATACTTCCCTCAAGCTTTTTAATTTCCTCTTTAGATTCCATTAAGGCTTGATTTTTATCCATAAGTTCCCTATTCAGTTTTCTGTTTCTATCTTCTAAATCATTAGTCTTCTCTTGAAGGTCCCTAAAAGATTTGTTGGCCTTCTTGTTTTCTTCTTCAAAAATGGAAAGCTGCTTTTTCAAATCTTTTATTTCTTCCATCTTCTCCATAATTTCCCTTTTGTCATCGCTGGCACTTGCCAGGTCGTCCTTATCAGACTTCATCTTTTCAAAGTCATCTAGGACATTAAGGGCACAAAGGACAAGAGTTTGCACTTGATTTAACCTATAATTAGTTCTCGCAGTTTCCTGAATCTTTTCATTGAGGTCAGCTGCAAGGTCCTTGATATACTTTTCGTTGTCATTACCCATGACATAAAACTTCATGCCATCGATAGTGACTTCGATTCTCTTCGCATGGGACATAATAGCCTCCTTAGGATCTTAGTTTAGCTTTAAATTCACTTTCAATTTCAGCAACTACTTTTTCACAAATTTCTGTAACTTCGCCTTCTTCAAGAGTCCTGTCTGCAGCCCTAAATACTAGGGAGAAGGCAACAGATTTCTTTCCTTCTTCTATATTTTCACCTTCGTAAATGTCGAATACCTTAAAGGATTCAAGAAGGTCTTTTCCATGTTTTTTCGCAACTTTTTCAAGGTCAACTGAGTCCACTTCCCTATCCATGATGAAGGCAAAGTCCCTCTTCATTGTTGGATACTTAGGAAGGTCCTTGTAAGTGTAGTTGTCAATTGTATTTTCTACGATTTTGTCAAAGTCTAGCTCTGCAACATAGGCCTTTTTCTTAAGTCCATAATTTCCTAGGACCCTTGGATGTACTTCTCCAAATACTCCAAGACTTTCACCATTTAATAAGAATTCTGCAGACCTGCCTGGGTGCAAGAAGCTTGCTTCCTTTCTCCTAACTTCTAAGTTGTTAATTCCCAAGAACCAAAGAATTTTTTCTATTGACTCTTTAAGATAGTAGAAGTCACCTAGGTCGTAGAAGCCCATAGTCAATTTTAACTTTTCGCTTGGAAGTTCATCTTCTGTTGGGAAGAAGGTATTTCCAATTTCAAATCCACCAACATTTTCGTTGCCCCTAACATAGTTTTTGGCAAGGGCATCAATCATTGAAGGAACAAGAGTTGTCCTCATAACTGAGTAATCTTCTCCCAGTGGATTTAAGATTTTTATAATATTTTTCTCATCTTCAGTGTAGTTTGCCTTTTCATAAGAGGATGGACTCACAAAGGAGTAAGTCATAAATTCAGAATATCCAAGACCAGTTAAAAGATTTTTAATCCTGTCTTCAACATTTCTAAATCTTGGTTTTTTACCAACTGTTAAAGTTCCCACAAGTTTTTTAGGTTCAATATTGTCATAGCCATAAACTCTTGCAACTTCTTCAATTAGGTCTTCTTCAATGTCAAGGTCAAGTCTTACACTTGGAATTTTCGCTATCAGATAGTCGTCTTTAATTTCAGTTTCAATTTCTAGTCTATTTAATATATTGGCAACTTCTTCAATTGTGAAGTCAACTCCAATTAGGTCAACAACTTTTTGATGTCTAAGTTTAATTTCCTTTTCTTCCTTAGAGAAGTTTCCAACGTCCTTAGATCCATCTACTACTTCAGCAATTCCCATTTGAGATGCAAGTTGACAAACCCTATCTACAGCAGTCTTGGCAAGGTTAGGGTCAAGTCCCTTTTCAAACCTTGAAGAAGCTTCACTCCTTAGGTTAAGTCTTCTTGAAGTCTTTCTTATATTTTCCTTGTTGAAGTTTGCTCCTTCTAATAAGACGTTGACAGTTTTGTCAGTAACTTCAGAATCAAGACCTCCCATAACTCCTGCAAGACCAATGATTTCTTGGCCATCAGTAATTAAAATATCAGAGGACTCTAACTTTCTTGTTTCTCCATCAAGAGTGACAGTTTCTTCCCCATCTTCTGCCATTCTTACCACAATCTTCTTTGAGTGAAGACTGTCTAGGTCAAAGGCGTGAAGAGGTTGACCGTATTCAAGCATTACAAAGTTTGTAAGGTCAACAATGTTAGAAATTGGTCTAACTCCAGCCTGCATTAGGTAGGCTTGTAGCCAAAGTGGAGAAGGTCCAATTTTTATGTTTTTAAGTATCTTTGAATAATATCTCGTGCAGTTTTCTGTTTCTATTTCAATGTCGTCAAAGTAATCAGAAAAATCATCAATTTGATTATCAATTTTTATTTCATTGTGCTTAGCCTTTAGGTCAAAAGATGCAGCAGTTTCCACAGCCATCCCCATAATGCTAAGACAGTCAGGTCTATTTGGTGTGATTTCAAGTTCAAGAATTTCATTGTCCATGAAAAGAGCTTCCATAGCAGAACCACCAATTTCAGTTCCTTCAGGGAAGATGAAAATTCCGTTACGAGCTTCCTTAGGAATTACTGAATTTTCGTAACCCAATTCTTCTAAAGAACAAAGCATACCATTGGATTCAACACCACGAAGCTTGCCCTTTTTAATTTTTTGTCCGCCAGCAACAGTAGAACCGTGAAGGGCAACAGGAACAATAGCGCCCTCAAAAACATTTTTTGCACCAGTAACTATTTGAAGGACTTCGTCACCAACATTTACAGAACAAATAACAAGCTTGTCTGCATCTGGGTGGTTTTCAATTTTTTCAATCCTTCCAACTACAATTTTATCTAAACCTTCAGATGGAATAATAATAGATTCAACGTGAGAACCAGAATTAGAAAGTCCATCTGCAAGTTTTTTTACATCAAAATCGAAATCAACATAATCTTTAAGCCATTTAATTGGTAATAACATCTATATCTCCTTAAAATTGTTCCAAGAACTTCTTGTTGTTTTCAAACATCATTCTAATATCTGTAATCTTGTACCTAACCATTGCAATCCTGTCAATACCCATACCAAAGGCAAAACCAGAGTACTTTTCAGGGTCAATGCCGCAGTTTCTTAAAACATTTGGATGAACCATGCCGCAACCTAAAAGTTCCATGGACCAGCCAGTGTAGTTACAAGCCTTACATCCCTTGCCGCCACAAGAGGTACAAGTAGTATCAACTTCAAGACTTGGCTCAGTAAATGGGAAGTAGTGAGGTCTAAACCTAGTCTTCACTTCTTCACCAAAGAAGGCCTTAACAAAATAGTTTAAAGTGTCAATTAAGTTGGCAACAGAAATCTTTTCATCAACAACGAGTCCCTCAAGTTGGTGGAACATTGGTGAGTGAGTTGCATCAACTTCATCAGACCTAAAAACTCTACCAGAACATATCATGCGAATTGGAGCGCCATGTTCCTTCATTGCCCTAACTTGGACAGGAGATGTTTGCGATCTAAGAATTGTGTTTTTATCAAAATAAAAAGTATCAGACATATCCCTAGATGGGTGATCCTTAGGAGCATTTAAAAGATCAAAGTTATTTTCAACAGTTTCAATCTCTGGACCATCATATACAGTAAAGCCCATGTGAGTAAATAAGTCTTCAAGATCTTCAAGAGTCTTCTTTAGAGGGTGTCTGTGTCCCAAAAAGATTTCATCAGTCTTTAAAGTAACGTCAATTCTTTCGTCGTGAAGTTTCTTTTCTAAAATCTTTTCATTTAACTCAGTCCTCTTATCTTCAAGAGCCTTTTCAATTTCTTCACGGACTTCATTGGCAAGGGCACCCATAACAGGTCTCTCTTCCTTAGAAAGATCCTTCATTCCCTTTAAGATTTGAGTGATTTCACCCTTCTTGCCTAAGTACTTAACTTTCAGTTCATCTATATCTTTAATTGTCTTAACTTCATTTAAAAGTTTCATGGATTCATCTTTGATCCCAATTAATTTTTCTTTCATGTTGACCTCCAATTCATAATATACAATTATATCATAGTTGCAAAAGTTTTTTAAATAAATTCAAGTAAATGCCTTTTTAGCAAGTCTTAAATCAATTTTCTAAGATTAGAATATAATTTTCATTAAATAAAAAATCCAAACTATCAAAGACCTTCTTTCTCAATAGATTGGATTTTTTATAATTATAATTTTTCTATAAAATTTTTATCTAACACATAAATCAAAGGACGTTCTTTAATAGCTTTTATAAATCCATCATCTTGCAAGTCTCTCAAGTCTTTTATCTTCATACTCTTGTTATTTATTTCACTTGTAAGACTGTAGATTTCGTCTCTGCTCAGACCTCTGTTTTTATCAAAGAAGTAATTTTGAGCCAATAAGAAAATTATTTTTTTCTTAAGCTCATTATTAATAATTTCTTTTTCCTCATCTATACATTCCTTGACCCTATCTAGTTTTTCAATCTTATCTGTCAAATTATAAATAATATCCTCCTGACCAGAGATTAGAATTTTTAAAAAGTCATCAATAAAATAATTTAATTCGCCTTTGTTTATTTTTGAATTAGTCCTGTCAAAAATCCTATAGTAAGAGCTTTTTTCAATCCAAGACCCTCTCGATAAAGCCATTGAAGTCAAATGATTATACTTAGTCCTAATTAACAAACTGCTAAGAAACCTATTTACACGCCCGTTTCCATCATAAAAGGGATGAATGTATCCAAAATAGTAATGACAAATTGCAACCCTTATTAATAAATCAATATCAGACTCTCCCATAAAATCCAATAGATTTATAAGAGCTTCTTCTATCTTCTCTTCCCCCTTTATACCTTCGTGGATGATCTCTCCACTAACAGAGTTTTTCTTTTGAACATAAACAGCTTGAGTTCTAAAATATTTTCCATCTGGTTTATCACTCTCTTCGATTTCTCCACGAGTGATTTCGTCGTAAATTTTTCTAATATCTTTTAAATCAAGAGGCAAACTCAAACTTTTACCTTCAATTAAAAGCAAATATGATTTAATCATGCTGATTAATCTTTTTTTATTGGGTTTTTTATCATTAATAATGTTTTTAGTAGTTTCAATAATTTCATCTTTATCAGACTCAATTCCTTCTAAATCATTTGTACTCTTTAATTCACTTGAAATTAAGTCTAAGATAAAGGCTCTCTCTGCAAGACCTGGTAGGCTTTCATTTAACTTCTCAAGTTTATAATCATTTTGCATAACCCTATCTATTAGCTTAGAGGTTTTCATGTTATAGACAAAATAAAGTTGATTTTCTCCTTGTTCTTTCAAAGATTTTATAAATAAACCTGTCCTCAAACTCTCTTCAAAGTTAATTCTATTTTTATAAGTTTCCTCGTAAAAATTCTTATCCTTATAATAAATCTTGTATAAATATTCCATTAAAATTACCTCTTAAAATTAAAAAAACTAAAAAATTAAAATAATTAAAACTATTATATCTGTCTCTTATACACATCTGACGCTG
>OJLW01000681.1_pt1 | contig 15680 bp, 15 predicted proteins | sample 1597021 | NCBI WGS metagenome assembly OJLW01 (sample SAMEA3904676, study PRJEB24821) | metagenome | biome: Builtin; feature: hospital; material: surface | place: USA | collected 2013-06-03
TCTACACTAGATCGCTCGTCGGCAGCGTCAGATGTGTATAAGAGACAGGCTTATGAATAAGTTATCTAGAAGCCAATTTTGGCAAGTTTCGATCATGTTGTTTGGGTTATTTTTTGGAGCGGGAAATCTGATTTTTCCACCTTTGCTAGGTAATCAAGCGGGGAACCAGACACTGTTAGCGCTCCTGGCCTTTTCTGTGACAGCCGTTGTTTTCCCGGTAGTTGGAGCGATTGTAGTTGGTAAGACAGATGGTCTGACTAATTTGGCGAATCGGGTAGGTCCCTTATTCTCCTTGGTATTTACGACAGCGATCTATCTTTCGATTGGACCAGGTTTAGGAATTCCTAGGGCAGGAAGTGTTCCTTTTGAGATGGCAATTGCCCCTTATCTGGGTCAACAAGTGAATGTTAGCTTGGCTCGTTTTTTATACACCTTAGTCTTCTTCGGGGTTGCTTTATGGATTTGCCTTAAACCAAACGAGTTGGTAAGACGGGTGGGTAAGTATTTGACTCCCACTTTATTGGGACTCATTTTCTTAATGTTCATCAAAATTGTCTTTCTTCCTTCTCAAGTGAGTGCACCGGTAGGAGATTACGCAGATAATGCCGTGATAAAAGGCTTCTTATCAGGTTATGATACGATGGATGCGGTTGCCGCATTGAACTTTGGCTTTGTGGTTGCATTAGCTATTCAGCGCTTTGGCATCAAGGATAAGAAAGAAGTCACTCGTTATACGGTTAAGGCAGGTTTATTAGCAGGAGCGGTCTTATTTGCGGTCTATGCGTGTTTAAGTTATATCGGAGCCCTAAGTTCGGCTCGTATTACAGGAGCTGAGAATGGAGCGGTTGTTTTAACAGATTCGATTCGATTAGCCTTGGGTAATTTTGGGGTTGTGCTATTGGCGATGATTTTCACCTTAGCCTGCCTAACGACTTGTGTCGGTTTGATAACGAGTGGGGGCGAATATTTTCATAAATTATTTAATGAAAAATTATCCTATAAGACATGGGTCTACATCTGGACGCTATTCTCCTTTTTAATTGCCAATTTTGGTCTTAACAAATTGTTAGCTTTTTCGGTGCCCGTGTTAACCGTCATCTATCCTGTGGCATTAGTATTAATTGTTATGGGAATCAGTCATGATCGCCTTAATTATTCAAAACTAACTTATCAAGTGGCTGCTTTTATCTCGGTAGTGTTACCCTTCATTGATATGCTGTATCATACTTTTAACCTTCGCTTGCCCTTGCTGACCCAATTAGGAGCATCGATGCCGTTGGCTGACAAAGGGCTTTCCTGGCTCGTACCAACGCTATCGGCAGTCATGTTAGTGACGCTTGTACAAAAACTATTGGCTGTCTTTAACCGTGTTCTAGCGGTTGAAGAAGTATAGGGAAAAGCTTCTTATAAAGTCCTTATACATCTGCTAGCGTTTTAAAAAAGACAAGACCAGAGCGTCTTGTCTTTTCTTAGTTTTATTCATGGAAGTATCAATTAGCTGAAAAGAAAATCTGAATTATTGGATTAAAGTTAAAGAGACTCTTGAAAATAGGGTAAATATAGCGTATTATAAAACATATGCTGTTAGGTCGCCGTAGTGTAATGGATATCACGAAAGATTCCGGTTCTTTAGATGGGGGTTCGATTCCCTCCGGCGATATTAGGAATATTAAGGATCTGTGTCAAATCAACATTATGATCCAATTTTGAAATCAGGCGAAGTTAGCTCGCTTGGTTTATTTTTTTGACCTAAAACCTAAAGTGATTATAGTCTAATTTCTGGAATTGACTTCATTGCTTTAATAAGTGACTTTGGCATAAAAAATAGGGTTAGTGGACGCGTTTTATGCTTCCATTAACCCTCTTTATTTTAAAATCACTTTATTTATTCTTTATTGAGCGTCACATCATCATAGATCAGACTATCATTCTCAAGGTCAAATTCGAGCAATGGATTATTAAATAAAGAGATAATGAGCTTTTGATCGTCTTTTTTGATGTCTGCTTGGCTGATCTTAAGAATTAATTGCCCCTCGGTAGAGAAATAAGGGTAGATCCCTGGGGTTAAAGATTCAAGTTGGTCAATTACCTCAGAGACACGGGTATTATCTTGGATGTCAAGCAGGTCTTTCTTACTCTGGTAATCTAAGCCTAATTCTTTCTGTTTTTTCTCAATGTCTGCTTGATTAGCTTCAGGATTAAGTAGGCTGGTGACTGCATCGCTAGCGCTAAGAAGGCGGATCATTAAACCACGACCATCTTGTGAATCCAGATTAAGCGTTAGATAAATTTGGGAATCGCTAAATTGCACTTGTTGGATGGGGCTTTCCGCTTGATCGGTTAGGTAAACCCCATCTTCAGCCGCAAAAGCTTTTAAGTTGAATGTTAATAGCAACAGGCAAATACATAGTAGGGACTTTAGTGGTTTCATAATAAGCTCCTTTCTCTTTTACGCGTTGTAAACAAGAGTAAAAATCAAATTCACCTCCTTTTAGTAATTATATCTAACGTATTAATTTTTCGCCATATAATTCTAATTAAATTATCATTATTCTTCAATTCTGAGATTTAAATTGAAATAGGCCATTTTAGAAGTCAATTAAGATGAGAATGTCTTATTTCCATGTTTTATTAATAGATCATTGGACTTTGCAGGATCGCTTTTTATTTTTGAACAATTAGCTTTTAATAGGACAAATAGTTTGGGATATGATAAAGTAAGGGGAGTTAATGATTTATAAATTTTTGGGGGAGGAATTGTTCAATGGATGACTCTTATGTCGGGAGTATCTTGTTATTTATTGCTTGCGTATTGTTTTCAGCTTATTTTTCAGCGTCAGAGACCGCTTTTACCTCATTAAACCAGATTCGTTTAAAAAATGAAGCAGACCTCGGGGATAAGAAAGCGAAACGGGCATTAGCCTTGCAGTCTCAGTTTGACTCCTTGCTATCGACGATTCTGATTGGTAACAATATTGTTAATATTGGGGCTTCAGCGATTGCAACGGTGGTTTTATTGGCTTGGTTTCCTAAGCAAGGAGCCACCCTATCAACGGTTTTAACGACCATTATTTTATTACTCTGTTCTGAAATTACGCCAAAACTTATCGCAAAGTTAGCTCCGGAATCCATTGCAAAATTATCAGCTCCTTTCTTAAAGGCAATTATGTTTCTGCTAAAACCATTGGTCTGGCTGATCAATCAATGGCAAAAGTTTATTCAAAGAATCCTTCCATTGAAAGCTCAAGCCGGAATCTCGGAGCAGGAACTCCTATTTATGGTGGATGAAGCCCGTCTGGGTGGAAGTATTGAAAAGGATGAGCACCGATTAGTTAAGGCGGCGATTAATTTTGATGATCGAACAGTTGCCTCGATTCTTACACCAAGGGTTGATCTGGTGGCGGTTGATATTGCAGATTCAGATCCAGTCATCGATGAGACTTTTATGGCCCATCCTTATTCGCGCTTGCTTGTTTATGAAGATCAGATTGATCATATCTTAGGTGTTTTACATGAACGTGATTTTAACCGTTATCTAAGAGCTAAGTTAGAAGATGATCCAACAGCGAACATAGAAAGCATTTTATCGGATGTTCTATTTATACCTCAAACAATGACTTTAGCCCGTTTATTGCATAAGATGCAAAAGCAAAAAGTCCATATGGCGGTTGTCCGCGATGAGCATGGGGGTGTGATGGGAATCGTAACCATGGAAGATGTCCTGGAAGCCTTAGTTGGGGAGATTTGGGACGAAGATGAAGTCATTATCAATGATTATGAAGTTATGATTCCGGACCAACATTATCAGTTCAATGGATCTTGTTCGATTGAGAAGGCCTTCGCCTTATTACATATGCCTCAAATTGAAAAGGGACTTTACCATACGATTAATGGTTTCGCCATGCATCATTTGGCAAAAATACCTGAAAAAGGAGACCGCTTTAGCGTCGGGGAATGGAACTTTAAAGTCCTGGAAGATGACCGTCAAGGGGTAGAAATTCTTGATGCAGTCCTTCAATCAGAGCCTTTAACCCATCTAGATTAAGAAATGAGTGACGAATTGCTGTCACACGATAAGGACCTGCCTTTCTAGCCTTGCTGGAAGGGCAGGTGTTTTTTTAGGAGGACGAGTTTCATCGGCCTATGATATACTAACTTTTAGGAAAGGAAGTGTGGATGGTGTTTTTAGATCAAGAAGAGATCCAAGCATTGATCCGTCGAGGGTTACAAGAAGATGCCCCGTATGGAGATTTAGCGAGTCAGGCTATCTTTAAAGGTCAGTTTGGCCAGGTGGATTTAATAGCCAAGGAAGCGGGAATATTTTGTGGTCAGTCAATTTTTGAAGCGGTGTTTTCTAGCCTACAAGAAGATACAAAGTTTAACTGGCGGATTGAAGAGGGAGCAAGTATTCAACCGGGGCAAGTCTTAGTAACAGTCTCAGCACTAGCAACGACCTTGTTGACTGGCGAACGGTTAGCCTTGAATTTTATCCAACGGCTCTCTGGTATTGCGACAGCAACCCATCGGTTTGTGACCGCATTAGATAATACCGGAATTAAGTTAATGGATACGCGAAAGACGACACCGGGACTACGTCAATTAGAAAAATATGCTGTACGAGTCGGAGGTGGGTATAATCATCGTTTTGGCTTATCGGACTTGATAATGTTGAAGGATAATCATATCGCAGCGGCGGGTGGTATTCTGCCAGCGGTTGAATTGGTCAGGCAGCAAGACCCCTATATGCATAAGATTGAAGTGGAAGTTGAGAATCTAGATATGGTTGATCAAGCCCTTCAAGCTAAGGTTGATATTATCATGTTGGATAATATGTCCATTGAGCAGATGACAGAAGCCCTTCAACGAATTGATGGTCGTGCAATTGTAGAAGCATCAGGGAATATTACTTTGGATAATTGCCAAGATTTGGCACATTTGGGTCTGGATTATATTTCTTCCGGCTCTATTACTCACTCGGCCGGGATATTGGATTTAAGTATGAAGCATTTTCGAGTGATCTAGCTTAGTTGTTTGTTTGAAAGAACGGTCTTTGATATAAATATCCTTGCTTTACAAGGATGAAGTCCTTGGTTAGATCGTGTAAACGCATTAAAAAGACGATAAATGAAAGAGGTTAATGAATTGATGAATACACAGGAATTATTACAAGCTCTTAAATCAAAAAAATGGCAATCATTGACGCATGATGTTTCTTCGGATATGGCAATATACCAAGCCTTTAACCCCTTAAAAGAGCGAATCCTAACGACCCTAGAAGAAACGGGATCGGATAATCGAGAGTATACTTTAGGGACTTCTCATGGAACTCATATTGATGCTCCAGCTCACTTTATGGCTGGAGGACGTATCTTAAGCGAGATTCCTCTAAAGGAACGCTATTTGCCTTTATATGTCTTGCACCTTGAAGACAAGGTAGCCCAAGATTCAGGCTATGCCGTAACGGTGCAGGACATTCTTGATTATGAGGCAGAGTATGGTCGAATCCCAGCGGGTGCCTTTGTGGCTTTCTCATCACGCTGGTACCTTCGGATTCACTCTCAGGCTGATTTTACCAATGAGAACGAGGAAGGCGTAGAGGTGACACCAGGCTGGTCGCTAGAAGCTTTGGAATTCTTAAGTCACGACCGGCAGATTACAGCGATTGGACATGAGACCCTGAATACGGATGCTGGTCCCCAAGCTGCCCAAGCTGGAGATTTGGTGGCGCAACGCTATTGGCTGAATGAAAATAAATTCCAAGTCGAAGTGATGGCTAATTTGGATCTGGTTCCTGCTGCAGGTGCCATGATTATGATTAATTGTCCACATATTAAGGATGCGGTGGCTTTTCCAGCGGAAGTGATTGCAGTCTGGGATGAAGTGGAATAGCGATCTCTGTGAGCATATTACTTGTAATCCAGCTTTAAAACCTCTAACTTAGTCTTAAAGACAAGGAGGAGATTTGATGGGAATTTTTGATCAAATAGGTGGTTTGGTTGATTTATTGACCAACAACCAAGATTTACCAAGTTTAGATAGCCTATCTGCCAAATCAGGAATTGATAAAGGAAGTATTGGAAAGATCCTTTCGCTTGGACTTCCAGCGATTCTTCAAGGAATGAATCATAACAACCAAACCCCGGAAGGACTTGAGTCATTTTCAGAAGCATTAAATCAGCATGAACAAGCTTTAGACCACTATCAAAGTCCGGATGATTTGTTGAACCAAGCGGATGAAGTGGAAGGCGATAAGGTTCTAGGTCATGTCTTTAAAGATAAGGACTCGATTATTAATCGGATCGCAGATACTTTAGGGATTGAACCTGCAGCAGTCAAGCGTGTTCTAATCTTGATTGCACCTATGGTTTTAAAATATTTGGCAGACCAACGGCGCAAAAATCAACTCGATAATGAAGGCCTAAAAAAAGAAACCGACCAATTAGCGCGTAAAGCACGTGAGGCCAGTCAAGCCAGTGGGTCAATCTTTGATAAATTATTAGGTTCTAAGGACACTGATTCACAGTCATCGGGTGGCCTTTTAGATACGATTTTAGATTTGATTCGTTAGTTTTGGTGAGGGATATTCTTTGAATTTTCTTTTAGGCTTTGATAAGCTAAAAGCGGATAGTATTATCCAAATTATTTAAAAGGAGTGGATTTTCATGGCATTTGACTACAAAGATCACGGAAAAGAACCTCAAGTTTTAAATATTGAGGACTATTCCAAGGAAAATGAAAACTACCGTACGACAATCTGGACGGGGGATAAGTTACAAGTCACGGTGATGTCGATTGCGGTTGGTGATGACATTGGTCTAGAAGTGCACCATGGCATTGATCAATTCTTAAGAATTGAAGCCGGCAAGGGACTCTGCCAAATGGGAGATAAAGAAGATCAGTTGACCTTTGAACAAGAAGTGGGTCCTGATGATGCGATCTTTGTTCCCGCTGATAAGTGGCACAATGTAACGAATACCGGCGATGAGCCTTTGAAGCTTTATACCATCTATGCGGGTCCTGATCATGTACCAGGTACGGTTCATAAGACCCACCAAGATGCCAAAGATGATCCAAACGAACATTAATTGTTAATATAAGAAGAGAGCCTCGACTAATCGATTAGTCGAGATCCAATAGACTTGAAGGAAGCTGTGATTTTAGATCGCGGCTTCTTTTTTACGATTGAAATTGGGGTAATTTGTTATACTTACACTCTTCAGCAAGTAATAGGGACGTATTATGGAGTAAAGCCTTTACATTTTGACTCATGAAATTTATAATAAGTTTAATCAAAGAAAGTAGAGGTAGTCGACATGAATTTAGGACTTAACTAAGGAGCTGGCTAAAGAATCCTGTTTATATAGGGGATTTTATGCGCTAAAGCTCATGGTTAAGTTAACCATGTCTTTTTTATTAGCCATTTTTAGGCAGCTCTTTGGATGTTGTGGTGCAATGATCCAGAAAGGAGTCCTAAAAATGGCTATTTTAGAGTTAAATCACATAAAAAAAACATGGCAAGCAGAATTGATCCTTGAAATTGATCGTTTATTGGTTCAACCACAGGATCGAATTGGTTTAGTGGGAGCCAATGGCTCTGGAAAGTCAACCTTATTGCGGATGATTATGGGGATGGATACGGATTATCAAGGTAGGATTGATCTACGTGTTCCAGTGGACTACCTTCCCCAGATACAAGCCCCCAGCCCTCAATCCGGTGGCGAGGCGACCATAACTGCTTTAAAACCTCTTTTTGCTCAACCCAAGGCGCTATTACTCTTAGACGAACCGACTGCTAACCTTGACTTAGATCATAAAAATTGTTTGATTCAACAAGTGAAAGATTACCCGGGGGCCGTTTTAATGGTTTCTCATGATCGTGATTTTTTGGATCAAACGGTTGATTGGATTTGGGCGATTGAGCAAAGAAAATTAAGTGTTTATAAAGGCAATTATACGGATTATCTAAGCCTTCAAAAAAGGGAAAGGGCGAAGCAGTGGCAGGATTATTATCAATATCAAGATCGCCTACAGCGATTGCAAGCAAGTGCCCAAAAACGCTTAGATCGAGCCCAATCTTTTAAAAAGAAAAAAGCGAGCATTTCCTGGTCTGATTATAAGGTTAATAACTTTGCTGGCAAATATGACGCTCAGGAAAAGGCTATGGCTAAGTCGGCTAAGGCCTTAGAGCGGCGCATGAATCGTTTAGAAAAAGTAGATAAGCCAGCTAAAGAAAAGCGCTATACCTTGAAAGCGCTGGGGCATTTGTCAGATCCATCAAATACCTTGATTCATCTTCAAGATGTTGACGTCCAAGTTGATGATAGACTGCTTTTTCATTTGCAACATTTTAAGCTTCAAAAAGGAGATAAGGTTGGTCTGCTAGGACCGAATAAAGCGGGTAAGACTACTTTTTTGAAAGGGATGGTTAGTCGAAGTCTTCCAGGCTATTATTATGACCAACTGTCAGTGGGATATTTTTCACAAAATTTTGACCAATTGGATCTCAATCAATCGATCTTAGAAAATGTGACCCAAGATAGCGTGCAGTCAATGACCCTGATTCGTAATTTATTAGCAGGCTTAGGGTTTAATATTGATAAACTAGATCAAAGGATATCAACCTTATCTGGCGGAGAACGGGTTCGTTTAAGCTTGGCCAAGGTGCTTTTAGCAGATCATCATCTTCTATTTTTGGATGAACCGACTAATTATTTAGATTTGCCAACTTTGCAGGAATTAGAGGCATTTTTACAGGAATACCCTGGGACTTTTGTGTTGGTATCGCATGATCAGCAATTCATAAAAGAATGTGTTAATCGAAAATATTATATAAAAGATCAGCAATTATTAAATGAGCAACAAGATACAGACTATTCTGACAGATCTCAGCAAACTTTGTCCTTGCTGCAATTTAAACTTCAGGAAGCCATTAGCAATCCAGAGGTATCTTTAACCGAAATTCGCCAATTGCAAGATCAGATTCAAGATTTGAAAGAAACTATAAAACATAAGAACTAGTGAGGAGATAAATCATGCAAACAGTCTATGATTATCAAAAAGAGGGCCAGCTGAATTCCTATCAAGAAGTCATTCTTAAGAGTGGGTCGCCACGCCGACGTGAACTATTGGGTTTTTTAAGGCCTCAGGTCTTGGTTGAACCGCTTGATGAAAGAGCGATTGAAGAACGCTACATGGCAAAATATCAGCAAGATCCTTATATTGAGCGGGTGGCTAAGACCTGTTGTGAGATTGCCAAGGGAAAGATTGGGAATGACCTAAGGGATTGTTGTCTGTATATCGCAGCGGATACCGTGGTTGTTCATCATGATCAGATTTATCATAAGCCTAAAGATGATCAAGAGGCCTATAATATGCTGCGGTCCTATTTTGGAAAGACGCATTATGTCATCACGGCGGTATGTATGCGACAGAAAGAATATTTAGATACCTTCTACTGTGTGACGGCAGTTACGTTTGTTCCCTATTATCCAGACTTGGAAGCACCGATTCGAGCCTATATTCAAAGTGGATCCTGTCTCGATAAATCGGGGGCTTATGGAATTCAAGAATTAGACCCTCGTTTTGTGGCAAGTATTGAGGGAGATATTCACACGGTGATTGGACTTCCAGTCGCCGAATTAAGCAGACGCTTGAATATTGGATAGTCACTTCTTTGTCTAAGTGTCCACATCAAGATTGTTAGGTAAGCTCACAGATCTCTGCATGAAGCTTGCCTTGGGCTTCTAAGGATTGGGCTATTTGAAGTAGTAGATATTCCTTTCCAATCGCTGCTGTGAAGTGGACGCCCATAGCAAGGCCCGCTTCATCTTGATAGATTGGCAAGGAAATTCCAGGCTGCCCCGTAATGTTGAGTAGCGGGCAATAAGAGGTTCTTAGATAGGTAAAATCAAAGGCGTTATTAGCAACTTGCCATTTTTGTTGGAAGCTCATACTTTTCATGGCTTGAATTTGATCGAGAAGTCCTTGTGGATAGACGAGGTCGCTATTCTTTACAGCAGGGGCTGAACAAGTTGGAGTTAGGAATAGATCCCAATCTTGAAGCAGCATTTGCATGCTTTCTACCCATTGATCTTGTTGACCAGCAAAGTGAATATAAGCACTAGCAGGCATTTGGTCTGCCAGTTGGTAAGTCACCCAAGTTAGTGGATCCAGTGCTTCAAAGTCAATGGACTGACCTTTTTTTTCAAGTTGATGCACTAAGTAACCTGTTTCCGTTGCCATGATGGTGTAGTAGGCCGCCATTACTGCGTCGTAATCAACGGGAAGATCGATTTCAATGACTTCATGACCTAGGTCACGAAGACTTGACACAGCCTTTTTAAGAGCTTTTTTAGCTTGGTTACTAAGTTTGTTTCCACGTGGATCTTGGCTTGAGTAGGCGATTTTTAAGGGACGGTCTAGAGGATGTAAGAGAGATTCTTGAATGACAGGCAAGTGGTGTATGGCTGTAAGCTGGTCTGATTGGAAGACTTTCAGCGCATTAAAAATATCACGAACGGATTTAGCCAGTACCAGTTGAGTGGCTAGACCATTGACTGGACGATAGCGACTAGGGCCTTGAGCAATCCGTCCCCGACTAGGCTTTAAACCGATTAGACCAGTATCGGAGGCCGGGACTCGTATGGATCCACCTGCATCGGATGCAGCCGCAATCGGTGCCATGCCAGACTTAACCGCTGCCGCTGCTCCGCCAGAAGAGCCCCCTGGGTTATAAGCTAAGTTTAAAGGATTGGCAACTTTTCCAAAGTACTTGGAATCAGAAACAGTTTTTAAGCCGAATTCTGGGACATTGGACCGCCCCCAATAGACGAGTCCAGCTTTTTGTCCCTGTTGTAAGGCTAGGTCTGTTTGAGAGGCGCGGTCTTTTAAGAGCAGGCTAGATCCAGCAGTAGTGGGATGCCCCTGGAAGAATTGGCCGAGATCCTTTAACAAATAAGGGAGTCCATAGAATGGGGATAGATTTTGGCGTTCTTGATGATTGAGTTTAGCTAAGGTTAAGTCACGGGCTTTAGCTTGTTCAATTGCAGACTCTGTATAGACTTCGGTGATCGCATTGAGGAGGGGGTCTAATTTTTCTGTATTTGCTAGGCAAGCTTGGGTTAATTCAAGGCAAGACCATTGGCCTTCTTTAATCCCTTGTCCATAATAAGTAGCGTCGTGGCTAAATAGCATCGATTTCATCTCCTAAATAGTTTTGACTAAGACGGATTAATAAGCGTGTTAATGGGTAAAGAACAATTTCATAGATCGTCTCAAAAAGTGTTCCACCAATGACCATCGATATTAAAGCCGATAGAGGTAACACTCCCCAAAAGGCTAGAAAGGCAAAAAGTAAATTGTCGAGTAATTGACCAAAGATTGTGGAAGTAATGGCTCTAAAGAAGAGCGAGTCTGGGTAGCCTCGTTTGAGTTGGTCCATAATCTTAGCGTTGACCAAAGATCCGACCAAATAAGCCGTTAGTGAGGCCAAAGAAATTCTCAAGGTAGTCGATAGGATACTAGCAAAAGCTGCTTGATTGGACCAAAAGTTAGATGGCGGAATGAGGATAGCTAATTGATAGACTAGGCTAGCTACAATTAGGATGACAAAGCCGGTTAGAATCATCCTTTTAGCAATGCGAAAACCAAATACTTCTGTTGCTAAATCTTGAATGATAAAAGCAATGGGCGAAACTAAAATTCCAGTTGTTACGGTAAATTGCCAGAGGTCGAATTGTTTAGTTGCTAAGAGATTCATAGCTAAAAGTGAGCTGGCATAGGCCGCATAGAGCAAGGGCAATAGGGTTAAGAGTCGTTGTTTTTTCATGGTATCTTCCTTTAATTAAGTATTCCACCAAAAAAGGCGCCACTTGAACTAGAGGCGCCTTCCCTAGTTTTGTTTTGAGACAGGATGGTGTTAATGAACTGTCTATGATAAAAGTTAATTAGTCGCGGTATGTTTAATCTAATTTAAGTTCGATTTGATAACTTGGCCAAGCTTTTTGGAAGAGGAAGCGGCCTTGGCGGATAGAGGCCAGGCATTCTACCCGTCTTCTTTGGGCATCGAAGGCTGAATCAGCATCGAGGACAATGAAGTTAGCCGGTTTACCCGGTTCAAGGCCATATTCCGCTTCAAGTCCCATGAGTTTGGCACCGTTATAAGTGATAAGGTCTAAGTTATGGTCGAAGTCGCTTTCGCGCATTAATTGGCTAGCATGAATTCCATTGTCGAGAATATTCATCATGTTACCAGAGCCTGCAGGATACCATAAGTCAACAATCGAATCTTGTCCGAAGGCGACATTAATTTGATTATCGACAAACTCCTTAACACGAGTTAAACCACGCCGCTTTGGATAGGTATCTTGACGACCTTGAAGGAAAAGATTCTCTGTTGGGCAAGCTACAAAATTAATTCCTGATTGTTTGAAGAGCCCCATCATACGAAAGGCATAGGAATCATTGGCAGAGCCAAAGGAACAAGTATGAGAGGCAGTGGTCAGGCGACCATAGCCTTGTTTAAGGGCTTGGGCATTTAGTAGCTCTAAGAACCGAGCTTGGTCGTCATCCGTTTCATCACAATGGACATCAATGAGCTTATTGTACTTAATAGCCAATCGAACAATTTCTTTGATTGAAGCTTCTCCATCTTCTCGGCACCATTCATTGTGAGGGATTCCGCCGACACAGTCTGCTCCGAGTTGAAGGGCTTCTTCAACTAAATCTCGACCCGTCTTTCCAGCTTCACAATAGGAGTACATGCCATTTTGAGGGAAGGCAACGACTTGAATCGTTACTAGGTCTTTTAATTCTTCTCGGATAGCAATGGCTGCCTTGATACCTGTCAGATTAGGATCGGTACAGTCTGTTTGAGCTCGGATATATTGGGTACCGTAGGATACAACATCTTTAATGGATTGTTTCATTCGAGCTTTCATTTCCTCGTAGCTGGTCCCTTTTTTATAATTATTCCATAAGTCGATGGCTTCAAATAAGGTACCAGACTCGTTTTTCACTTTTGGATCCTGCCCGGTAAAATAATAGTCTAGGTGCAGATGCGAATCCACATAAGGGGGAATGACAAAGCGTCCTTTTAAATCAACCACTTCATCAGCTTCTTGTAAATCTTTCCCAAAAGCTTGGAATTTGCCATCTTTGACAAGGATTTCCTGGGCTTGAGGGTGTCCATAGATATGCGCATTGATATATTTTGTAGACATAGCTTACCTCCGTTTCTTTTATTTTATGATAGCTCAAGATGAAGGGGATCTCAAGCGGATCTCCACTTAAAAAAATGATATAATATCAGAAATAACTGAGAAGGAGTGGATCTATGACTGTTCAATTAAGACCCTTTAGATCAACTGATCTTGAGGCACTCTGGCAGCTAGGTTTTTCACAAGCCGATCCAGCATGGACCAAGACGAATGCCCCTTATTTTGAAGAATATCAAGCTTATTCGGATTCAAAAACATTTATCGAAAGTGATTTAGCAAAATTTTTCTTAAGTTCCAATGTTCAGGCTGTTTTTTATCAAGGGGAATTGGTTGGTATGGTTTCTCGCTATTGGGAAAGCCAAAAAACGCGTTGGATGGAAGTGGGGATTGTGATTTATGCCGATGGCCTGTGGTCAAAAGGAATTGGCACTCAAGCCCTGACGAAGTGGGTTGGTCAGACTTTTGAAGCCTTTCCTAGCATTAATCATATCGGCTTAACGACTTGGTCGGGTAATCCAGCGATGATGGCTTTGGCAGGTAAGATTGGTTTCAAAGAAGAAGGTCGCATTCGTCAAGTGCGTTATTGGAAAGGTTATTACTATGACAGTATGAAGTATGGTGTATTAAGGTCGGAATGGAAATTTTAATAAGGAGTTGAAGTAAAATGGATTTGTATCAAGCAGTGGTTGATAAATTAGCGGAATTATCAATGGATTATCAAATCGTAGAACATCCACCAGCATTAACCACTGAAGAAGCCGATTCCTATATTGAAGGTATTGAAGGGGTTCGGACTAAGACCATGTTTTTAACCAACCGCAAGAAGACGGCTTATTATTTGTTAATTATGGACGATAAAAAGCGTCTAGACATGGATCTTTTTAAGGAGCTGGTAGGGGAGAAGAAAATTCGTATGGCTTCAGAGGAGTCTTTGATGGAAAAGATGCATCTACCGGCTGGAGTGGTTTCTCCCTTTGGGCTATTGAATAATGAAGAGCATGACATCAAGGTATATATTGACCAAGAAATTATGGATCAATCTAGAATGTCTTTTCACCCCAATACCAATGAGAAAACAATCTTTATTGCAAGGCAGGACCTGCTCGATTTCTTAGAATCAATTGGACATCCTGCTCATATTATTGAACTTTAGTCGAATGGGTAAGGAGTAAGAGTATGTCGAATGAACGTGAAAGCTTAGAAATTTTAGTAACTTTTGATGCGGGCTATGTTGGTCCTTTTAAGACCCTAGCAAAATCTCTAGCATTGACGAATAGTCATTTTGCGATTCGTTTTTGGTTTCTGCATGACCAAATGGACGAGTATCTGTTAGAGGATTTAAAAGTCTTCTGTCAAGGGTTGGGCTGTCTTTGGCAGGATATTTCATTAGAAGAACAGGTCTTTTCAGGTTCAAAGACCACCGATCGTTATCCAATTGCCATGTATTATCGCTTGTTGGCAGGAGATTTTCTACCTAAATCTTTGAAGCGAGTCTTATATTTAGATCCGGATATCCTAGTGATTAACCCCCTAGACGCCTTATGGAAAAAGGATCTTCAAGGTAAGATCTTTGCAGCGGCTTCGCATAATGGCATTTTGAACTTGTCAAAGGGTGTTAATAATGTTCGCCTTAAGACAGACCATGCATTTTTTAATACGGGTGTACTATTAATGGACTTGGATCGAATGCGGCTAGAGGTGAAGCAAGCAGCTATTTTTGATTTGATTGAATCAAAAGACCAGGAACTCATCTATCCGGACCAAGATGTGTTTAATATTCTTTATGGTAAGCATTCGTTGGAAATCGATGATACTTTGTGGAATTTTGATCCTCGTTTTTATCCCATTTATCTTTTGCGAAGTGGGAGAGATAATGACTTGTCTTGGGTGATGGATCATACGGCTATCCTCCATTTTTGTGGTCGTAAGAAGCCCTGGCTTGATTCCGGTTATAATTACTTTACAGGGCTATACAAGCATTATCAAAAGCTGCCTTTGCCTTCACAGTATGTGCAATTCAAAGGCGACGACAGCCATTAATGCGTAAGCGGTAGCCTTTTCGCTGGCGTATAAAAATTAAGTCAATAGGTTATGATTTTCCAATCTGAAAATGTATTTCAAATACAGAACCCTTCCTCTGCTGTGGCGGACCGCCTAGAGCCTTCAATAAATGATTACTTTGGGTGAGAAAGCCATGGCCTTTTACTGGCTAATAAAAAAATCCAATCCCACAGCAGTGGTGGACCGCCAGGAGTCTTCTAAGGAAGTCTCCTTGGCTCAGCTGGCTACTCAAAGTCTAAGCGCTAAAGCGCCAAGCCTTTGATGTGCGCCAACTGTCCTTTGACCACGGCTGTGGGATTGGTTTTTTTATTGCCTGTTTTAAGGCTATAGCTTAACGGTCGAACATAATGTTAAACCCATTTATCTTTTGCGAAGTGGGAGAGATAATGACTTGTCTTGGGT
>OJLW01000682.1_pt1 | contig 15654 bp, 11 predicted proteins | sample 1597021 | NCBI WGS metagenome assembly OJLW01 (sample SAMEA3904676, study PRJEB24821) | metagenome | biome: Builtin; feature: hospital; material: surface | place: USA | collected 2013-06-03
GTGTCCTTCCCTGGTACGGACGGTGATAGCCTCATCATGCTTCTTGACGCCGCCGGGATCGAAGCTTCCGCCGGCTCTGCCTGCCACGCGGGCGTTAACCGCATGTCCCACGTGCTCGAAGCCATGGGCATCGACGAGGAACACGGCCGCGGCAGCCTGCGCTTTAGCCTGGGACGAATGACCACTGAAGAAGACATCGACGTGGTTATCAAGGAACTTCCGGAGATTATCCGCCGCGCTCGGTCGGTGTAGACACAACAACTCCCGGCCAGTACCGACGCCCAAAGACAAAGGCGAGCAAACGCGTTTCGCAATCTTCGGCGTTGTGCCACGGAGCCGATAGCCCATCAGGCACAATGTTGTCATGTCGAAGTTCTCTGAGGTCCTAGAACAGCTGCGTGAAAACCAACCAAAGGCTAAATATGGCATTGCCTTTGAGAAGCTGATGGTCAACTATTTCAAGACCGACCCGACCTTGAAGAACCAATTCGATGAGGTCTGCCGCTGGACGGATTGGCGTTACAACGGTGGTAAGGCGGATACCGGCATTGACCTGGTAGCTCGCCGCGTGGATGACGGCACGTGGACCGCCATCCAGTGCAAGTTCTATGACTCCAAGGCACGCATCCAGAAGTCCCACCTGGATTCCTTCTTCGAGGCTTCCGGGCATTCTTTTAACACTGAAGAAGGCCGCCAGCACTTTGGCAGCCGCCTGATTATCTCCACCACGGATCACTGGTCCTCCCACGCGGAGGATGCCCTAGCCAACCAGATTATTCCGACCAGCCGCATTGGTATCTCTGCCATTGCGGAGTCACCCATTAACTGGGACGTAGCATTCCCTGGCTCGGAAGTCCGCGATAAGACCATCCAGATCAACCTCTCCCAACGTGAGACTTTTGAGCCCCGCCCTCACCAGCAGGCCGCAATCGACAAAGCCATCGAAGGGTTCACAACCCATGACCGCGGCAAGCTCATCATGGCGTGCGGTACCGGCAAGACCTTTACCGCCCTGCGCCTAGCGGAACGCGTCGCTGAGGACAACGGCGGCAAGGCTCGCATCCTCTTCCTAGTCCCCTCGATTTCCTTGCTCTCCCAAACCCTGAAGGAGTGGACCGCCCAGGGCCGCCTCGACATGCGTGCCTTCGCGGTGTGCTCCGATAGCAAGGTCTCCAAGAAGGCCGAGGATATCGCTGTCTATGACCTTGAGGTTCCAGTTTCCACTGAAGGCAAGGACATCACCACACGCTTTGAATCCGGCAAGCGTGCCAAGGGCCTTAACATCGTCTTCTCCACCTACCAGTCCATCCAGGCGGTGCATGAGGCCCAGCAGGTGGGCCTCGATGATTTCGATCTCGTCATTTGCGATGAGGCCCACCGCACGACCGGCATCACCTTGGCCGGTGAGGACGCCAGCAACTTCGTCCGCGTCCACGATGCCGACTACATCAAGGCTTCCAAGCGCCTTTACATGACGGCAACCCCGCGCCTCTACGACGAAGCCGTCAAGGGCAAGGCCGAAGAACACTCCGCGGAGCTGGCCTCCATGGATGATGAAGCCATCTACGGCCCGGAGTTCTACCGACTTGGCTTCGGTGAGGCCGTGGACAAGGGTCTGCTCACGGATTACAAGGTGCTTGTCATGACCGTGGACGAATCCGTGGCTGCCCAAGCTATGGCCCACAGTGAGAACAACCAGGTCAACCTTTCGCTGGCGTCTGCCATGATTGGCGCCTGGAACGGCCTGGCCAAGCGCTCCGGCGAATTGCAGGGCAAGAAGGGCGGTTTCGACGAGGACGCCCAGCCCATGCAGCGCGCGGTGGCCTTTGCCAAGGACATCAAGACCTCCCAACTCATTGCGGAGACTTACCCCTCGCTCATCGGCACCCACCAAGAATTGCTCAAAGAAAAGGCAGTGCTTAACGACGTCTCCCTGACCAACGTCGACCTTAACGTCGCTGCCCAGCACGTCGACGGCGGCATGAACGCCATGGAGCGTGGCACGAGGCTGTCCTGGCTCGAAGCTCCTTCAGGGGGGCAGCAGTCGCGCATGCTCACCAACGCGCGCTGCCTTTCTGAGGGCGTTGACGTCCCAGCGCTGGATGCCGTCATCTTCTTCAACCCCCGCAACTCCATGGTGGACGTGGTCCAGTCCGTTGGACGCGTCATGCGCAAGTCTGAGGGCAAGGACTACGGCTACATCATCCTGCCCGTCGCCGTAGCCAGCAACGTCTCCCCAGCAGAAGCTCTCAATGACAACCAGCGCTTCAAGGTGGTCTGGCAGATCCTCAACGCGCTGCGTGCCCACGATGATCGCTTCAACGCGAAGATTAATTCCATCGCCCTTAACGGCACGACTGGACAGGAAGACCTGCCCATCGACGTTGTTCATGTCCCAGGGGACGACGAGAAAAGCGACGCTGAGAAGCTTAGGGAAGCGGATGAAACTAAATCCCCAGAACCGCTGGCTGATAACTCAACCGTGACCCAGCAGATTGCCTTGTTCTCTCTGGAGCAGTGGCAAGAAGCCATCTACACCAAGCTGGTGGACAAAGTCGGTACCCGAACCTACTGGGAAGACTGGGCCGACGATGTCGCCACCATTGCGGAGAACCAAATCACCCGCATCAAAGCTCTTCTCGACGGCGCCGATGGAACCCTGCGCACCGAATTCGACAGCTTCGTCGAAGGCCTGCGCAATAACCTCAACGATGGCATCAGTGAAGAAGACGCAATTTCGATGCTCTCGCAGCACCTCATTACTGCGCCGGTCTTTAACGCGCTCTTTGAGAACCATAACTTCATCACACACAACCCCGTGGCCCAGGTCATGGAGAAGATGGTCCAGGCGTTGTCTAAAGCAAACCTCGATACCGAAACCGAGTCCCTGGAGAAGTTCTACGAGTCTGTTCGCGTCCGCGCCTCTGAGGTGAACTCAGCTTCCGGCAAGCAGCAGGTTATTAAGGAGCTCTACGAACGCTTCTTCCGCAAGGCCTTCAAGAAGCAATCAGAAGCCCTCGGCATCGTCTACACCCCGGTCGAAATCGTCGACTTCATCCTGCGCGCCGCCGATGACGTATCCAAGAAGCACTTCGGTAAGGGGCTTACCGACGAGGGCGTGTGCATCCTTGACCCGTTTGCTGGCACCTCCACCTTTACGGTTCGCCTCCTACAGTCCGGCCTCATCAAGCCGGAGGACCTCGCCCGCAAGTACGCCAACGAACTCTTTGCTACCGAGATCATGCTGCTTGCGTACTACGTCTCCGCGGTGAACATTGAGACCACCTACAACGCCCTGCGCGAAGAAGCAGCTCTGCGCAACGGCGAGCCCGCACCGGAGTACGTGCCTTTCACCAACATCGCCCTGGCCGATACCTTCCAAATCCACGAGGAAGGCGATATCCCGGACCTCAACATCTTCCGTGAAAACAACGAGACCATCGAACGCCAAAAGAAGGCGCCCATCAACGTGGTGATTGGTAACCCGCCGTACTCAGTTGGTCAGAATAATGCGAACGATTTTAATGCTAATCTTAAATATCCTAGCTTGGATTCTAGAATTGCGGAAACCTATGTCATGCAAAGCAGCGCACGGGTAAACCATACGCTTTATGATTCGTATCTTCGTGCATTCAGGTGGGCAACTGATCGGGTGAGTGACCGAGGGATCGTTGCATTCGTTTCTAATGGTGGTTGGCTGGAAAGTAACACCGGCGACGGAGTGCGCTTGTCGATGGCCGAAGACTTCACTGACCTCTACGTGTTTAACCTTCGTGGCAACCAGCGAACTGCGGGCGAACAGTCGCGCAAGGAGGGGGGCAAAGTCTTCGGTTCAGGTTCGCGAAACACAGTAGCCATCACAATCGGAGTAAAAGACGCAAGGAAGTCCGGATTTGAATTGCACTACAGGGACATCGGAGACTATCTCACGACTGGACAGAAACTGGAGATTGTAGCGAATTCTACCGTTGAGAGAATCAACTGGCAGGACATCATTCCGAATAGGGATGGTGACTGGTTGAATCAGCGCACGGAAGATTTTGCGACCTGGCCGGTACTTAGCTCAAAGAGTTTGGCTGAAGAAACTTACTTCAAGAGTGCATCGGGAGGACTCGCAACAGGTAGAGATTTCTGGAATTACAGTTTTTCAGAGGCTAACCTTGCACGCCAGCGCGAATCGCTGGTGTATGGGTATGAGAAAGCAAGACAACGTTTTATCGATGAGGTTCCATTGGGCGGAAACCGAAGTGTGTTCGTCGACTTCTTACGAAAGAATGCCTCAGAGCTTGCTGATCCAGCGAAAATCAAATGGTCGGTTAGCCTTGAAACGGCTGCTGCAGCAGGACGTGAATCCAGAATTTCGGATGAAAATTTTCGTATTGGAATTTATAGACCATTTTGCTCTCAGTATGCGAATTTTAGCCCGCTTTTAAATCATTCAAGGTACCAACTCCCATCAATGTTCCCAACTCCGGAACACCGGAATATTGGCTTCGTTGTTATGGCTCCGCGTGATGCAGCGAATTTCGCAGTACTTGCGACGGACCTTATGCCGGATTTGTCTTTCTTTACCTACACTGGCCAATTCTTCCCTCGCTTCACCTGGGCCGCCGTTTCGGCGGACGATGGTGGGCTGTTTGGTGAGGGGAGCGTCGCTAAGCAGGGCGAAGCCAGCATCTATGGTTCGATTGGTGAGGTCGTCGATGGCTACGTGCGCGTGGACAACATCACTGATGAGATTAAGGCTCTCTACCGTGAAGCGCTGGGTTCAGACATCACGGGTGATGACATCTTCCACTTTGTCTACGGCAAGCTGCATGACCCCGGCTACCGCACGAAGTACGCGGCTGACTTAAAGAAGATGTTGCCGCATATTGAGACGCCGAGCTCGCGTGCGGAGTTCGACAAGTTTGCTGCTGCGGGCCAGGAGCTGATGGATCTTCACGTTAACTACGAGTCCGTGGAGCCGTGGCCGTTGGACATTCAGGTCAAGGGCGATGAGGCCGACCGTGAGACATGGCGCGTGCTCAAGATGAAGTGGGCCAAGCGCAAGGACCCGGAGACGGGTAAGAACGTCAATGACGTGACGAAGTTGATCTACAACAAGCGCGTGACCATATCCGGCATTCCGGCCGAGGCGGACGAGTACATGTTGGGCTCGCGCTCAGCTGTCGCCTGGCTGATTGACCGCTACCAAGTCAAGAAGGACAAAGCCTCCGGCATTGTTAATGACCCGAATGATTGGGCTGACGAGGTGGGCAACCCGCGCTACATCGTGGACCTGATTGGAAAAGTCGTGCGCGTGGCCATGGAGACGGTACGGATCGTGGATGGATTGGCCAGTTGACCTGGGAGCAATCCACTAGAGTATTGAGAAAATAGCGGATGCAAAATTCTGCTGTGGGCAAGTACCTATCGTCGAGGGAGTGATGACGTACCGATGAAGGGCAACGTCGTTGATATTTACAAGGCTTTTGATGGAACCGATAAGAAGCTCGTAATTCCCGTTTACCAACGCAATTACGACTGGACTACAAAGCAATGTGAGCGCCTCTTCGACGATATCGTGGACATGATCGACACTGGTCGTCCGAAGCACTTCTTTGGGGCTGTCGTGGGAAACCCTGAAGACTCCTTTACCTGGGTGGTCATTGACGGGCAGCAGCGTATGACAACGGTGAGCCTGCTGATGCTGGCGCTTGTTCACTCGATTGAAGCCGGTGAAATTGAGGCCGGAGATGATGCCCTCGCTGGGCAGCTCATGCGCAATTACCTTGAATTTAGCGATGGCGGGGAGCAAAAATTTAAGCTGAAGCCTGTCAAGGATGACCGCAATTCTTACGCCAAGCTGTTCGGCCCAGAAGACCAATTCAATGAGAAGTCCAAAATAACGGCCAATTATCGGTATTTTCGTCAACGGTTGCGCCACGTCAGTTTTGATGCCAAGACACTATGGGACAAAGGGATTTCTAACCTTGAAGTAATGCTGTTGTACCTAGAAAAGCAGGATAACCCTCAGCGAATCTTCGAGTCCCTGAACTCTACGGGCTTAGCTCTTAAGGAATCAGACAAGATCCGAAACTTCATCTTGATGGATATGCCTCAAAAGGAGCAGACGGAGGTGTATGAGAAGTATTGGAACGAGATGGAAAAGAACGTAGATTTCAATACTGATGAGTTCATTCGTTGGTTCCTCGTTTCACAGACATCGAAAACACCCAGCAAAGCCGACATTTTTGAAGCATTCAAGCTCTTCTCAAAGCGCAGCAGCAAGACCAACCATCAAATCGCGCAGGACCTCCACCAGTTCTCTCTGTATTCGAAAGCACTGACCGAAGCTGACACTGGAGACAAGAACGTAGATAAGCGGCTGCGGCGCGCTAATCTGATGCTAAGTGGTGTGGTTCAACCATTGCTGTGGCTCACTTATCGTGATCTCAAGAAGGGCGTCATCGATGCTAAAGACTTTGAGAATCTCCTAGAGGTCATCGAGAGTTACCTTTTCCGCCGCGTGGTATCCAATCTAGCTGCGAACTCGCTGACGAAGACCTTTAGCGGTGCCTATAACGATATTCGCAAATTGAGGAAGAACGACGAAAGCTATAGCGAGATTCTGGCGTATGTCTTGATGAGTCGTCGCGGTGGCGCTCGATTCCCCGATGACAGTGAATTCAAGGAAGCTTTCCAGACCAAGGATTTCTATGCCATGAAGAATTATCGTGGCTACTTCTTCGATTTCCTTGAGCGCGGGTTCTCGAAGGATGTTGTCGATATTGCAGGATACATCGCCGAGAATGAGCTGACCATTGAGCACATCATGCCACAGACGTTGAGCAAGCAGTGGAAAGAAGAGCTGGGTTCGAACCACGAGGAGATTCACTCGATTTGGGTCAACCGCATCGCGAATCTCACCATCACTGGATACAACTCGGAATACTCAAACCGCCCGTTCGTTACTAAGAAAACTATGGAGGGCGGATTTGCAGAATCTCCTTATTTGCTCAATGCGTACGTCAAGGGCCAGGAAGAGTGGGGACTTCAACAACTTGAGGAACGTAGTGAGATGCTAGCGACACGAGCACTTGAGCTCTGGCCGTACCCCACCAGTACCTTTGAGCCAGAGAAGGAAGTTATTCCGTTTGAGCCGATGGGGTTCGATCGCAGCTTCACTGGCCGCTACATTGTTGCTGTCGAACTAGAAGGAACAAAGAGTTCGGTAACGACGTGGAGGGGCATGTTAGTCAAGACTCTTCGCATGCTTTTGGAGTATGACCGTGAAGCTGTCTTAGCCATGGCCGAAGAGACGAGACAGCTCGCGACGAACAACGTGAAACAGCTCGTAGAGAAAGACAAACGTTGGATTCAAGTAGACCCCGCACTAGCCGTTTTTAAAGACAATTCGACTTCAGCGAAGTTAGGACTACTTCGTAAAATTTGCTCTTCGATCGGGTACGACCCGGATGAAATTCTTATCTATGTTCGACCCGAACGAGTCGATAGCGATGCTACGAATTCCACGCAGGAGAACGCTGAGAATATACCCTATGCTGAGCTGGTGGCGCTCAAGCCACTCATCGACGAACTTGTCGGCAGCAATCTTGACGAGGCCGATACCGCGGACGAGCGGCAAGAGCTAGTGGATGCTGTGGAGATGTACAGGATAGAGAATCCGAAGCAGGTTCTTGGCGGCGTAACTCTTCAAGAATTCATCAACCAACATGACGTTCAAGGTATAGCCTCCGAACAAGCAATCGCGTGCTTGTCGCTGTTTGCAGAAATGGCGGATTTAATGGGCCAGCAAGTGTGGCATGACGCTATTCTCCGCGGGACTGTCAGCATGCTCTTATCTGTTCTCGAACGGGCCGTGAAATAGGCTACAGTTCAGTAAATTGCCAATCCTCAAAACCTATAGTCCGAGGTGGTCGCACACCTCGGGCGGGGCGTCGCCAAGCACTGCGTGATGGTCGGAGTTTTTGTCTGGGCACCTATAGCCGGACGCCGAGGGTTAGCACCTAAAACATAAACTTCGGCCCGAAGTACACAACGATGGGCACTATGGACAGCACTGCCAGCACGAGTGCGAGGATGGCGGTCTTCCTGCGCGACGGTGGCTCATCGGATGAGAGTGACTTGAAAGCCAGAAGGGCAAACAGCGGTGCGAGAACCGGTGTGACCAAGCACAGCCCGATGAAGATGAAGATGCCGAGGAATCCGAATAGGCCAGAGGCGGGTTCCTCGACTGCATCGGCAACGAATAGTGAGAGGAACCCAAGCGCCCAGCCACACAGAATGATGACGGAGCCCCACAGGGCGAGTTTCTCGTTGAAGAATCGTGCCACGCCGCGGCGTGGAGGATGCGACTCATCCGGACGGTTGGGCCCGGCGGGGTGCTGATCCATGGAGCAGTCCTTCTTCGGTAGCAGTCTATGGCGCTGTCATTGGCTGAGTAAGCGGTGGTGAATTTGAAGCGCAGTGTAGCAGTGGTTGCTGCTCCAGGGAGCGGCCGTCGAAAGCTGCGTTAAGTATGTGACAAAAGAGTTTAATGTTTCGCGTGTTGCATCTGTGACTGTTGTTGTTGAAGCGGTAGTGTGGCGCGCATGAGCCATGCACGTCGCCTTGTTACCGCCGCCGTTACTGCTGTAGCGGCCGTGGCACTGTCCGTATCCACCGCCGTTGCCATTCCGTCCACCGCACCTTCCGGTGTGGATGTCTCCGGAAATAACCACGCGTCCCTTCGCGGAATCGATTGGGATGCCGTGAAGTCTGATGGCCAGTCCTATGCCTTTGTCAAGGCCACTGAAGGCGTTGGGTTTGTTAACAACCACTTCGTACGCGATGCCAATGCTGCCGCAGCTGCTGGACTGAAGGTCGGCGCCTACCACTACGCGCGCCCGGCCGGCGACGCCAAGCAACAGGCAGCTAGCTTCGCCTCCCAGATTGCGCTGGTGCCGACGCAAACCCTGCCGCCGGTGCTCGACATCGAGGTCGATGAGGGCCTGAGCGCCAAGCAGCTGGAGGAGTGGATCGACACCTTCATGACTGAGCTGAAGTCCCTGACCGGCCGCACGCCGATGCTGTATACCTACAAGTACTTCTGGATGGGCCAGATGGGTAATGCCACACGCTTCTCCGAGTACCCGCTGTGGCTCGCGGCCTACCAAGACACCGCGCCGGACCCGGTCGGTGGCTGGGACAAGCTGGCCTTCTGGCAGCGCTCCGGCAGTGGCCGGGTGGCTGGCATTGAGACCGACGTTGACCTGAACCTCTTCAACGGCACCGAGGCGCAGTTGCACTCCTTCTCCGGCGGCAACTACATCGACTTTGGTGGCATCCTGGATGACTTGGTTATCCCGGGGGTTGACCTGGGCGATGACGCCGGCGTGTTGATCGCTGGAATCCTGGCGCTTGCAGCAGGCGCTGTGGCCGTGCCAGCCGTGGCCGATGCCGCAAAGAATGCAGGCTTGGATGTGGATCCGACCGGACTTATCAAGCAGGCGGAGAAGCTGCTTAACGACGGTGCCATCAACGCTGACGACCTCAAGGACATGGCTAACAATGACGCCAGCATCGGTGACCTAGCCATCTTCCTGGACAACGCGCAGCACCTGCAGGATGTTGATGCCGATAACGTCAGCCAGCAGGATGTTGAGAACGCGGACCGCGCTGCACGCAGCGCTGGTCACGCGGCTGGTGTGGCCCTTCCGGCTTTTGACTCCAAGCAAGTAGCTGACCTGCTCAATAGCCTGCGTTAATCGTTACTGGGTGCTGGAGCGTCATGACGCGGATAAGTACCCTTAAAGAAGCCGCGGCTCCAGGACTCGTCGCGGAAGTGTGCGGGCACCGCACCGGAGAGTAGCGGTTTGGCAAGGGCGGCGGCTTCGGGGGAGCCGTCGACTGGCAGCTCGGTGTCTGAGCCGATGAGGATGATGTTGCCGTAGCGCCGACCCTTAAGCATGGGAGGGTCGGCGATAACCGCGACGTGTGCGAAGACTTCCGCCATTCCGGCGAGTTCTGCCTTCGCCCCTTGCAGGTCGGAGTGGTCACCGCAGTTGGCCACGTAGAGCCCGCCTGGGGTGAGAGTGGCGTGGGCGTGCTGGAAGAACTCTTGGGTGGTTAGAGGCTCCGGGGTTGTATCACCTGCGAAGACGTCCCGAATGATGACGTCGAATCGGTTCGGCGGGAAACCTTCGGTCACGGCGCGTGCCTCACCGGCGCGGATTTTCACGCGGGGAGCGGATGGGATATCGGCCAGCTCACGGATGAGCTCGGCCAGTTTCGCGTCGAGCTCCACCACCGTGTTGTGGGAATCTGGCCACAGGTCAGCGAAGTAGCGGGGGAGAGAACATCCACCGCCGCCTAGGTGGAGCAGGCGCTTGCCAGGCGCTAGGTTTTCTACCGCTGCAGCAATCCAACGCATGTACTCAAACTCCAGGGTGCGTGGCTCTTCGGGGATGAGGTGCGAGGAGGGCACGCCGTTGATGTTGAGGATGAAGGCGCCATCGCGGAACGGGTCGGCTTCGACGACAAGCTCCCCCGTGGAAATCTCGTAGGTGCCCGCGATTGAATCTGTCTTGTTGCGCTTTCTTCCCATAATGCCTTTTAGCTTAGGGAATAGAGCGTGAGTTCAGTGTGTTGGGGTATGGGGTACACCGCGACTAGCCTAAGTGGACGAAAGAAAGAAGAAGGGGAGAGCATGCGAGTATTGGTAGCCATGTCTGGCGGCGTCGATTCCTCGGTCGCCGCTGCGCGTGCGGTGGAGGCGGGCCACGATGTCATTGGCGTGCACCTGGCGCTGCACAAGGATGCGCAGCAGACCCGTGAGAAGGCACGCGGATGCTGCTCCCTCGAGGATTCCGCCGATGCCCGGCGTATCTGCGACAAGCTCGGCATTCCCTTCTATGTATGGGACTTCTCCGAGGAGTTCAAGGAAGCCGTCATCGGGGATTTCGTGGACTCCTACGCCCGCGGTGAGACCCCGAATCCGTGCTTGCGCTGTAATGAGAAGATCAAGTTCGCAGCCTTGCTGCGCAAGGGCATGGCGCTGGGCTTCGATGCAGTCGCCACAGGCCACTACGCCACCATCGACTCTGATGGCTACATGCGCCGCTCCCTGGATGAGAACAAGGACCAGTCCTATGTGCTGGGGGTTATCACCAAGGAAGAGCTGGACCACTGTTTCTTCCCGATTGGAGATACCCCGAAGCCGCAGATCCGCGAGGAAGCCAAGCGCCACGGATTCTCCACTGCGTCCAAGCCTGATTCTTATGACATCTGCTTCATCCCGGACGGCAATACCCAGGCCTTCCTGGGCCGTTCCATCGGACTGCGTCCGGGGATGATCGTGGATACCGAGGGCAATGAGCTCAAGGAACACGACGGCGCGTGGAACTACACTATCGGCCAGCGCAAGGGCTTGGACATCAAGACGCCGACTGCCGACGGCTCCCCGCGCTACGTCACCGACATCGACGCGGCCACCGGCACCGTCACCGTGGGATCGCGCGCCGACTTGGCCGTGACCCGCATTGAGGCCGATCGCCTAAAGTATCTGCACCCGGCGATGGACGGTGATTTCGACTGCGAGGTGCAGGTGCGTGCCCACGGCTCCGTCGTTCCCTGCCGTGCCCACGTGGACCGCGAGGCTGACCGCATGACGCTGGAGCTTAACGAGCCACTCTCCGGTGTAGCCCGCGGCCAGGCCGCGGTGCTCTACTTGCCGAGCCCGGATGAGCTGGGTGATATTGTGCTCGGCTCTGGCACGATTTGCGGGACTGAGTAGCTTTAGCGAAGCACGCAGTCAGCGATGAGTCGGTCGAGTGCCCGAATATCGACTTTGGGTCCGATGTTGATTTTGAAGTGGCCAGCCCGTGTCCAGAGCTCTAGTTCAGCATTTACGTCGAGGAGCTTTCCGGCATTCTCCGTCGACCACATGTTAATGGAGGAATAAGGGAGCGAATAGATTTCGACTTTCTTTCCAGTGAGACCTTGAGAATCTCGGATAATTAATCGGTGGCTAGTGAAGACCGCTGCGTCTCGGACAGTTTTGAAGGCGCAGATGGGCTTTTCGTTGGCAGCGAGAATTGACGGAATGTCACTCGGAATCTCGCAAGGAGAATAGAAGGTCCAGCCAGAAAACTGTTCAAGTGCCACGGGAGTATCCTTTACTATCTGCGACTTAGTGGTTTGTGAATTGCATTATAGATGCCGCAGCACTGTCTTTGATTCGGTATTAAAAGAAAAAGAATTCGGAAGGAGATGAGATGACGGGATTCGCTCTTGGCCCCATGCCCGGCACGTCCATGGCGGAGGCCGCGGACATCATCATGGGGGAGACGGAGATTCCCGCTATCCCGCAGCTGCCCGAGCGTGGGCTGGGTTCGGATGCAGTCGGTCGCACGGCCAGCATGCTGGAGGCTATCTCCATCGACCGTGGCCCGCGCTCCTGGCGCATGACGGCGCGCCCGCAGTTGCTTACCCGCCGCACATGGGACCGCTTGGAGCGTGACCTCGACGAGGTTCAAGAGGTCTGGGGCGAGAGCGTGCCGCGCGTCAAGGTGCAAGCACTTGGCCCCTGGTCGCTGGGGGCAAGCATTGAGCTTTCCAACGGCCACCGCGTCCTCACAGACCGCAGCGCCTTTAACGAGCTTGCCGACGCCCTCCGCCACGGCCTCCGTACCCACGCCGAGGACGTCGCGCGCCGCTTCCACGGGGAGGTCGTTGTTCAGCTCGACGAGCCCCTGCTTGCCGACGTCGTTGCCGGACGAATCCCTGGCACCACCGACTTCGATACGATCCCTGCTGTCCCAGACGAGGTCGCGTTTGACCTCCTGCAGTCCTTCGACGCAGATTACCTGCACGCCCCGCCGCTGTGGTCCCTCGCGCGTGCCGCAAAGACCTTCCTCACGACTTTCCGCGGCCTAGACACCCCGCGTCACCTCGACGGCCTGGGTGAGCACTTGAATGCCGGCCACCGCATCGGTCTGGGTATCGAAGGTTCCGATTCCCGCGCGGAGGCCATCACGCTGGCCCGTCACCTTGACCGCATCGGCATGCCACGCGAGCTGCTCGTCGATAAATTTGACGTGTACCCAGTCAAAGCTTCGGCTAGCACTCTGCGCTCGGTATCCGAGACTGCCGATATCCTGATTCGCGACGCCGGTGACCTTTAACCCAGTTGTTAATCGACTCGTCCCAGGCTGTCCGTAGCGGTGAAGTAGGCCTCCATATACGGGATGACGAACTGGAGCCTGCCATGGGCGGTGGGTTCGATCAGGTCGGCATCGATAAGCCTTTGGCGCGTCGCCGAGAGGGAGCGCACCGTCCGGTCCTGGTGTGCGGCAATGTTCTTGATTTCTGCCGTGCCGTCCTCCATGACCGCGCTCATCGCTTCGAGGAAGAGACGCTGCGCCGGCGGCAGCGCTAGGGTAGCGGGCTGGTGGACCTGAGCGCCGAGAACTGAGATCGCCTCGGCTGACACCGCCGCGACGTCGCGTTCCTCGATGCTGCTTCCGCCCTCACGCTGAGCCTTTCCCCAAGCCAGTGAGCCTACGAGCTGCACCATGTAGGGGTAGCCGCGGGACAGTCGCACCGCAGCCGCTACCGCATCGTCGGTGAACTCGAGCCCCGACTGCGCGGCGGTTTCGGTGAAGGCTACCTCGGCGTTCGCGGGGGAGAGTGGCCCCAGAACGAACTTCTGCGCGCGGCGCAGGAAGGTCACGCCCGGCAGATCCAGCAGGCGGTTGACTCCCTGTGGAAGGCCCGCAGCCACGATGGCAACGTCGAGCTCATCGCGCACGAGGTCCTGGTAGGTCACGGCCAGGGAGGTGAGGTCGTCTGCGTCTGCGTCCTGCACCTCGTCGATGGTGAGCAGCACGCCCGTGCCTTTGAGTAGCGCTAAAAGCTCGCGCAGGCGGGTGTTGAGCGTAGGTTTATAGGCCTCTTCGGTGTTGTGCTGGATGCCGATGGTTGCCACTCCGCCAATGCCAACTCGGTTGACCTTGTGCTTGTCCGCTGGGGATAGTTTGTCCATGATGCGGGGGATGGTGGTATCGACCAGTTCTTCCACCATGGAGCTGCGTCCCGAGGCTCGCAGGGTAATCCACCCGCGGCTAGAGGCGATATCTTCCAGCTCATTGAGCAAAACCGTCTTGCCAATACCGCGGGCGCCGCTGATGATGAGCGAGCGGCCCGGGCTGCCCGGCTGGGAGTCAAGCGCAGCCCGGAAGGTGTCGAGCACTGCCGTGCGGCCGACCCAAAAGAGTGGTGGAACGCCGAAGGTGGGGCGGAAGGGGTTCTCATGTGGGGACATAGTCTCATCCTAGGACATTGGGAGATTTGGGAGACTTTTCTAAAGGTGGAGATTTGGGAGACTTTTTCGTCCCCCCAAGCGGAATTAGGCGTCCCGCCCCGCCCGAATGGCGCCGACGATGTCGAAATCGCCGTTAATAGCTATGGGGTCACGCTGCGTGAGCTCTGCGAGCTTCTCCTGGACGCTGGGACGCGGCGAGAAAACAGGGCGTGAAGCCGTGGTTGTCAGGAGATCGCGCAGATAGTCTTCCAAAGAAACTCCAGCGGCGTCAGCACGTTTCTGAAGGGTGGCAATTACGGTGGGGGCGACGCCATGGATGTGGACCGTGCGGGGAGCGGGGGCAGTCATACCGTCAGTGTACGGGAGGGCTTAGATTGTGTTTGCGGGCTTCGAGGTCATAGCCCGCCAGGCCACCGCGCCGGCGTACACAGCACATGCGGCGACGAGGCCATACCACCAGAAGAAGTGGAGACCGTCATTCCAGGGCAAGGAGTTTCCGATGACGATTAGAACGAGGGCCGTAATCGCTACGGAAATAGCGCGATAGACCGTCTTACCTGGGGTGGTGAAGGCCTTCCATGCCGACTGAAGGAGAGATGCAATGATAATGATCATGCTGATGGTGAGGAACACGGTAACTCCTTAGGATGCGAGCTCGTCGAAAAGAGCTTGGGCCAGGTTTTCGGTGCCGGCGAGGGAATCGTTGTTGGCGAAAGTAGCGCGTTTGGTGGCCGGGTCGATGATAAGCATCGTGGAATAGCCATAGGTGCCGCCGTTGTGCCAGTACCCAGCTTTATCCTCGCTGGGAGGCTGCCAGCCATAGGCGATATCGCCATTGTCCATGAACCACTCGGCGAACTTGGCCATGTCACTTGCCGTGGAGCGGATCGCTCCCGCGGGTGCGGAACCTTCCATCTCCCAGGGCTCGGCGTGGCGGCCGGTATTGGTAAGTCCCCGTGGGGCGTCGTCAGGCACAGAGCCCGGCGTCATGAGATAGGTTTCGGTCATGCCGGCTGGCTCAAAGATGCGTTCTTTGAGCATCTGCTCATAGGGCTGCCCGGCGGCGGTCTCTACAATATGACCCAAGAGCCCGTAGCCAAGGTTGGAATAGGATTCTTCGCCGCGGTCCTTTAGCTCGGCCTTCGTGGCAGCGTCCACGATGTCCTCTACGGTCTCACCTTCATAGGGATTCGAACCGGTGATCGTTGAAGCGAAAAAGCTGAGGACGTTCGCTTTGGCGACGGCGGGTAGTCCAGAGGTGTGGTCGAGCAGCTCCCTTACGGTGACGTCAGCGACGGGCGCATCGCCGACATTGAGGACCTCGCCCACAGTGGTGTCAGTTCTCA
>OJLW01000687.1_pt1 | contig 15625 bp, 15 predicted proteins | sample 1597021 | NCBI WGS metagenome assembly OJLW01 (sample SAMEA3904676, study PRJEB24821) | metagenome | biome: Builtin; feature: hospital; material: surface | place: USA | collected 2013-06-03
AGGCATAGTTCAATCCTTCCTTAGCTGAGGTAGGAACTAAACCCAGGACGCTTCACTTTGACCATCGCCCACACCACCGTGCGCAAACGTGGATTGGCATCAATCTTGCGCCTTTTCGGTCTAAACCTACGCAACACCGATTTACGGTGCGCATGCGTGGGAAGATACACCCCAAATTCATCTCGGTTGCGTTTAAGCTCCTTGCTGATAGTGAGGGGTAAGCGGCGGTGGGTACCGATCCACTTGCCGTCTACACCTTCTACTGGAGCGCCCCGTTCCCATTTTCTGGAGTCAGGGTTGGCATGCAACCAAGTTAAACACGGCGCGAGGCGGCGCAGGTCATAGGTGCTTAAGTCCCTCCACTGGAAGTAGGTCCGGTGTTTGCGGTAGCGAGTCCTGCAGCAGCGGTGATGCGTTCCGGCACCGTTGATCGTTACACGGGTGAGAACATTGTTCTTGCCGAGGCCCGCGCTCGATCAATTGCGGGAGGTGTAGGTAGCCTCTGCCTGGTGTTGCCAGCGTTGCCAAGCACGGATGAAGTCCTTCGTTGCGCTGGTATCGTAGGCGGTAGCAGCGGCCGCGGGCGGGTGAAGGGGTCAATCGATGCTGCGCCCGAGAGGCTGAATATGAATTATAATCTTGAGGCCTTAATTGTCACCATACCGATGATGATAGCAATGGTTGCAATGATAAATGATGTGCGGATTGAGTTTGACAACAGCACTCCAATGGCCGCAGGGCCGACGACTTGTCCTAGGCTATACCAAGTCGTTAAACGTGCAGCTCCACCGTTTATTCCATAAGTGACGCCCGTTGAAATAGTAAGCATCGTAATTCCCATGAAAGTAGCACCAAAAAGAACGGCAGCAACCATCAGTAAAACAGTCGAATTGCCAAAAGTGGCGGCAATTGCTCCAGCTACTTGGAATGTATAGCAACAAAGTAATGCACGACGTCGGCCAAAACGCTCTGCAAGCGCTGACCAGAAATAGGGAGAGGGGATCGCTGCGACGCCAGCTACGGCCCATGTGATAGCAGCTGCTGATGGGCCGAAAACAGGGCCGGCCAGCACAACGAGATATGTGCCAATAATAATGTATCCAAAACCTTGAAAAAAGTATCCCGCATCCAGTAATCGAAAAGCTTGATGAAGTTCTGGAGCGGATCGTTCCGTAGAATTGGCCAGTACCTTGCGATCCTTAGTCTTCTCTTCAGAGCCAATGGGCCAAGTCCAGGCGATGATGCTAAATAACGCACTGATTAGGGTGGCGCTACCCCACAAGTGTGTCCATGCCAAGGTCTGACCTAGTGACCATACCGTTAGTCCAGAAACGGTAATGCCTAAACCAACACCACCATAAACAAAGCCAACTAGAGAGGGGGACTGCACATTCTGGGTAACAAACTGGGTGATGCATACAAAAATGAATGCAGACGCTACGCCGGCCAAGAACCTAAGCAAAATATGTATTCCTGGATTATCTGTCAACGCCATTGCAGCAAGCAGCAGAGTTGAAAATAATAGCGAACTGCGATAAAGAGTTCTCGTTTTAGGTAGCCAGTTTTTAGAAAGGGTCAAAGATCCGAGCAGGTAGCCGAGATAATTTGATACTGCAATCCAGGACGAGATGGAACTTGACCAGTTTAAAGCTGCCATCATGAGGGGAAGTAGTGGCGTATAGAAGAACCTGCCGATCCCCATTGCCACTGCAAGTCCAAGTGTGCCTTGAATGCTTGAAGACGTTGCTCTCATCTATCTGAATCCGGTTACTTATGAAGTTACTTGTTGCTCTTCCGTAGCGATGCGTTGGGCAATTTTAGCTCCCTCCACTGCTGTAGGCATTCCTGAATAAACACCAGAATGAAGGATTGCTTCGATAATCTCTTCGAAGCTACACCCATTTCTTCTAGCTCCGCGAATATGCGTTTCTAGCTCTTTATGCCGGTCAAGGGCTGCAAGAATAGCTACTGTGATTAGACTGCGAGATTGCAAAGACAATTGTTCGCGCGGCCAAAGAAAACCCCAGGGAGTATTTTCCAAAAGTTCCAGAACAGGTCGTGCGGGTTCCCAACCGTTGAGCGTATTGTTGACGTAGTTGTCGCCTAGAACCTGTCGACGGATTTGATCGGCGTTATTGTTTCTTTTGCTCATGAAGGTCCTCCTGAATGCTTGAAGCGATTGCGTCTGCATCGTGAATAATCACAGAGTTTACAAACGGGCGTATAGTGGCAGCGGTTCCCCACTGTAGGCCCTCGAGGGGAATCCCGTATGCATAGAGAGAAACGCTTTGTTCGTTCTCAGACTGCACCCTGAAACTGTGTGGATCCACATCAATTGCCCCGGATACACAGGGGGTATTTTTAAAATAGTGTGGCCTGATAAGGCCAAGTGATGTAGCTGAAACGATGAGCGGATCTGCTGTATTTTGAATAGATGATGTTGGTAATCTTGCTTCCACTAGAGCCGTTGCTTCTCCTTTCTCTTGCGGCATCGATGGATTGAAATAGTCAACTTTTCCGCTTGACTCATCTATGGAGATGATTGGATCAGCAGGGAGCACAGTTAAGATACCCGCTTTGATTAGAGCTTGCATTTGCTCCAGTCTTTGGATCGGGGGGCCAATAGAAAGGAAAGCGTTAGTAGGGCTATACCTAGCTAAGAGTTCTTCCTTGAAGGACTCTCCCGTTATACGCCCGTATTGAACACATTCGCGAACCTCGTTTCTAATGTCTCTAAATACGTCTAGTGCAGCTTTGAGTGGCCCGGATTTATTTCCTTTTTCTGCCTCGGCGATGTCATTTTCAATCTTCGAAGCGACTGTGTCTTGGTAGTCGCGGAGCTTCTCTCCAGGGGAGTTGGTCCACTTTGCCTGAAAAAGCTCACCCCAATCCAAGGTCTCTGTATATCCTTGGCTGTGTCGCCATTCAACTAAACTGTGGCCCCCCTGCTTTGCAAGGCTAACAAGAGATTCTTCATCGTAATCGGCGTTGTTTGCTTCAAGGAGTGAAATTGTGAAAGCTAGTTCAACTTCCTGAGCGATTTGGGGCCAGACGTCTATAGAGAATGTAGCGTTCGAAAGAGTAGCAGCGTACTCTTCGGTTAGGATTCGTGGAACCCATCGTTCGTCAGGACGTTTTTGATTTTTTCCACGGGCATGGTGGGGCGCTCCCTTTCGAGAACATGCGATGATATGCGGTTCTTTCCCGGAAGGTATGTAGTGCTTTCCGTGTGCATTTTCTCTAAATTGCCCACCTCTTCCTTCCGTTAGGAGGATCATATAGTCAAAGAAGGTGAGGCCCATGCCTCGGAGAATGATTGATTCTCTTGCGGGGAGCTTTGCAGCTTTTTGGATAGATGCGTCCCCACTGGGAAGATAAGTTACTGTCGATTCCTTAGCTTTTTTAGAAAGACTCTCTTCCTTTCCGGAGAGATTCTGCGAAGTGTGGCCTAGAGACAGCACTACAGATTTAGCTTCTACACACCCTCCGAGACTGTCGTGTATGAGAAGTGAATCCTTTTTCTTTTCAAAGGATACTGCTCGCCTAGCGACCAATTCGATTGGGGAATATTCCCTTGAGTCCTTAAGTAGTTGATTCACTGACCATTGAAGATAGGCTCCATAGAGAGCGCGAGAACTATAAGTATCCTCGGTGGCGGAGCTTGCTTCTGCTAGCAGTACAGGGTCGGAAGATAAGAATTCTCGAGCATCGTTTGATTTAAGCCAGTCATAAAATGTGGGTCCAGTGGCATGTTGGCCGGAAAGTCCCGCAGATTCGTCGGGAAAAGCTGACAATTGTGCTGTAACAGTATTCATGAGCAGCAATTGACACTGGTAGGGGCTCCAAACTCTACCCGATCCAAAGCCGCTATCGTCATACCAGACAATATGGATTGACTTGTTTAAGTTTTCGTCCTTGATGCGTGAGATGAGTCTTTCAATGACGGCCATTCCTCGTGGTCCACCACCGATTACAGCTACGTCTGTGTGCGAAAAACTTACTTTGGACGATTCTTGCGCTTGTGAGTATGGTAAGAGTTCGTCAATGATTTGTTTGGCAGTTGCTTCTCGGCAATTAGCGAATCCTTCGCCTGCCCAAAGGTTAAGATATTCGGGATCCTTTGCGTTATTGGCCTCAGCTCTCATTCCCGCAGTTAAGTAGTGGATTTCGGGGTAGATGTAGGGCGCCTGTGGTGTGAATGTATTGGTGAATGTATTGGAAATTGCCCGAGCCGGTTTCCCGGAGAAGGCATGGGTAATAACAGTGTTTCGGTTAGTTAGTTCCAGAAGTGCATGCCGGTGTGTGTCTTTTGTGCCTGCTTCCTGTGCCGTGAGGAAACGAGTTCCTACGATTACTGCGGTTGCGCCGGCTCTGAGTAGGTCTAGTGTATCTTCTGCTGTACCTACGCCCCCGCCGGCAAATATAGGTTTTTCTGTCTTCGCTATTGCATGGTGCAGGAGAGTTTTTGCATCGTAGGAAGATCCCTCTACGTTATTGTCTAGGACTGTTGCCCGGTGACCGCCAGCAGCCTTTCCTTGAAGAGACAGAATATCGCAGTCGAGCTGGATGATGTGATCGATTTCTCGTGGAGTTGTGGCATTGAGAACGACTTTCTTGCCTGCTCGACGAATCGTTTCTAGCGTATTTGTGTCAGGGTATCCGAAAGTTAAGGAAATGAACTTAGCGTTGGACTTCAACGCAATATCGAGTTTTCGATCGTAATGATCATCTGACCATTTAGGGTGTGAAGGGAAATCGGAGTAGCTTACGCACTTTTTAGTCAGTGCCTGATGATATTTAGAGTATTCGGCGTACTGGTCAGAATTGGGATGGGAAGGGTAAAATAGGTTAATCCCGAACGCCTGAGTGGTTAAAGACTCAACAGTGCTTACTTGTTCTTCAAGCTTTTCTGGAGTGAGGTAGCCACCGGCGAGAAAGCCTAACCCACCCGCATTGGTTACTGCTGCGCATAGCTCAGGAGTTGACGGCCCTCCTGCCATAGGTGCAAGAACGATAGGTTTTTCGAACAGAGCCACTGGAGATCCTTTCCAAGTGAATGTGGTGTGATGTGCATGGGATAAAAGCGAGCAGTGGTGGTGCTTTGAGCGCTTCTAGCGGTTTGCTATCTTGCCTGGATAGGGGGATTGGCTTTTGGATGTAAAGTTTTCACGTTGGCCTCACGGCGGAATGGTGTTAGTTCCCTGTAAGGGGTTTTCGACATCCACTGTAATCAAGGCGCTGTTGCTATCTCTACCATAGATTCATGTTCTTAGCAGAGAGTGAGAAAAATGGGCTCTCTACTGTATCTCGTTTGGGCCTAGTGCACGCTTAGGTGGCAGATGCTTTAGGCAGCGTATATTGTCTCATCGACCTTCATGTACTGCTATTGGTTTTAAGCTGGCTATAGCTCACCGGGTCGGTTATGTAGGTCTAAGTGGGCTTGAATTGCTTGTACTTGAAATCTGAGTTGCTTCCTTTGTTCGAGAGGATTATCAGCTAAACGGAGTAGTTCTTCAGCGAATTCGCGTGCTTGACTGGGGGTAAGTACCGTTTCAACAGGGGTGCCTTCATCCGAGGTGAAATACATGTAAACAAGACGTGTTCCGTCGGGAAGCTCCCCAATTCCCGTGAGTACACCTTCTAAGTCTTCTAGGACATTTGTTACTTCAAAGCCTGGGGGTAAATGGCCTACGTTACCGAGGAGGGGAGTAACTAGGGAGCGCAGAGTGTCCGCGATTTCTGATATCTCTATCTTTTCGTTGGCTATCTTTAAAACGAGGCGTTCAGCGGCATCTGCATCGACTTCTCCAAGCAAGGGGCCTACTGCCAAGTTCAGTCTGAGGAATAACCAGCAAGCAGCCCAGCCGGTCCGCTTATTGCCGTCAAGGAGACTTTGGGTAGTACAGAAGGAATGCAGTAATGCTGCGGCCTTATCCCAAGCGGTTGGGTAGGCATCATCGCCAAAAATGGTGGTCGACGGCCTACTTACATTTGCCTTGAACTGATTGTGCTCGCGGATACGCGGAGGGAAACCGCAAGCAATTTCACTGACGAGAAGAATCTCCTCCTCGTCAAGGTAAGTAGTCAAGCGAGACGACGGTTGAGATCTGCCGACCAATGTGCAATCTCCCGCCCTAATTCTTCCACGTGGCGTCGACGCTCTTCTTTATCCATGTCTTGAACTCGTAACGGGGAAGCGTTGGGGCGAATAAGCTCTGGGGGAGTTGGCTTTAGCATTTTCAACCGCTCTCCTTCCGTAAGAGTTGGAATCTGATGGATTTCCAACTCTATCACTTGTGGACAAGATTTTTGAGTGCTTCTTGCCTACTTCACTAAAGGTGGCAGGTTCCCCAGAGTGAGTTCTGAAGTTCTGTCTGTAGCGATTGTAAAGTGCATGAGGGTGACTGGTTCATACCCGTTAGAGCTAGATTGGAAAGTGAGGTCGTCGAGGCGATCGGGGTGTTTGGCAGCTGAACGTACTAGGCCAATCCTCCCGATGCCGTCATTATAGTGACGGACTGTCTTCTCTGATCCTGGTTGGTCTCCAATCATGAAGGGGTACTCGAGGATCAACTCGAAGCTGGCTTCACCACTTCCGAGCGTAAACCTCCCTGAGTTTTCGTGCAGATTTACGCTAACGTGTCCACTGGATTGACGGTGTTTCCAGTGAGCAGGATCATTGCGAATGGACACTCGAGCTTGTTCTGAGGTCTTTCCTACAAAAGGGTTTGTTCCCAGAGGTGGAGCAGGTTCAAAGGGGGCGTTGTGTAGCTGTCGCAGTAATTGCTCATATGCAGCTTCATGGTCGTCTCGAAAATCAATCCACGTACGACCGTCGAGGTATGTGGGAATAATTGGATTCGCTGCCACTGTGCCGGAGTTTGGAACAATTGGAATGACCCGATTTGCTTCTAAATGGCGGTAAATGGTTGGAGAAACGATAGTCGTTTCGGCGCCGACACCAGAGAAATGTCCGCCTCGGTTGTCAGCCTTTGGTCCGTAATCGTCTGAAAGTACGACCAAGATCCGCCCCGAAAGATTGCGGTATTGCTCCATGAACAAATTCAGGTTCTGGCCGGCGCAAACATCCCACCTATCAAGTCGAACATCAACGCCGTTCGACCGTAGACGTCGAGATAGATCAGTAACCCATGTGATGTGTTGTTCGGTGACGTGTGAGTAAGAAATAAAGACGATAGGTGGGTTCGATGGTTCAGTAGTAGAGATAGATGAATTCTGCATTTAAATATCTTACGTGGCGTCGTAGCGAAAAGGTGTCTATATGGGTACACCCTGTAAGACATGAATCCCATTGTTGAGGCTTCAGAATCTTCGTGAATGGCCCAAAAAGAACATATAGTGTAGTTTTTGTGGCATGAAGAATGCGGAAGCGACGGAGGTGGTGGGGGAGCTGGCTTCCCAGCAGTGGGGCCTGGTCACCACCGCCCAGGCCACAGCCTGCGGGGTTGATCTGCAGTCTCTGCGGCGTTTGGTCACGCGCGGGGTTCTCACCCGCGTCAGGCACGGGGTCTATGCCACCACCGGGACTTCTCCCTCTGCGGTCCTCGAGGTCAAGGCGCATTGGCTGGCGCTTCGCCCGGAGCTCATGGCCGCCGAGCGCACCGGTGATCCGTACCTCGCCGCAGAGGCGGTGGTTTCGCACACGACCGCCGCGGAGATGTGGGGGATCGGTGATTTGTGGCCGGACGGGGCACATTTCACGGTGCGGTCGCGACGCCGCAGCCGGCAGTCGGACGTCCGGTTCCATCGCGCAGATCTAGGGGACGATGACTGGGTGCTTCACCCGGTTTCGGGCCTGCCGGTAACGACGGCGGCCCGCACCATCGCCGATCTCGCCGACGCCGGCCACGAACCCGGGTATCTACTCGACCTGGTGGCGGACGCCGCCGGCACCTCCCTGGCGGAAAAGCGGGAGCTTCTGGAGGCTCTGACAGGAAAAGAGGAGGCCTTCGACCTGCCCGCGGGGGACGCGGCGGGGTTGGAGGATGTGCTGGGGGAGCATTTCCCGGCCCCCGAGTTGGACGGGCGGATGCGCGCGGCGATCGATGAGGCGGTGCGACCCCTCCGGGAGCAGATCGACACCCTCATGCGGTCCCTGGCGCCACGGGTCACCGTGGGCGAGGACGTGGCGAAGATGGTGGCCGGGACAGCTCTGCCACCCGGGTTTACAGCGGCGCTCCAGGAAAAGATCGCAGCCGGGATGTGGGGAAACGTTCCCGTCCTACCCGTTGCCGACACTACGGTGCCCCCTGGTAGGGTAACTTCAACGGACACCACCGGGAAACCCCGCCCACAAATCCCCGCCGGTGAGGCGGCGCGACGACGACAACACCGGAAGTGATGGCGATGAATCCCCCGCGGATGAAAAAGACGCACACCCAGATCACCGCGGCTCTCAAGGCGGAGGCGAAAGCCCGGGGTGCCAAGCCCAATGACGTCTACAACCAGTTCTTTCGGGAGGTTTTTCTCCACGAGTTGATGCGCCAGGACAGCGGGTGGGTGCTCAAAGGGGGTTCGAACATATACTGCCGCATACCCGGGGCACGCCATACCCGGGATCTGGACCTCTACCGGCAGGTTGACCCCACCTCTTCTGCCGATGCGGCCGACGCACTGGTACGCGACATGGACACCCACACGGCGGGTCCCTACACGTTCCACGTCCGCCGCCCCGATAGACGGGGCAGGGCAGGTGTGATCGACAGTGAGCGCGTGGATGTCACCGTCACCCACGGGGTCAACAACCGGCTGATTAATTTCGGCATCGATGTCAGCGGGGACCTGGAGGTGACGGGTGCGACGGAGACACTGACGGTGCCGGCGAGCTATCAGGTGGCCACGGAGTTTCTCCCGCCGAGTTTTCCCGTCCATTCCTATCCTGTAGCCAGTCAGCTCGCCGACAAGGTGTGCGCGATGTACGAACGCCACGGCGCGACCCCTCCGGGGCGGGCGTCGACGCGCTACCACGATCTCTACGACATCGCCCTGATTGCCTCTGAGTTGCCCGTTTCGGCGGCGGAGCTGAGCTCCGCCCTGAACACCCAGTGCAGGGTGCGGTCGATGACCCTGCCGCAGCGCATCACCGTGCCCGATAAGAAGTGGGAAAGCGAGTACCCGTTGAAGGCGCGGGCATTTACCGGGGTGCGCGACAACCTGAGGGATGTCGGTGAGGCGTTGCGTATCGCCGGTCTCCTTTTGGGCCCCATCCTGGGCGGGGCTCCTGCCACCGCGGCTGGGGTGTGGGACCCTGTCAGCCTTGCCTGGCGGTAGGCGACGTCTCCTGCCCGCCACCGGTACCCGGGGAGCGGGGCGGGCATGACCCGCGGTATATTATCGCTGGCGGATTTTCTCGGCCTGCGCCTGTACCATGCGGGTGAAATCTTCGGGTGCAACTTCGGGGGAGCCGGAGACGGTGTAGGTGGCCCCATCGATCTTGACGTAGGCGATGCGGCTGACGGAGCCGTTGTCACCGGAAAGGGGAGAGGAGGACTGCGTCAGGGTCACCTCGGCGGCGGTGACGGAGTCGGCGCCGTCGACGCGCAGCTCCATGGGTGCCGCAGTATAGGACGTGGATCCGCCGGCGTGGGTCCTGGTGATCGACTCGCATACCGACACGTCACGGGGGTGGTTCAACAGCTGCGGGTCGGATGAGACGACGACGCTGAGTGTCGCGTCAGTGGACTCGTTGGTGAAGTCGCGGGCCGCGATGGCGTCGGGGTTCTGAACGATTTTGGAGATGTAGGTCACGCCGGTGGGGATTAAGGCAGCGCATTCGGCCGGGTCGGCGGTGACTTCCTGGGCCATGGAGACCATGTCCTGGTTGATGCCGGGACTTTCGGCTTCCTGATCCTGGATCATCTGGTTGATGCTATCCATGGTGTAGCCCTGAGGAAGTGCATGGTGCCGAAGTCGATGGCGGCACCGATGACTCCCACGATGCAGAACAACACCACTGCCCGGGCGTTTTTCGTGCACCTGCCCGTCGGCCGTGGTCTATCATGGGCGTCGTCGACTGTCTGGCTTGGGATGAGGTGCGTCTGCGGGGGTCGGGTAGGCCAGCTGGGGCTTTTTATAAGGTGAACTAGATAAGGCCATGAATATGGGCGAAGGGGTCGACAGTGCTGTCTGTTTGTGGCTGATATTCCGCTAGCGTGGTCGCTTCTTCAAAAGCTTCTGCACCGAAGAGGTGCTGGATCAGCGAGGCAGCCATGTCCAAACCCGCCGCAACGCCCGAGGATGTCCATATTTTTCCATCCTCCACCCAGCGGGCTTGAGATTGCCATTCAACATCATCATCCAAGGAAGAAACCCAACCGAATGCCCTCTTGTTGCTCGTTGCTCGGCGCCTTTTAAGGAGACCCGCGGCTGCCAGTAGGGCTGAACCAGTACAAACCGATGCCACTATCTCGGCGCGCTGTCCCGTTTCCTTTAACCAGGACAAGAAGGTGGTGTCTTGAACTAGGGTTCGCGTCCCCGCACCCCCGGGGATCAGGAGAATATCCGGATTCTCGAGGTTTGTGTAAGGCAGATCTGTCAAGACACGTACACCCTGGGCGCTCTGGACGGGCTCTTTTTCCTTTCCTAAAAAACTTATACGTATGTCCGGAACCTGACTCAAAAGCTCCACCGGCCCAAAGACGTCTAACACCTCGAATCCTTCAAAAAGGATGACGGAAACATGTCGCTCCTCAACCAGCTTTCCCATAGTCATAGATTACGTGGTAGAGGGTGTGTCAGCGTAGTACAGCCCATCGTCCCCTGTATCTATTTTTCCAGTTGCAGAGTTGGTTACTGCTGCTATGTTTAATTCTGCCTGCCATGGCGTCCCTTGGCTTTGGTGGGTTGCGCAAGAAATGGACACCGCTTTCCGGTGCGGTAGAAGCCCCTAGGCGTCGTGGTGAGCACCTAGGGGCTTTGTCATGACCTGACATAGAGGCAAGCTCTCGTGGTTGGATATAAAACTCCTCCAGCTTTTTGAGAAAAGCTAGAGGTCGCCGATCTCTTTAACAGTTATGAAGCGGCGTTTTACTTCTGTCCCAGAAGTCAGGAGAAGGACTTGGGACTGTGTACAGTTCCAAAGCCTGCCAGTATTGACTAGCTCAAGTTCAGCAGAAAGATACTATTTTTCTGGACTTATCTACGTTATTAGCCTCTGAAGAATGCTTGTCTTACTCAGGGCATTGATGTTTTTAAAAATGGCTTGAGCTTGATAGCGAGGACATTGCAGAAGAGCTTTTTCGTGTTTCTTTATGAGTATCTGGGACATGGGGCTCAACGGTTGGATGAGTTACAGGGGGAGCATACTTAAGGCCGTTTTCTGCTTTAACTTTTTCTTGAGGGGAAAGTCCCACGTTAGAGTGGACGGTTTCATGTACCCAGTCAGCTCTCGGGGGGAGGTTTGTATGCCACATGGGCCTATCTTTTCCATCGGTGCATTCTGGGTTAAATCCGCCGGCAGTGTGTACTGCGTAGAGAGTGTTGTTTTTGTAGACAGGTGCTCCTGAATCTCCGCCGCAGGATCGTGAGTCCGTTGACGATTTTCCTTTGAGCAGATCGGTATACGTAACGTTTCCGAAGTTCAGGGAGTCTACTTTTTCGGAAATGACTGTTTCCGCCGAAGAAGCATAATCATGAGGTTGACCATAACCAGTAAGTACGGCTTGATCCCCGATCTTCAACGGCTCTGTGGCCACGGTAAATGAATCGGCATTGATTCCGTCACCGACTTTAATAAGCGCAACATCTTCAGTAGAAGACTTGGTATAAATAGCAGCGATACCTGCTACTTCACCATCTGATTGGCGGAGAAAACCATCCATAAAAGGTGAATTAGAGACACAGTGATGTGCGGTCAACCAGAAGTTGTCCCCTACATAGCTTGCTGTGCAATCACGCCGAACACGTTGTTGCTGTGAGTCATCCAAACTTGGAGTTACTGACCACAAAGCCGCAATACGATTATCATTCACCGGGACAGTACTGCTTGCCTGCAATGAAGCGAAGTCATTATCTGCAGCGACGGCCACCGAAGAGCAAGCTCCTAACGCAGTAAATGCGCAGGCTAGAGAAGAAAGACCGAGTTTAACTATTTTCATGGTTACCCCACGAGATTAGAAAGGAGAACTTTTTTACTTAACCAGCGTAGCCTGCCACCAAGCTATAAGCTGACCTAGTAGAACAACTCCTTGTTTCACTCTCATCTAAGGACCGCCAATGAAAGCTCTCTCACGCAAACTACTTGCGGTTATCTCAACAAGTCTCCTGTTTAGTGCCACACCAGGTATTGCAGTAGCCCAATCATCCTTTTCTGGCTCATCCACTTCTGATGATTTTCAGTCGGTAATTGAACCATCTGAAACTCCTAATTCTGCCGCGAGCCTCGATAACTCGATCGCAAGTGAAGCAGCTCCCTCACAAGCAGTAGATGGCCCATTCGCTGAATGGGGTATTCCAACTCCTCCGGGTGCTGAAGGCTATGAGGTTAATCAGGTCGCTGAGGAAGATCTCAATCCACAAGGATTGGACGAGTGGCATCCAACCGCGAACCCGAATAAGGAAATTGTTCCTGGCCAGATGCGCTCTGACCGGGAAGAGATCCCCGCTGGTGTGGACAAGGTAGAAGCTGATAAGGCAGAGGTTCGGGAAGCGCAACTTGCGGATCCAGATACACCAACGTTGAATGCACGCCCAGGTTGCGGTGTGTATTGGCCAACCAGATTCGAAGTGTGCGGACTAATTAAAGAAAAGTACGACAGTATCGGCGGTCCTAAGAGTTTTCTTCTTCTGCCAAAATCTAATGAACTCACCAATCCAGACGGAGTCGGCAAGCGTTCTGAATTTGCCAATGGGTTTATCTATTGGCATCCCAAGACTGGTGCGCATACGGTTAGTCTTCCAGTGTCGGTTGTTTGGGCGCGCCATGGCTGGGAAAAAGGATTCCTCGGCTATCCCACTACCAGCGATATTCCCCAGGGGAATGCCTGGTACAAGCAAGACTTCCAAGGTGGACATGTTTACACCCACAATGCATTGCCGGCAACTCAGGCCAGCATCCAAGGCCGGATTTATGACAAATGGCAATCCATGGGCGCCCAAAACAGTGAACTCGGCTACCCCATCAGCGATGAGCTAACCACCCCGGACGGTGTCGGACGCTACAACGTCTTCGAAGGCGGAATGATCTACTGGACACCAACTACAGGCGCCCACTCAATCAGTGGCGGGATTCTCGCATCATGGGCGGCGCAAGGATACGAAAAGAGTGCTTATGGGTACCCCATTGGGGATATGTCCATTAATGACCAAGAGGTCCAAGAGCAGCACTTCCAAGGTGGAGTCCTCTATGCAGACCCTAGCGTTTTTTGGCAACCTTTTTCCTGCTTCAGTGCAGCTACTCGAATCGCGGAAGAACTGGGGGTCCCAGATGGGGCACAGTTTATGTGCTCAAACCGTGGAGTCTCTCTTAACGCTAATGGTATTAATTACTTCGGAATGCCCACAGTAGAAGACGTGTCAAAAAAATTACCAATTGCTAACCTGCAAGCTGCAGGAGAGGTAAGCGCACCTACTGGAATTGAGTGCGATGTTTATGATTCTGGATTGATTAAAGGACCGCGCAGATATTCCGATCACAAAGTTAGTAAAACTGTTAAGTTCTGCATCGGGGAGACAAAGCGGGTCTCACCTTTCGAGCCTCTGGAACCTAAGTGGTCGCGAGAATTTGAATGGACAATCTCTGACTCTTTAAAGCAACGACAGTATGCTGAAGTCACTACTAACGTCGATAATTTGGATTTACCTAGCTTTAAGTTCCGAGTAAACACTCGACTTAGGGAAGACGTTAAATGGTCTTCTGACAAAACCGCAGCTGAATTGACTTCTATAGTCACTAAACCGGGTCTAAAAAATGCAAGTAGAGCTGAATACGAAATTCCCAAAAAATCAGGCACTTTTTTCACCGAAGTAGACGGCATTTATCTTAATATTCCTAGCTGGGGATACGAGCAAAGCTATGACGGCTATCAGTTCGCCATAGGTCGCTTTGAATGCCCTCAATACTCACCTAATTCTAATTTGTGTGTTTTCACTAACCCTGTTGACGATCACACATTTGACTAATGCAGTCGGTAAAGATACGTACTCACTGTCAAGAGAGGGATAGCCGTGCATAGTATTCTCTGGGATAACTTTTGCAAGAACCAAAACTTAACTGAGTTTGAGGAAGTATCCGATCTGTCTTCTTCCGGTGTTCTAGCAAGTCTCATAAAGCACAATTCCGCTAGAGAAGTATCTTTCGACTGCATCCATTATCCCGGAGGAACCACAGATAAACATGGGGCATTCACCGACTATACGACCTACCATGTGGATGCTTTTCCTGCTCAATCTGAGATGATCACCTTTTGTAACGGGGAGAAAATTAATTATCTTGGCCCAGAGGTGCGCAACAATCAGATTATTCACCGGGCAGCACCACCGTCGAGCACCGGATGGCCCCGCATTCTTCTGGACTACAAAGGGTATCCCGAATTCTGGGGAGATACACTCAAAAAGCCACCGCGACTTCATTACCCTCGGTCCATCACGTTAGCGAGAAAGCCTTTTGACTTTGAACATTATATTCGAGTCGTAAGCTATTCCGATACAGAAATGAGTGAGCATCAAATGTGGAAGGAGGCGGTCATCGATACAGAATTTTCCATGGCAGTTCTTTTAGCCCGTCATTGGGGATCAAACATTGATGATGTGTGGATCTCGCTTCACGTTGAAGAGCGTAGTGACTGGCGCGCACCCGAGAGCAAAACAATTGACTATTGCTGGGATTTTTAATGCTGGGATCGGAACTTTCTTATTCCTAGCTCTACAAGGCTGTACAGACTAAAAGCAAAAGTGATGGCCTAGGGCCGATTTACTTACCGTGTTCAGTCAATGGTTTAACATGGAAAAAGGTCTAGACTAAAAAATAAATCCGATAAGACATAAGAAAAAGGTTAGCCGTGCCCCGTTAGCGGAATGTAAAGCTCTGCGCCTACTCTTCTGTCTGCTTTCATCCTTCTCAATTCCATAAAATGCTGAGGAACGTTGTTGCTGTCATCGTTTGGTTCATTTCGTCCAATCGATGACAGCGACGTAGTTCCTCAATGGTTTAACTTGGAACACAATATCGACTAAAAGACGAAGAGGCTAGTCTGCCTGACTAGTCGTGAGTGGCTAGGGGTAGATAAATATCTGCCCCTTCGCTTTTCATTTTTTCTAGTTCCGCAAAATGCTTCGGATCGTAGTCTCTCTCGCCACCAATCCATTCAATCTTATCGTCGGAACCGTAATCTAAATACGGGGCAACAGCATTTCCTGCCAACTGATCTCCCCACCCCGTAACAGCGGTTCTCCCCTCTGATGAGTAGCTTTCACCCGATTCAAGAGTATGTCTTGGAATCAGTGCAAATTCCATACCAGCATACGCAAGTCCTTGCGCGGATTTAACTGAAAATACGCAATATGCGTACTTGGACGTTTTCCAGGTAGCTCGTACTGAAGCGTCCTGGGTTTAGTTCCGCTTCTTTTACGGCCCTGTGTTGATGGGCTGGGTGAGATAGTACTCGGT
>OJLW01000689.1_pt1 | contig 15591 bp, 8 predicted proteins | sample 1597021 | NCBI WGS metagenome assembly OJLW01 (sample SAMEA3904676, study PRJEB24821) | metagenome | biome: Builtin; feature: hospital; material: surface | place: USA | collected 2013-06-03
ACTTTTTTGACTTCAAAGTGCGTCTTAGGTACCACATAGGTGTTCGTAATGGTCATTTGATGATCTTCTACGGGGCCGATCGTTGACGTATAACCTTCTACAGCGAGTTCTTTTACACTGTAGTGATATGGATTTCCTTGATCGTCCGTTGCCAACAAATCTTCCCAGCGATATCTGCTTTGACCATTTAAGAGTTCAACCACTGATCCATATGCTTGACCATTGCGTAACAATTGAAGCTGAATCGTTGGTTTAATCGTTGGTCCACCAGACCACACTTTTCTGACTTCTAAGTATGTCTTAGGTACCACATAGGTGTTCGTGAAAGTGAAAATATTTCCTGATTGAGTCACATTAGATTGTTTGAAATGATCCGATTGGAAGCTTTCCTCCACGGTATAAGCATATAAATTACCTTGTTCATCATATTTTTTTAAATTTTTCCAGATGATTTGATTATTTTTAAGGTCAAGTAGCTGGCTATCAATCACTGTTCCATTTTGCTTCAAAACCATCTTAACCTGAGGCTTTTTAAGTGCTTGACCATTTTCCCAAATTTTCTTTGCTTGAATATCGATAGTTGGGTAATTCTTCAATTCGATACCAATATCAGCTCCTGTTGATTTTCCTGTTAAACTGGAAATTAAAGGATAAGTATCCAATCCGTGAATATTTTCTTTGCTTGTTCCCCGCACTTCAAACATTGCCTGAGGCAAACCGTTAACAAAGAGACGTGGAACATAAAGGCTATAAAAACCATCTGCATCTCGCTTTAAATAAAAATCGTAAGATGACCGTCCTGGTGTGTTGCCCACTTTATCATAGTACTTAACTCGAACATCTCGTCCATAATTATTAAGTAAAAGTTTCTTATTTCCTTGACCAAAAGTAACTTCTTTTTCCATCCAATAAAATGTTCCATATTCATCAGACTGGCTCTTCCAGGTATATAGCTTAGAATCTACCAATTGATCTTCATGATAAAGATTAAGCTTGATATCACCTGAAAATGGATAAAAATGTCGATTAACAGCAATATCATATTCACCCTCACGATAAGAATCTGCGTAGTGCACTCTAAATTCAAATTCCTGTTCAAAGTGCGACTTAATTCTAGCATCATAAGATTCAGAAGCCGATTCTTCAATTGAATAATTTCCTTGAGCTAACTCATTCGGGTCAATTTGATCAAAACTTCCCTTCCAATTATTCTCAGCAGTTAGTATCAAACTACGATAAATTGGATTACCATTTTCATCATTCCTAATTTTAACTCTATGGCCTTTATATAGTAAATAAATTGTAACCGATTTAGGACGCTTACCTTCTGGAATATCTTTATGCCATGTCTTTTGAACTGGCAAGTCTCCAGACTTACTATTCGTGATAACAAATTGATGTCGCTCTTCAACTTTAGGACTTTGTTCAGAGACTTGACCTTCGCCAAGATGAATATCCCATCCTGTATACTGATTATCTGAATCCATATCTTGAATCATCAAATAAGGGATATACAAGGTATATCCAGTTTTATTTTTAACCAAGAATAAGCTATAACCATTTTCAGAAATCGAAAATCCAGTATAACCGGCTTTAGTCCAAGATTCACCCCAAGCTTGAAACTTGTAATCTCTTCCATAGAATTGAGTTTCAGTTACTTGACTTAAATAAGGGTGGCTAATCTGACCTTTGAAACTATTAGCTTCACTCAGATTCGTCATGCCTAATCGTTCAGCTTGCTCTTTTTGATTAATATAATAGAGATGAACATCTGTATTATTAAACCAGTAATTTTGATAATTAGAGTGTACCCCTGTGTCAGGTCTACCGATGGTTAATTGTCCAACCTTACTACCAAGCGGTAAAGCTCCTTTAGGTTCAACTTCCTTTACAGTCGAAATAAAACCGTGACTGTCGCGTTCAACAACAAGATATTTAAACCCTTTAGCCTTTAATTCAGCCGCCGTAAAGGGTAGACCTTTATCATTAACAGCATTTTTATTATAAGGCAGACCATAGTCCTTCATCGCTTCTAATAGTTGGTCAAGTCGTCCATATTGGGATTGACTAAAACGTTGGGTCCAATCATTCTTCTCATTAAGTTCTACTTCCCCATATTTAAAGTAATGCGGATTAGAGCCATAATTATTCCGAACATCTTCCGCAGTGGTACCAACAGGAACAATAAAAATATCTGCTGTTATCGATTTGCGATCAGAAGTTGAAATCTGGGATTCCCATTTTTTGGTTAACTCAAGATCATAGTTGCCCTCATCATTTGGTGTTTCCATATTGGCATTCGATCCAATACCTCCACCATTAGAGGCTTGATTTCCGACAATGAAGGTTTTTGCATTGCTCCATGCTTCAGCTTGAAGCGCTTTGGAATAAATGGCTTTTAATGCCATCCATGAAGCATTATAACTCAATCGGTCTGGAATAGAATCTCCATGATTTGTATCATTAAGGAATTTAATTAATTCTAAGGTCGTATGTTCCTTATAGCCTTTGGTAATTGGCGAAACATGCGAATAAAATTTATTTTGAATATAATAATCTTTTCCTCCGACTGTCAATTTGAAATAACCCGTCTTCTTAGAAAAGCGCAAATCATCTCCAAGATTTTTAGCCTGATTATTAAAAGCATAGACAGTATGTCCGTCGCCAATATGAACATAACCCGTTGGGCAATTCCAGATACCTCCACCCGTATTCACTTGATCAATTCCTACTGTTAACATTCCTTGATTTGCTTTATTTTCAGTAATCAGCATTTGATTCAATTCTTGGGCATGTGGAGGGAAGGAAACATAAAATCCTCCACCAAATTGATAAGCTATATTATCCAGTAACATTGTTTTATTGAAGTAAACATCGTCACTATCAATATATAAGCCACCACCTTTATTGGCACGGTTATTAGCAATCAATCCGCCATTAAGTGTTAATTGAGCTCTAATTTCTCTCAAACGTTTAGAATTTGGCGTAGGAACCGATGCATACTCATTATCAATGGTATTACTCCATGGACTAATCCTCTGATTAGTCATAACAATTCCGCCACCCCAACCAGAACTTTTACTTTGTCCTGATTGATTATGAGCAAGTATACCATCATCAATTTGAATATCTGCTCTCGGAAATCCGTTAATAGCACCACCCAAAGAATAGGGACCAACCGCTCTATTATTAGCAATAACTCCACCTGTCATATGCATGACTGCATCGGATGAACCTCCAAATAAGCTACCAACGAAGACTCCACCCGTTGAACTTTTATTATTATCAATAAGCCCATTAGATAGATTAAATTGGCCTCCTGGGTTGACATAAACAGCACCTGCGGAAGTTGGTCTTCCCGATGGTTCTTTAACTTGGTAACTTTCATTGGAAGCAATACGTCCTCCAACCATATCTAACCGCCCACCATTTTCAATGGCAATCGGTGCAGAATAACCAGAATGATTATTAACCTGCATTAAAGTCCCATTCTTAAGAATGAAGTGTCCGCCAGATTCTACATTAAAGAGGACTCCCTTTGAGAGTTGAGTCGTCACTTCATTATTTCCATCAACATGAAGCGCCGTCTTAGCATCACCCAGTTGCAATTTCCCAGCAATCTGGAATAAGCTATCATCAATAAAACTTGATGCACGCTTAACTTGGACTGTTCGATGCGGATCTGGCAAGGGGTTTTGAGCTAAATCAGCTAGATTTTTAGCTTCTTCAGCTCTTTTTCGAGCTTCTTCGATAATTTCACGTTGCCTTGCTTCACCTTGATCAGCATAATCAGCGGCTTGCTTCACTTTCTCCCAAGCCTTATCAGCTTCTTGCTGATAGTTGGACGTCAGAATAATCCGCTTGCCAGCTGGGATCATGACCTTCTTCGTAATTTCCAGATTAGAAGTAATACGAATCCGTGTCAAAACACCCTCTTTAGCTTCTTCAATTGCTCGAAGCAATTCTTCAAACGTTTCAACCGTCACTTCAACAACTTCTTCAGATTGTCCATTTGTAATCGGCTCCTCATCCGATTGTAACACTGCTTTCAGTTCTTGGAATTGGTTTTCATTTTGATCATCAGCTTTGGATTCCGCCCTGACAAACTCGCTATCTTTATTATCGACTAACTCGGAGCGATTAGGCAATTCTCCAAATTCAGAGGATTTAGCTTCTGCCTCTCCTGAATGATGGCGTTCAAGCTGATCCTTAACAACAGACTGACTGCCCTCTCTCTTTGAAGGTGATGCACCCCCTTCGCTGGATTCATGGTCTCCCAAATGATCTTCATTGGGTGTGGGTAATGCTGCAGGCTCTGCTTGCTTAAGCAAAATTTCTCCCGATTTCGACTGATTTTTATCCGGTATGCCAACAAGTTCTTCATAGTTATGATCAGCTAATTCTGATACAGAATCAGGTAAAGGAAGTGTTTGATGATTTGCTGATGATTGAAGATTGTTTTCAATACCAGTTTCGTTTACTAACGAAGGATTATCAGTTAATTCCGCCGCTCGACCGACCGTCGGTGTCAAAAGAAATGAACCTACGAGTAAAGGTAATATTTTAAATATTTTTTTCATTAGAATTTCCTCCTTTCTTCGATATTTCAAACATATAGTTCCTTTACACTACTAGTATAACCCTTATTTAATAGTATTTCTATAATTTATAACGTTTTCAAAATGTAGACTTATAAAAATATAAAAATAGTGTTTTCTGTCAATCTTTGCTACCTCTACTAATGCCCATTAAATAAGTAATTTTAAAACTCAAAAAATAGCTAACTTTTGAAGATATCCATTAAATGATATTAACCTGTTAAATTCATTAATTTAACTTTAATAGAAGGAACTGGGCTTTCAGAAATTGATCGCATAAAACGCACTGCATTCTTCAATATAGATACCCTATTTACCCAACCTGCAACTCGGTAATGATAGTACAATTTATTGAATAGTATACAAAATAATGATCGCCTTTTTGATTAATTTCATAGGCAATACTACAAAAAAAGCAGCCCTCTCGGACTGCATTCACCTTTGCTATTTAACTTCTTTTATCAAGCTTAGACTTAACCACAATCACTCCTGAATCGATCTTAGCGATCACATTGTGTCGCTCACCAGGCTCCATTTCAACGCAGTGTCCCGGCTGAATAACCTGGCTTTCTTCCTCAGCTTGAAAGACTAATTCCCCTTCAAAAGGAACCACAATAACTGAATAGGGGACATCATGCCAGCCTGTTTCAGTCCCCGCCTTCAAGTTCAAATAGGTCACTATTTGACCCGCTTTTTGAACAATGTTTTTAGCCAATGGTCCTGATTTTTCAGTTCGATAAAAATTCATACAGCCTCTCCTTTCTGATAGACATGCAACTAGGGTTGGATTAGATCTCTATCGTATGATAACAATGATTCTAAAGAGAAATTTGAATATCTTAATAGCTTATCAAAGACTATTTCACTTCTCTCATTATTCTTTCTCTTCTGCGAAGGAATCAGATTGATGAATCTTTGGTTGAGGATTAAGAACAATATCCTTATCTTCTTCTTGTGGAGGCAAAGATATAAAAGATATAATATCCTTAAAATTGACAATCGTCTTATCTTCCATGATATCCTGCATCATCCGATCCGACTCTTCCCAATAAATATCTACTACAGCACTATTAGATAATAACTTAGTAATAATCCCTGCCATATCACTACCACGAAACTCAAAAGAAATCTTATCTCCAATATTCGGACGAATATCTGCCTTGACCCGATCAATCATCTTAATTCCCGTGTCATAATCAACTTCCAACAAAGCGGCAATTCTTGATTTACTGGTTCCACGTCTCAATTCATATTCAATCAATTCTCTTTGTTGCTTGGTTAATTTTTTAGCCACAAGACCCCTCCTCCATCTAACTAATCCCCACTTCACTTATTATCTATTATAACACAAAACCCTTACATATTGGTTAAATTAAGCTTTACGAGGGATCAACATTGGAATGCATTCTTTAAGGATCTCAATCTCTAATGGAAGCGCTGGTCCCTCATCACCGTCTACATTAGATTTCAACTCTTTGGTCGAATGACCATCTACGGATTCAATCCGAAATGCGGAATCCCTTAGAGCTAATAAATGATCATTATTCACTGTTTCATCAGGCAAGCCCTTTTCTTGCACTAGGGTCTGGATACTAGATAGTGCCATAGAATCTTTGATCGCATAAAGATGCGCCATCCCATCATTATAGGTAGCTCCCTGAATGAGACCTTCCATGCCTCCTACCGAAGAAGTTAAGGCCACCAAGATTAAATTTGAAGCCAGATCATAATGCCTACCCTGACTATCATAAATGCGCAAGTTCTTATTCTTCCCACCAAAAAAGGCCTTAACACCATCAATCAAATAGGCAAAAAAACCCAGTTTATTCTTTTGATCAGAATCTGTCTCTAGAACCGCCGTTGGAATATCTCCTAATGCTAAAACATTGATAAAGTACTGGTCATTAACACGCGCAATATCAACCTTTGTTTCATCTAAATGAGCAAATTGTTGGATCGCTTCATCTGGATCCATCGAAAACCCTACCACTCGACCGAGATCATTCACCGTTCCTAATGGAACAAAAGAAAAGAGGGGTTGATCATCCAATTCAGCAATACCAGAAACAACCTCATTAACTGTTCCATCACCACCCAGGCAAATAACCGTATCATAGCCTTCTTGTTTGGCTGCTTTTGCCCAATGATTGGCATCTCCTTCTTTTTCAGTTAAACGAATTTCTAACTCTACTTCATAATTGGTTAATAAGACTTCCTCCAAAGTCTTAGCATATTCTGGAGCATCGCCTTTGCCTGAACCGGGGTTAGCAATGATAAGTATTTTTTTCATATCAGACACCTCTTCTAACTATCGAATAAGTATATTATACCATACTATCACTAAAACTCTGTTCTGAAGCTCTATAAGATTACAAAATGGTGACAGTTCGCTAAAACTAAAGACTTATCTGAATAATATGTATAAAATAGCACTATGTATGCTTTTTTACTAAAATGAAAAAAAGCCTTGCGTAATTTGACTGATACAGTCTCATTAAATAAGAGAATTAAGGGGGTTAGGACATGACTGATTCGTCCAAACACCAAGATAAAAAACAATCCACACCCATAAATGATCCAAATAATCGTCGTCAAGCTATTCGCCAACAGAAACGAATTCAAGATCCACAAGCAGTAGCGGCTATTCAGCGACGTTTAGAACGAATTAAACAATTGGAAAAGATGGATTCAACCGACCAAGTCGAAAAATCCTTCCACCACCGTCAGCCACAAAAATCTACTCAAAGAACCCAGTCTTCTTTGAATACCCATACAATGAAAAATCGCTCTAGCAAGCCAGATCTTGCCGAACAGGACAAACTAAATCGACAAGCAGCCATTCAAAAGAAGATCACGCAAAGCCATCGAAACGCACAATCAAAAGCAGAAATAGAATCAGATGAGCGACTACGGCAAAAAGCACAAGCTAATCAGCGAATGCCCAAAATAACCATCCAAAAAGCTCAAAATTCAGATAAGGAACTAAGAGACCAGGAATCTTATCAAAGTGAAGAAGCGATTCCTAATTCTAAGGAACCGTTCAAGAATCCTTCAACGAAAAAACAGACACGTTATTATAGTAAACATAAACACTCCGACAAAAAAGGCTCTAAAGATGAGCGATATTCATTGAAAGATCTTAGTACCGAAGAAAAAGTTGCCTTTGCTTTTTCGGTTGCCACCAATCTCATCAAACGCTTTTTTGTTTTTATTCTAGTAGCAGGAATCTTAGTAGCCGGCTTTGGCGGAGGAGTTGGTCTAGGTTACTTTGCCTCCCTAGTCAAGGATACCCAGCCACCATCTCGTGATGAAATAGCCTCTGCCCTAAATCGAATTGAACAACAATCAACGCTCTACTACGCTTCCAAAGAACCGATCGCTGATGTGCGATCCGATGTCGTTCGATCTGTCGCCAAATTAGACGACATATCCCCCTATATTAAAGAGGGGCTCATCTCCATCGAAGATCAAAACTTTTATGATCACCCGGGTGTCAATCCTAAATCGACTTTAAGAGCGATTCTTCAAACACTTTTATCAGGAACTGGGACCGGTGGATCCACCCTCACCCAACAATTAGTTAAACAACAACTCTTGACTAATGATGTTACCTTCTTCCGAAAGGCCAATGAGATTCTCTTAGCTTTACGAGTAGAAAAGTATTTTTCTAAGGATGAAATTCTAGCATCCTATCTTAATGTCTCTCCTTTTGGTCGAAATAATAAGGGAGAAAATATCGCTGGCATTCAAGAAGCTGCCGAAGGTATCTTCGGTAAAAAACCAAGCGAAGTAAACTTAAACCAAGCTGCCTTCCTAGTAGGCCTACCTCAGAGTCCCTATTCCTATACTCCATATGACCAGTATGGTCATATGCGAAAGGATCATTCAGCGGGAATTCAGCGAATGAAAGATGTTCTTTTCGCAATGTACCGAAATCAAGTCATTGACAAAGCCAGCTACGAAGAAGCTCTTAAATATGATATTACCAAGGACTTTATTGCGACTAAAGCGCGAACTCCTGAACGACAATCCTATCTTTACCAGACAGTCATGAACCAAGCCATTGAACAAATTATTGCCCTCAACGTTAAAAAAGATGGCAACCAACTCGAAAAAGTTCATGAAGATGCTGAATGGTACCAAAGCTATTATCAGGAAGCTGAACAAGAGCTACGCACCTCTGGCTATCAGGTTTATACTACCATCGAAAAAGATATTTACGACCAGATGCAAGAAACTGCTGCAGCCTACAAAGATCAATTAGGAGCCAGCTTTGACGGTGTCTATACCGACCCTACGACCGGCGAAGAGACCTATTTTGTAGAAAAAGTCCAAACCGGTGTCGTGGCTATTGATAATGCCACTGGCCGAGTTCTTGGTTTTGTAGCGGGGACTGATTATGAAAACAATCAAATTGACCATGCCTTCGGAATGCACCGGTCTCCAGGATCTACCATTAAGCCACTTGCTGTTTACGGACCTGCGATCGAAAACAATATCATCACTCCGGCTTCAATCATTCCGGATACCGCCTTTACAGAGACCTATAATGATGGTAGCCAATGGTCGCCGACCAACTATGGCAATCAAATATCCAACCAATTTTATCCGGCTCGTCAGTCCTTGGCTTGGTCCTATAACATACCAACCATTCGAATCTATCAAGAGATGCGCAATCAAGGTGTCCCCGTTTTTGACTATCTCCAACGAATGGGCTTTGATACCCAGCACTCTTACACCGAAACCGATGTTCAAAATCTAGCCTTCTCAATCGGTGGGGTTAATAAAGGGCCGACCGTCTTTGAACAGACCTCCGCCTTCTCAACCTTTGCCAATGGAGGCACTTATGCTAAAGGCCATATCATTGATGAAATAAAAGATGCAACAGGCAAGACCCTCTTTAAGGCGGATGATGAGCCTGTTCGAGTCTTCAGCGAAGATAGCAACTATCTAATGGTCGATATGTTGCGTGATGTCAACAATCTCGGAACCGGACAAATTGCTAAATCGAGACTCACCACTGGAGGAGACTGGATCGCCAAGACCGGTACTTCCGAAAACGGCAAGGATCTCTGGTATATTGGTGCCACTCCTAAAATCACGATTGGAGCCTGGATGGGTTATGACAATCAGTATCAAGAATTCGTCTTTAACTTAAATGATGGCTTTGGTTCTGAAGCCCAACGAAGTCAATCCTTCTGGGCACAAATTGTCAATGACTTATTTGCTATCCGTCCCGATATTATCGGAGCAGACCAAAGCTTCCAACAACCTGATTCTGTCATCCGCATGACTGTGATGGAAAAAACAGGTACCCAACCAGGTAACATACAAATGGGCGGACAAGTCTTACAAGTAGCTAGTGGCCTTAAAGAAGAACTCTTCAAAGCTTCTTATCCAGCACCCATCTTAACTGAACACTTTATGATTAACGCTTCTCCATCCGACTATCAATTATTCTGGGGCAACTTTATGCGTCAGATTCAAACAGAAAGAGAGTCAGATAATAATGAAAGCAAAAAAGAAGGAGAAGCAGAAGATGAAACCGGAGAAACTAGCAGTAGTGAAAATCCAGAACAAGAAATACCAGATAACACTCAAGCCCCACCTGAAACTTCTGCCAGCTATTAATCCTAGCAACATATAAAACATCCCCCTCACCATACCGTTAGTGAGGGGGATGTTTTTGCAGTCAATGCTGCATAGAGAGGAAAATAAATCACCTTTACTAAAGGGGTGATTCCAGATTAGCAAGACTTATTTATCAGTAACAATTCATCTCACTAACCAAAGGTGATTACTAAGTTATAACTTACCATCATACTGATAGCAAGTGCATCTTACCCAGTGACCTGGCTCAACTTCTCGCAGTTGAGGATGCGCTTCATGGTAAGATTCTGGAATATTTGGTACCCGCTTAGCAAAGCGACAACCTTCTGGTGGATTAACCGGGCTAGGAACATCACCTTCCAGAATAATGCGTTCCCTATGGAGTCCATACTTAGGAATAGGAATAGCGGATAATAGTGCCTTGGTATAAGGGTGAAGTGGGTTCTCAAAAAGCACATCATAAGGGGCTAATTCAACAATCTGACCCAAATACATCACCGCTACCCGATCCGAAATATGACGCACCACGGATAGATCATGAGATATAAAGAGATACGTTAAATCGAAATCTTTTTGTAATTGATCCAATAAGTTCAATACCTGAGCTTGGACCGATACGTCCAAAGCAGATACCGGTTCATCTAATACAATAAATTTTGGTTTCAAGATCAAGGCTCGCGCAATCCCAATCCGTTGTCGACTTCCTCCATCTAACTCATGAGGAAAAGAATCGGCCACTTTAGCTTTTAATCCAACCGTTTCCATCATATGATAGACAGCCGCTTCTAATTCTGCTTCCGTCTTATATAGATGATTAACCCGTGCTGGATCGGCGATCAAATCAAAGGTACTCATCCGCGGATTTAAAGAAGAATATGGATCTTGGAAGACAATTTGCATATCTAATCGAATTTGCTTAAGAGCTTGACGCCCTTTGAGCTTAGCGACGTCTCGCCCTTCAAAAAGGACCTCTCCTGCAGTGGGCTCATGCAAGCGAATGATTGCTCGACCTACTGTTGACTTACCGCAGCCAGATTCACCAACTAAGCCTAGGGTTTCCCCACGATTAATATCGAAACTAACCCCGTCGACCGCTTTTAATTCACCGGCCTTTGTCGGAAAATATTTCTTAAGATCTTTAACCTGAAGTAAGCTTTCATGATTAGTTTGTCCCATTTAATCCAACCTCCTCATCAGCAACCAGAGGAAATGCCACAAAATGCCCAGGTGCGACTTCTCGATATATTGGTTTTACCTTCGAAAAATCAGGCAATTGTAAATCCATAGTTTCTAAATGATCGACATCTTCATCAATACTTGGGATCGCCTTAAATAACCCCTTAGTGTAAGGATGATAAGGATTTTCAAAAAGTTCCTTTGCACTGGCGTGCTCCAAAATAGCTCCACCATACATAACTGAAACATAATCACAGGTCTCTGCAACAACCCCTAAATCGTGAGTAATTAAGATCATTGATGTTTCAAATTCTTCTTTTAAATTCTTAATGAGTTCCAGCACTTGTGCTTGAATAGTTACATCCAAAGCCGTTGTTGGTTCATCAGCAATAATCAAGCTAGGATTGCAGGCTAAAGCCATAGCAATCACAACCCGCTGCTTCATCCCACCGGAAAACTGGTGGGGATAGTCATCAATCCGTTCTTTACGTATACCAACCACTTTTAACATTTCTTCTGCTTTAGCCCGAAGTTCCCCTTTAGCTAAGTCCTGGTGAAGAGCCAAAACTTCTTCAATTTGTTGGCCCACAGTCATAACAGGATTTAATGATGTCATAGGGTCTTGGAAAATCATAGAAATTTTATTTCCGCGAATCTTATACATTTCCTTTTCAGGCATTTTTAGTAGGTCTTGACCTTCCATAAAAATCTCACCTGAAGTGATCTTTCCAGGAGGGTTCTGAATGAGCTGCATAATAGCCTTCGCTGTGGTCGTCTTTCCGGCACCAGTTTCTCCAACTAGACCATGAGTTTCTTTTTTATCAATGGAAAAGTTCAAGTTATTAACTGCATGAACCACTTCCGTATCTGTATCGTATTCAACACTTAAATTTTTGATTTCTAACAACTTACTCATAGCGACCTCCTATCTTTTCAACTTAGGATCCAAAGCGTCTCTTAATCCGTCTCCAAGGAGGTTAAGTGCCAAAATGGTAATAACAATAGCTAACCCTGGAAATAGCGTCATATGAGGAAAGTCCCTTATATAAGCACGTCCTCCAGATAACATAGCGCCCCATTCCGGCGTTGGTGGTTCCAATCCTAAACCAATAAAGCTTAATCCTGCAGCATTAATAATCGCATAGGCAACCCCTAAAGTCGCTTGAACAATAATCGGTGCCATACAGTTTGGAATAATGTGTTTCAATATAATGCGGTAATCGCTAGATCCATTGGCACGAGCAGCCTCAACAAACTCTTGATCCTTAAGAGACAAAACGGAAGATCGAACTAACCGTGCATAACCAGGAATTGCAGCAATCCCAACTGCAATCATTAAGTTAGTCAAACCAGGACCTAATGCCGCCATAATTGCAATCGCTAAAAGCGTATCTGGCAGAGCTTGCACCACATCAATAAGTCGCATTAAGCTATTATCCACCCGACCACCATAGTAACCGGTCACTGCTCCAATAGCCACTCCAATAATCATGGAGATACTCACTGAGATAAAGCCAACGCGCAACGACACTCTAGACCCGTAAACCACCCGACTAAAGATATCACGTCCTAACTCGTCCGTCCCAAACCAATGTTGGGCGTTAGGAGTTTGATATTGATTAGCTAAGTTTTGATCAGCAAAACCATAAGGGGCAATCACATCTGCAAATATAGCTACTAGAACGAGCACAATAATTATAACAAGACCCATCATGGCTAACTTATTACGCTTCATTCGAATCCAAATATCTTTTAACCCTCTAAATTTGCCACGTTTTTGAGGTTCTTGATTCTTTGTTTCTACTTTATTCATTTGGACCCCTCCTATTCATACTGTGTCTTTAGGCGAGGGTCAACGTAGGTATAAAGAATATCTACGATCAAATTCACCAAACTAAAGGTCACGGCAACAAATAAGACACATCCTAAAACCATAGGCATATCCCGCTTCATGATCGAATCAACCATCAAACGACCAATTCCAGGAATAGAAAAAATAACCTCTGTCATAAGGGCTCCACCCATTAACTGACCAAACTGGGTCCCTGTAATTGTAATGATCGGAATTAAGGCATTTTTTAAAGCATGTTCGGTAATAATTTTTCCTCGACGTTGGCCTTTAGCCTTAGCCGTTAAGATATAGTCTTTACGAATAACTTCTAGCATCGATGACCGAGTCATTCGGGCAATGACTGAGACTGATTGAGCCCCCAAGGCAACCATCGGTAAAAATAGATGGAGCGGTGTGGAATACCCAGATGATGGGAATATGTTTAATTTGACTGAGAATAACAAGATCAATAATAAACCTAACCAGAACACCGGCATAGAAATCCCAATTAAGGCAAAAATCATCGTGACATTATCAAAGATGGAATATTGCTTAATCGCGGAGATAATCCCAACTGGAATTCCGATAATTACCGCAAAAAGAATGGCCGTGGTCGCCAAAATTAAGGTTGATCCAGCTGGAGCCATAATTTCGTCAGTAACATTACTTCGAGTAATATACGAATAACCTAAATCAAAATGAAATACTAAATTCTTTAAATACCGTCCAAATTGGACTAAAAAGGGATCATTTAATCCCATCTCTTCTCTTAAAGCCTGAACCGCTGCTTCAGAAGCAGAAGGTCCTAAAGCATTACGTGCCATATCTCCTGGTGTTAGATATAACAAGGTAAATACGATAAAGCACACACCCAATAAAACGGGAATTAAATATAAGAGTCGTTTTAAAATATATTTAACCATTATGTCACCTCTTATATGACCTTCACTAACAATAATTAAGGAACACTCTCACTTTTCCTAGTCTCGCTGTCTTTCTAATTTGATAGGGGCTTATTTGTCAGCTCCCATGGTTACTTCCGTTAAAGTATGGAAGCCAAGAGGCGATAAGAATAGATTATCGATTTCTTTACGAGTACCCATTGTCATTTCTTTATTATGAAGTGGAATCCATGCATTAATTTCCATGAGGTAATCTTGAACTTCAGCATAGTATTCAGCCCGTTTAGCATCATCCTGTTCGAAACGTGCTTTTTCAAGTAATTCATCTACTTTCTTGTCTTCTAAGAAGATGTAGTTACCTCCTTCCCCCTTAGCAGAAGAGTGGAAACAAGGATATAGGAAAGTATCCGCATCGGGAGAATCAGCGGTCCAAGCAATCATGAAGAGATCTTGATCTCCATTTTTAATAATTTCATTAAAGGCAGACCATTCAAGCACATTAATCGTTGCATCAATACCGACTTTGGCCAGCTGTTCTTTCATCGCTGTGGCCATATCAGACCGGTCTTTGTTATCATTAGTCGTTATTGAAATCGAAAGTCCGTCTTCATAACCAGCTTCTTTTAATAATTCTTTGGCTTTTTCAATATTTTGTTCTTTAACTTGCATTTGATCAGAGATCGAGTATTTAAGCGTTGGAGGAAGAACACCCGTTGCTGTTTTACCTAAATCATGGAAAACAGCCTTCACGATTGCATCTTTATCTAAAGCCAAAGTAATCGCTTCTCTAACCTTAGGATCTTTGAACACTTCTTTAGAGAAGTTAAAACCAAGATAAGTTTCACCATAGTCTAAAGATTTTAATAATTTGAGCTTGTCATTCTTTTCAACTTTTTCAATATCGGTAGCGATAATATCATATGCGATATCTACACCACCTGATTCTAATTCAATGACCCGGTTACTTGGTTCTGGGATCACACGGAAAGTCAACTTTTCATAAGCAGGTGCTGTTCCATGATAGTCTGCAAATTTCTCCAATTCGATCGAATCTGCCCGTGTCCATTTAACAAATTTAAGGGCGTTAGTTCCGACTGGATGTTGAGAATAAGAGTCACCTGCTTCATTGACTGCTTTTTCATTAACAATAAAGCCACCCGGATGGCAAAGCGCTGACAGAATACCAGCAAATGGCTCTGTTTGTTTAAATTCTACGGTGTAGTCATCGAGCGCTTTAACACTATCAATATCTATCGTTTGGAATAAATGGGTTACATTTGGAGCTTCAATCGCCCGTTTTAAGCTAAAGACAACATCTGAAGCTTTCAATTCCTCACCATTGTGGAATTTAACTCCCTTCTTTAGCTTGAATTGATAAGTCACATCATCAATTTGTTCATAACTTTCAGCTAGGCTCGGTTGGATTTTACCGTCTTTGTCCTGTCTCTTATACACATCTGACGCTGCCGACGAG
>OJLW01000694.1_pt1 | contig 15481 bp, 18 predicted proteins | sample 1597021 | NCBI WGS metagenome assembly OJLW01 (sample SAMEA3904676, study PRJEB24821) | metagenome | biome: Builtin; feature: hospital; material: surface | place: USA | collected 2013-06-03
GATAGCGTAGCGTCTCGTGGGCTCGGAGATGTGTATAAGAGACAGCTATATGATAATACGTTATTTTCGTACTGTCAACACCTAATTTCGATTTTTTCGAATTATTTTTCTTATTTCTATTTACAACTGTTCGTTTTTTTCGTATAATACGAAATAGAGAGGGGTGAAAAACAATGGATAAAGAAAGAAATAAAATAATAGCTGAAAATATTCGTGGATTCATTAAGTCTAAAAACATTACTCAAAAACAATTGGCTAACGATATTGGAATATCACCATCGACATTGAGCGATTATTTAAACTTAAGATCAAATCCATCTCACGGTGTGATACAAAGAATAGCTGATTACTTTGGTGTTGGTAAAAGCGATATTGATACAACTTTTAAAGATATTCCCAAGAGTTCCTTATCTTCTAAAGTAGTAAAGATTATGGAATCACTAAGTAGATACCGTCAACATAATGTATATTACTATGCTGAAAACCAATTGAACGAACAGAACGGAAAAACAGAACCTATTTTTTTAGTTGGTGAAACTGCGGCTGGGTACGCTATAGAATATAGTCAAATGAATGCTGAACAAATTAATACCACAATTCCAAAAGGTGCGGACTACGCCCTTACTGTCAGAGGTGATTCAATGGAACCTTTAATTAAAGACGGATCGATTATCTTTTACAAAGAACAACCTGTGGTTGAAAATGGAGAGATCGCAATTATTGAAATCGGAGGGGGTGAAGTAACATGTAAGAAATTTTATTTCAATGGAGAAAAGGTCATTCTAAGATCAATAAATGACAAGTATGAAGATATGATCTTTGATAATGGTGTAAGGGTTATAGGAAAAGTTATATTATAGGAGGAATCGAGATGAAGAAAAAATTATTATTGTTATCAACGTTGTTTGCTTTTGCCACTATCTCCCCTATTCAAATACATGCTGATTCAGATGATATAGACCAACTAGAACAACAAGTAAAATCAGATTTCCGAAAATATCTATCTTCATTACAAGAGTTATATGATAAAAAGGGTGAAGATCATTTTAAACCAGGTATTTCGATACCATTTGATAACGATATGATAATTACTGTTGAAAGTATAGAAACAGATATACCAGACGAGTTTTATGAAAATGACGTAACTGGAACGATGGTTAAAGTCACTGTTACCGTTGACAATCAGTCTTCCGAAAAGCGTAAAATAACCGCTCACGATTTCAGTATGTATGACGGTGATCGTTTATCTTCTGAATTGTTAGCAAAAGATTACTTTATTGCTGAAATTGAACCGGGAATGAAAGCGGAGGGGACAATGTATTACAATGTAAAAAATCTAGGAAATATAACGGTTATATTGGGTGATACCAAGTGGAGTGCTAAGCTATAAAAAATAACCCCACCTTTTACGGTGGGGCTTATAAGGAGGTAAATTATGTTCTATAGAGTTGCTATATACACAAGAGTATCAACCTTAGAACAAGCTGAGAAAGGTTATTCGTTAGGAGAGCAAGAAGATCAATTGCTTGCATATTGTAAAGCTAAAGGTTGGACGGTGTATAAGAGTTATTGTGATGACGGTTATTCAGGGGCAAACTTAAATCGCCCAGCCATGCAAGAATTATTACAAGACGCCAAGAAAAAGCAATTTGATATAGTGGTTGTTTCAAAATTGGATCGTTTATCACGGAGTCAAAAAGACGTTCTCTATTTAATCGAGGACGTCTTTAATAAAAATGAAATTGCCTTTACGTCCGTCAAAGAAACGTTGGATACTTCAACGGCATTTGGTAAAGCAATGATCGGTATATTAGCTGTGTTTGCGCAACTGGAAAGAGAACAAATAAGAGATCGCATGCAAAGCGGTAAAATTGGACGTGCTAAATCGGGCAAAGCGATGAGCTGGGTTGTTGATCCGTTTGGCTACAAAGTCATAGACGGACAATATCAGATCGTTCCTCTTGAAGCTAAAATCGTAAAAGAAATGTTTGACATTTATTTAAAACGTCCGTCCGTCACCAATCTTGTAAAGGTACTAAATGATGAGGGACATATTGGCAAAAAGACAAGATGGAGTTATCGAACGGTTAAGGTTATTTTAACAAACCCTATCTATTGTGGATATAACCAATATGGTGGAAATAAGTATAAAGGAAACCATGAGCCAATTATAAGTGTGGAAGATTTTAATTACACGCAATCTTTGATTGAAAAGCAAAAAACCAAGGCTTGTAATCCAAGACCGTTCCAATCTAAATATATGTTGTCGGGTCTAATTCGTTGTGGGTATTGTGGTTCACCTATGGGAATTGTCTTGTATAAACCAAAGAAAGATGGAACAAGAACACGTAAATACCAATGCTTAGGACGTAAGAAACACAACGGATTGAGGAAAGAGTTCATTAAACATGATCCGTCTTGTCCTAAGAAAACAGTGCTTGCTGATGAGGTTGAAAATTATGTTTTGAAAGAGTTACAAAAAATCAAATTAGAATATAAAAAATCCAGCGACAACAAAACTGGTGATAATATCGATCTGTATAAAAAGGAAATAGATAAAATTCAAGGTCAACGATCACGATTAATTGATTTATATGTTGAAGGTTTAATCAATAGCGATGAGTTTAAGAAACGAGATAATTCAATGTTGAAAGAAGAAGAAGCCCTAGCTGATAAGATAAAATTAATTGAAGATCAAAAAATACAAGACGACAAACAAAAAGACGCTTTTATGAAAATGAGCGACAACATTTTTACCTTAAGTACAGATAAAAAGAAAGATATTTGCAATTTACTGATTGAAAAAGTTGAAGTAAAGAACGATGAGATCGCTATTCGCTGGCGTTTGTAGTCACAACAAAATCACATTACATTCATCGAAATGCTTGTTGTTCTAGTAGTTGTGGCGCTATTAATGGCCATCATTATTCCAAACATCTCTGGGCAGAGAGACCGAATTAATCAACAGGCCATGTCAAACATGTCTGAAGTCATCCAAACTCAGATGACCACCTATGAATTAGCCGAAGGAGCTGCTCCAACCACCTTAGATGATTTACTAACCAAAGGCTACATTACACAAAAACAAAGTAAAAAGGCAGAAGAGCTATTCAATACAACCAACTTAAGTGCCATTGCCAATAACCAACCCGCATCAGGTCCAGATAATGGTCAATAAGTCTAACGCCTTCACCCTAATTGAAATGCTGATCACCTTAATGGTGGTCAGCTTACTCTTTATTCTATCAAGTCGACTATTCAATCAGCAGTTAATCTCTCGATATCACAGTAAAAGCTTTAAAGATCAGATAAAAAATCAACTTCATCTCGCTCAAGAACAGGCAGTTATCGAGAAAAAATCGATCTTTGTCAATTTTCAAGTAGGAGGGCCCGTTAGCTTCTATTACTATAATAACCATCAAATCATCCATCAAATAAACCTACCCGATCATTTAGATCTTTTAACCCCCTATCAATTTTACTTTCTAGATAATGGACATGTCTCCGGTTTTAAATCCATTACTTTCCAGGACCAATCCGGCGAAAATTTTTATCTTGTTTTTCAATTAGGAAGTGGTCAATTTGAATTTCAACCATAAAAAAGGATTTTCATTCATGGAAGCTTTAATTGGACTCCTGCTCTTTTCAGCGATGCTTGCTCTTTACGTTCCGGCATTAAGCAAAGAATGGCAACGCCTAGAACAAGCCCGCCGTCAGCTACAATATTGGCAAGTTTTTTATAATTTAAGTAAGTTACATTCTCACGAGCAAAGCCTAGATATGAGCGACGCTCAATTAATCAAACAACTTATTGAAAGAAACGCCAATTGCCCAATCCAATCTATATCGCTAGAATCTGATTTCTACCAAATCACATTTCAAGGAGGTCAGCATTATGAAGTTATTTTGGAAGACTGGGAATTATCCCCTTAAACAGGCTTTTACCTTGCTAGAGTGCTTGATTAGCCTAATGATCTTTTCACTGGTGCTACATGGTCTACTAACAGCGGTGGACTATTATAAAGCCAGTGATCAGCGAATGCGACAAAATCGCCAAAACGACCTCCATCATTTTGAATTATTGTTTGAAGAAGAGCTGAAGCACTACCAAGTTGTCCAAGTACATGATCAGCGATTAATTTTAGCGAATCCAGAAAAAAACTTTCAACGCTCACAAATCATTCTTCATCACCAAAAAATTTATCAAACTCCCGGCCACCAACCTTATCTTTATCAGGTCAATGCCTGGCAGTTAATTCCATTAAATGAACAACAATTATTAATCAACTTACAGCTAGTTAGCGGTGAATCGTATACTTGTATCTTCAAGATTCACCCCTTCAAGGAGACCCTATGAAATCTCATCAAAAAGGCATGGTTTTACCTTGTGTACTGGTTTTTATGGTTATCAGCCATTTAATATACCTCAGTCTCTGCCAACTTAATCAATTGCAGCACCAGCGAATCACACAATTTAAAGCCTATTATCAAAGTCAACTCCAAAATGAACTCTTGAGTGAAAAACTTATCCAAGAACAAGACCAATCATTTCAACAAGGTTTTATTCAAGACCTCACAAAAAACATCCAGAATATACATCAAACCAGTCTAAGACGCTACCAGATCTCTACTCTGGCTAAGTCCCCTTCTGTACAAATTGGCTTTCTCTCTTTGACAAAGCCTGATCAGGTTCTTATCTATTGTATCCAAATCTACCCAGAATGGTTGCCTGATACACTCAATCCCGAATTCCCCTATAACTTTACAGGTATAGTCTCAAACAAAGGATTTATTGATGAAAAACCGCTTGAAGAAGAAAGTGATTATCAATCCCTAAAACACAGCTTACAAGAAGCAGGCTACCAAAGTGTTCAAGAATATGGCTTAAGACGACGCTATCAATACCAAGAAAGTGGATTGCAGGGATATTTTAGCTTTAATACTGGCCAATGTCTCTTAGAAACGAATCCAACCAACAAGCGTCAAATCATCTACTTTCAAGTTAACCATCCTCACTTGACTCGAAAAGAAGAATATCCTTTAAGAACGAACTCCTATATTCTCTATTGGCGAGCAGAAAAAATGAGACTAGACGACATTTCTATCAAAGAATGAACGCCTCCTTTTTCCTATGTCAAACGAATATGGCTTGGCAATAATAACAGACTATTTACAAAAACATCGATCACGATACAAACAGAGGGTATATCATACTTGATTCAGACCAACAAACATTAAACCGTCCATCAATTCAATGATGGACGGTTTTTAATAGGATGACATTTAGTGGTCAACAGTGATTAACGATAATTTTTCAAGGCTCGTTCAATATCTCGGTTAGCTTGCTTTTCTTTTAAAGCATGCCGTTTATCGTACAGATTTTTCCCTCGAGCCAAACCAATCAGAATCTTAGCCCGGCCTCTTACAAGATAGACTTTTAAAGGAACTAGGGTCATTCCTCGCTCCTTTATTGCTTGCTGCAAATCATTAATTTGTTTTTTATGAAGTAATAGTTTACGCTCTCTTAAAGGATCATGATTAAATAAATTACCATGATCATAAGGACTGATATGAACATTTTTTAACCAAGCCTGTCCACCATAAATCGAAATAAAACCATCTTGGATATTCATTTTCCCACGGCGGATCGACTTAATCTCCGTTCCTTTTAAGACCATACCGGCTTCATAAGTGTCGATAATTTCATAGTCATGCCGTGCCTTACGGTTTTGAGCCAATGGCTTAGTCATCGCTTTATTTTCTTTCGCCATCAAATCCTCCTTCTTTTTTATGATGATCGGTGTCGCTTCGATGATTTTTTATGTTTGCGACCTTGCTTGATTACAAAAGATTTATTTTGCTTATTTTTATGACCTTTTCTTTCTGAATGTCTAGACCGTCTCGCCTTGGATCCTGTCATTTTAGAGGTCGAAGAAGCATCAGCTTTCCCCTTTGGTTTTCCTTTTTTGCGACTTGCTTTAATCAAAGCAGTTGGATCAAGACCTTCAACAGGTTGAGCATCAAGTAGGATAAAATCAATCTCTCGGTCTTCAACACTAACCGACGCTACCTCTACTTGAACTTTTTGACCAATCCGATAGATCTTATGGGTCCGCTCACCAATCAATAAAAGATGTTGAGGGTTATACTGATAATAATCATCCGTTAAACTGGTCAACTTTACAAGGCCTTCCACCGTATTTTCTAAGGCGACAAAGATACCAAAAGAAGTCACAGATGAAACAGTTCCCCAGTAGGTCTCACCCACCTTGTCCACCATGAATTCCGCTTTTTTCAGGGCGTCGGTCTCCCGCTCCGCCTCAACGGCTCGCCGCTCCATCTGCGAAGAATGAATCGCAATTCCTGGCAACTTATCTTCCCACCGATCCCGCTCCTTTTGGCTTGGCTGATGATCTAAGTAATTAGATACCAAACGATGAACCATTAAATCAGGATAGCGACGAATTGGAGAAGTGAAATGCGTGTAATCTTCCGCTGCCAAACCATAATGCCCCAAAGGCTGTTCAGAGTACTTAGCTTGCTGCATCGAACGCAGCATCATCGTTGAAACGGCTTGTTCATAAGGTTGATCCTTAATCTTATTAAGAGCCGTTTGTAACGCTTTAGGTCGAATCTTAGCCGTATCTCCTCTTAAAATTAATCCAAAGGTCGTCAAAAATTCCGCAAAACGGTCCATTTTACTCGCGTCCGGTTGTTCGTGAATTCGATAAATAAATGGAAATTGTTTCGATAAATAATGACGAGCAACCGTTTCGTTAGCTGCTAGCATAAAGGATTCAATCAAGCGCTCGCCTGTTTGTCTTTGGCGCAGCTCGATATCAAGCGGATGACCTGATTCATCCACAATAACCTGCGCTTCCGGTGCATCAAAATCCAAAGCTCCCCGCTCTTGACGCATCTTAACTAAAATATGATGCAAGTCTGCCATTTCCTCCAGCATAGGAACAATTTCCTCGTACTGGGTCCGTAAATGAGTATCCCCTGTTAAGATCTGGTTAACCGCATCATAAGTCATCCGATAAGAAGAATTGATGACTGACTTAAACAGACGATGTTTAACAACGTGTCCCTTTTGATCAATTTCCATCTGACAAGAAAGGCACAAGCGGTCTTCATGTGGATGCAAGGAACAAATTCCATTTGATAAACGTTGAGGCAGCATTGGGACGACCCGATCGGTTAGGTAGACCGAGGTTCCGCGCTCGTAAGCTTCTCGATCTAGTGGAGAATTTTCTCTTACATAGTGTGAGACATCCGCAATATGCACCCCTAATAAATAGTGACCATTACTCATTTTAGTCAATGAAATCGCATCATCTAAATCCTTAGCATCTGCTCCATCGATGGTCATAATCAATTCTGAGCGAAGATCTTCCCGTCCTTTAAGATCCTTTTGATCAATTTCTTGAGAGACTGCAGCGGCCTCCTCCAACACTGATTCAGGGAATACGTGAGGAATATTAAATTGGAACAATATGGATAGGATATCAACTCCCGGTTCATCACGGTGACCAATCTCCTTAGCTACCAAACCAACCATCCGATTTGGTTGGTTTGGGCTAGGATACTCACTTATCTTAACAATACAGATCATATGATCGATAGGTCGAATTCCTTGATCATCAATGAATACTTGAACATGCTCATTAAAAGCTCCTTGGGGTTTAACATAACCTAAATACCCAGTTCTTTTACGCTGGTCTTGATCATAGGCAAAAAACTCGCCTACTACTTGATTGGCTTTTCGTTCAAGGATTTCAATAATTTCCGCTTCCGACCCCTTACCCGTAGTAGGATCCACCGTTCGAAGAATACGGGCAATAACCCGGTCTCCATCCATAGCACCACCATTTTTCCCCTTGGGTACAAAAAGATCGCTCTCTTGCTCATCATAAGAGATAAAACCATAACCCTTATCATTGGCTCGATATAGACCTTCCACCGTGGATTTATTATTAACTAACTTAAAATGGCCCTGTTTAGTTAGTTGTAGCTGATTAATTCTTTCCAAAAAAGCTAGGGCTTTAATCAACTTTTTATAATTTTTGGTTCCTTGATAATTCAGAGCCTGAGCTAATTCTTGACTAGAATAGGCTTTTTCAGGACTCTTTTGTAAAAAATCCAATATCCGTAATTCAATTTTTGATAAATTCATCTAAAAACCTCCTTTCTTTAGGAATATTTCTAAGTCAGAGCTTGAAGAAATGCCAAAACCGATTGATCAAAATCATGCCGTTTGGGATTAGTGGGTATGCTATGCGTATTATAAGGGAAATAGTGGAAATCCACCTCAGCCTGACTTAAATGAGCCTTTAATAAATAAGAATCCTGCGGATCGATCAATTCATCCTGACCCGATTGTCCAATATAAAAGGGCAAGTTTACTTGAGGCAAGCGAGGTTGAATCTCCTGCTTGATCTGTTCTAACTCAGTCATTTGTTGCCAATGACCTGCAAGAATATGATCATACTCTTCCATATAATCTGCTTGCTCTCCACGAATTCGTGCTAATTTTTCACCTAAGTTCATAAAAGCCTGTGAAATATCAATGGGCTCCTTAGTCACTAAGGGGGCATTAAACACCCCGCCTCCTGCCAGAAGATAACGGTGCAGGCTCAAAAGATCCCCCGCTAAAACACCACCCATTGATAAGCCAAAAACAAACACCTGTTTAAAACCCTGTTGCAATAGCCACTCCAGGGCACTGTGGGCTTCTTGTTGCCAGATTCTTGGAGAATAGTTTAAAACGTTACGAATGTCTTTAGTGTCATGACCTGAAAAAAGAGGGATCAATACAGAATAACCTTGGCGATTTAATAAACGTCCCAGTAGATTCATATCCCTAGTAGATCCGGTATAAGCATGTAACAATAAGACCCCCACTTGATGATCAGGACCTGCAAAATATTTTGCCCCCTTAAATGGGAGCTCCTGTTGATTGTCTTGAACCAAGAAAAACCCTCCTGTTTAAACTAACTAACGCGCTCCAATTATTATAATAAAAAAACGTACAAGTCGCCAATTATAGGGCTTGTACGTCTATGATTCCAACTATTTGGCTGAGAAATAAGCCAGCGCAATCGCAATTACAAAAAAGGCGATTCCTAAAACCGTTGTTGAACGAATCAAAAATGCCTCGAAACCGCGCGCTTTTTGTTTAACGGTCCCGTCATCGCCACCTCCGGTTAAGGTTGAAGCGGCATTACTTTTTGACGGTTGCATAATAACAAATAGTATAATTAAAATAGACACCACCACTAGGGCGATTGTTAAAGCCTTGATCACTTTTAGTCCTCCTCACACAGTTTGGCTATCTGTCTAATTATAACATAAAAAAAGTCAGATGTTTATCTTTTAATACGATATCTTTCAAAGCACCCCCACTAACAAGATGTCCAAAATATCTCTATAATGGATAATTTACTGAAAATACGTTATCATAAAACCGACTTAATTTTACCATAAAGGAGCGATTCATGTGACTGATTCTTCCTCTAACTGGATCAAAAAATCTGCCTGCCTTATAGCAGCTGTCTTATTAGTGATCAGCCTGCTAAACAACAGCCTGCATTGGCAATTATTAGGCTTAAGCAGTCCCACTTTTTCTCTGATTACTATTTTTTTGGCCAGTCTCATTCTTTGGCTCTTCGTGGCTATTGACTGGCCTTCATTACTCTGTTTAATTTGTTTAGGACTATTACCAGGAAGCTCTTTTGCTGAAATCTTCCAACTATCCTTTGGCAATACCACCTTCGTCTTTTTATTCTTTACCTTTATTCTGACTTTTGCCCTCCAGGATACCCCTTGTTTAAAGCGGGTTTTAGCTAAAGCCCTCAATAGTCATTGGGCACAGGCTTCTACCTTTCGTTTTATTTTTGCTTTTCTAACATCTTTACTCTTGTTAGCTTGCTTTATCTCTCCGACAATCCTTTTTATGATCGCCTTTTCGCTCTATGAAGAAATGGTTGAACAATTCCAAGTTAAAAAAGGGGACCCTCAAGCATCCAAACTTCTAGTAGCCCTCTTTAGCACAATTGCTATTGGAACAGCAATGACACCCATCAATCATGTCTTTGCCATCACTGCTATGGGAATTTATCAATCCGCCTTTGGTCAAGCTATTACAAATGCTCAATATATGACTTTTGCTATTCCGAGTGGGCTGATCCTATATGCTTTACTTTGGTTATCCTTAGTCTTTATCTGGCGGCTAGATGTCTCCGATTGGCAAATTCAAAAAATCAAGAGTTTGCAGGCACTTCCTGATAGTGATTCCCATGAAAAGTGGGTCATGGCTATTTTTAGCTTAGTCGTGGCACTATGGCTCCTACCTGAATTGCTAGCACCACTATTTCCAAGTATCGGTACCTTCTTCAAAAATGCTGGGATTGCCTTTCCACCAATGCTAGGCGTGTTCCTATTAGCAATCCTACGACCAAAGGGAAAATCCTTGATTTCCCTGCAAACAGCCATTGCAAAAGGGGTCTATTGGCCAAGCCTTTTAATCGTTGCCGCAACCCTAAGCCTAGGTTCCTTGCTGACTAATCCGCAATTTGCCGTCACTCAACTGATCCAAGATGCCCTAGGTCCAGTACTATCTCAATTAAGTCCTTGGATGGTGGTTGGTGTCTTCATTATTTGGGCAGGGCTTCAAACGAATTTTTCGTCCAATTTAGTGACTACCACCATGGTTACCACGCTCTTAACGACCTTGGTAACGGCCAACCCCGATCTAACCATTAACGCTGCTGTCATCGCTTGCTTGATCGGCTTTATGGCTTCCTTAGCATTGATGACTCCTCCCGCCATGCCCTATGTCGCCATCTCTATTGGATCCGGATGGACCAGCAGTGCCGACACCCTTAAATACGGAGGGTGGATCTTGATCCTCAGCATCCTAATAAGTTGTTTCATCGCCTACCCGCTTGGAAGCCAAATTCTCAGTCAAATCCCTTAATGAAAGGAAGTTTTTATGTTCGACCAAGAAAGAAAAACCATTGATCACATCGACCGTCAAATCGTCGCTCTCTTCGAACAGCGAACCCGAACTGTCGAAAAAGTAGCGGCGATTAAACTCGCCAATCAATTACCGATTCTTGATGCCTCTCGTGAAGACCAAGTCATAAAAAAAGTCCAGTCTTACTTGACAGATCCTTCTCTCAAAGAAGACTTAGCTGAATTGTACATAGAGCTCATGCGTCTATCCCGCCGCCATCAAGCAGACTGGATCAAGCATCAAAAATAAGGACACAAAAGAGTGCGACAAAAGTGGCAGTAACCACTCTCATCGCACTCTTTTGCATTTATTGACCGATAACCTTTCACACAATAATCGTATTCTAGCTCATTTAAACAAATCTTCTATTATTCATCAGTCAACCGATTTGCGAATCATATCATGAGGCTTAACCGGGAAGTCCACCTTCATGGTTAAAATCTCCATGGGATGAGGCGCATCTGGTACTGACTCTCCTTGATCATTCCACAAGGGTCCCACTTGACTATAATGATGACGAAATCCCGGACCATAAAATTCGATCTCATCGCCCGTCGCAAACTTATACCGTTGTTGAATTTTAGCTAATTGCGTCGTAGGATCATAATCCAACACCTCGGCAACAAACCGATACTGAGCAATCTGACGAGGAGGACCAAAAATTTGTTCATTCTCCGTAGGACGACCATAGTAAAATCCTGTCGCCAACTCTCGTTGAGCCGTCTTCCATAATTCCTCAATCCATTCAGGATCTACTTGATAATTATCCGGATCCTCAAAATAGGTATCGATCGCCTTACGATAGACATTGACAACTGTTGAAACATAATGAATGGACTTCATTCGGCCTTCAATCTTTAAGGAATCAATCCCGGCATCAATAATATCTGGGATAAAATTAATCATCGATAGATCCACTGCTGACATAGCAAAAGGTACTTCTTGACCTTGACTATCGGAATCTAGCATTTCTTTATCCCCATAAATCGGCAAATCATAAAGCCCATACTTCCAACGACAAGATTGACAACAACCTCCTCGGTTAGCATCCCGATGAGCCATATGATTAGATAATGTACACCGACCCGAATAAGAGATACACATAGCACCATGAATAAACGCTTCAATCTCAACATCCGTATTGGCTCGAATTTCTTTCACTTCATCCATTGAGACTTCCCGGCCCAATACACAGCGTGTTAAGCCAGCATCCTGCCAGAAGTTTAAGGTTTCATAATTGACAGCTGACTGTTGCGTTGACAAATGCATCTCTAAACCTGGTGCTTGACTCGCACAAATCTGCATCAAGGCTGGGTCTGAAATAATAACGGCATCAATGCCAATGTCTCTCAAGCGTTTAAAGAAATCGCCAGCCCCTTGTTCATTCCCCTCATGGGTCACCATATTCGCTGCTACATAAACTTTACGACCACGTTCATGGGCAAAAGCTACGGCCTCTTCCATTTCTTCATAAGTGAAGTTCCCTGCGCGACTACGCAAGCCATATGCTTCGCCTCCAATATAGCAGGCATCCGCTCCATAATGAATCGCGATTTTTAATTTTTCAAGCGTCCCTGCTGGCGCTAAAAGTTCAGGTTTTTGACCTTTCATTCGACTCACTTCCTTTCAAATGGTTATTTCACTAGGCCAGGCTCATGCAAGAAGAAGCCTGTCCCTAAACTACGGTTAGCTGGGTGATGCGCTTGGATACTTGCTTGCCATTGATCTAGCAATGCTTGATCCCATTCACCGGCTTCAAGCGCTCGAACAGCCTTTTGATAGACTTCGACAATCGCCACAAAATCAGATCCTGGACAATACAAACCGTCTAAAAACCAGTGATCAACCGAAGCTTGCTGCAATTTTGGTAAATAGGCCAGTAAGTTCAGGTCATCATTGGCAAAAATATGTGTCCCATGATCATCCTGATAGATGGAATAATGGGTTTCTGGCTTATTCGGTTCCGAAAGGAATAGATGTCGGCCTTCAAAAGTCGCAGCATCGTGGCCCACATAGGAAAAATAATTGGTTAATAATTCACGACGACTTTGATGAATACAGGCGGATCCATAGACTTGATAAATCAATGGAATCTCAGCCCCTTGGACCATTTCTTGCAATTCAAACAAAGGAACTTCGTGGGCTACCATGGAAGCAACCGCCCCATACTTAGCCCAAAAATTAACCTGCCCAGAGGAAGTCACCAAGACCGCTGCATCATAAATATAAGGCATACGATAGGCTTCTTCTTTTAAAATCTGAATTAAGCCGGTATCTCCCACTAACAACTTGTCAGCTCCCGTTTTTTTAACAGCAGCCAAGAAAGGACGGGCCTTTTTAATTTTTTCATTATGGAGAATCGCATTCGCAGCAACCACTACTTGCGTTCCTTTTTGATGAGCATATTCACACACTTGCTTCATCTCTTCAAAAGTAAAATGGCCAGGAATCCGAAGGCCAAATTCAGCTTCACCGATAATCACTTGTGAAACACCCAAATCCACTAAGGCATAGGCTTGTTCTAGCGACTCGGCACTGGTAATTAATTCAATCATTAGACTCTTCTTTCTTTCATTGTGATTCTTCATCCACTAAGACAAAACAAAGACATTATATCATGACCGCATTGATATGCAAAACCTTCTTCACGATGTCGACCTTTATTAGACTAAGACGCCATGTCCCGGCTCAATTTCTAGCCACTTGGTTCCAAGTTGAATTGGAGCTAATTCACCGTCATCCTCATTCATACGCCGTTCTTTAGCTCGTCTAGGATCAGCAATCGGAATCGCACTCAAAAGTCGCTTGGTATAGGCATGATGGGGATTCGAGAAAATAGCTTCAGTGGGTGCCAATTCAACGAGTTGTCCTTGATACATAACAGCTACTCGCTGAGAGATTGACCGTACCATGGCTAAATCATGGGAAATAAATAAATAGGTTAAATCCTTGTCTTTTTGCAATCGCATTAATAAATTAATAATCTGAGCTTGAATTGATACATCTAGCGCTGAAACAGGTTCATCACAGACCACAAACTCGGGATCCAAGGCAATCGCTCGGGCAATCACAATTCGTTGTTTTTGACCTCCAGAGAATTCATTAGGCTTTTTGGAAAGATCAGCAGATCGAAAGCCCATTTCTTGTAAGATGGCTCTTGCGCGCTTTAAAGCCTCCGCTTTAGGATAGACTAACAACAACGGCTCAGCCACAATCGAAAGAGCAGACAAATGGGGATTCATGGCTGACGAAGGATCTTGAAAAATTATTTGAAAGGCTCGACGCCGACTCAATTCTTCACGCAACTTATCATTTACTTCTTGCTCTTTATAATAAAGCTTACCGTCAGTTGCTTGCTCCAAGCCTAGAATAACCTTCCCCAAAGTCGACTTACCCGATCCCGACTCGCCCACTAGACCTAGACATTCCCCAGTTTGAATGGTTAAATTAACATCTTTTAGGGCATGAACTTGGGCTTGTAGCTGACCAAAAAGGTTCTTTTTTTGATAAGTCTTTGAAATCTTCTCTAATCTTAACATCTTACCTCTCCTTCAATACCCGATGACCGGGCTCAATCTCGATCAGACGACCGGCTTTTTCTGCTTCTGACAGACTAAAAGAAGTCATACTATATAATTCTTCGCCATTCACACCGCGAGGAATCGCCTTAATCAGTTCCTGAGTGTAAGCATGCGCTGGCCGATAGAAAAGATCTTCCACACTACCTTCTTCAACAATGACCCCATCGAATAGAACTTTGACCTCATCACAAACTTCCGCCACCACCGCCAAGTCGTGAGTGACTAAAATGACACTTAGATCTTGTGTCGCTTGTTTCTTTTGAATTAAATCCAAAATCTGCTTTTGAATCGTTACATCTAAGGCAGTTGTTGGCTCATCAGCAATTAAGAGCTGCGGATCTTTTAAGAGGGCTAAGGCGATCATAACCCGTTGACGCATCCCACCTGATAATTCAAAAGGAAACTGCTTAGCCACCTGTTCAGGATGGTTAATACCTACCGACGCTAATTCCTCAATAACACGATGATAAGCTTGATCTTTTTCCATGGGATGATAGCGATCAATCACTTCTAATAAATGATAATCAATCTTACGAAGTGGATTAAGTGAAGTCATCGAATCCTGAAAAATCATCGAGATTGGCAACTTCAATAAATTTCCCGTCACCGCTTGACCATCAAACTGGTAACTCGAATAATGAGCCTGCAAAGATTCAGGTAACAATCCCATTAGAGACCGCATGGTAATACTCTTGCCCGAGCCAGATTCACCCACCACTCCAGTGATCTTATTTTTTGAAAAATGCGTCGAAATACCATGGACCAACTCACGCTTAGCCATAGCTTTCTTATTTAAATGAATGATTAAATTTTCAATATCAATAATCTTCGTCATGGATTTCCTCCATTTCATAGACTGTTTGAATCCTGTCTCTTATACACA
>OJLW01000695.1_pt1 | contig 15471 bp, 14 predicted proteins | sample 1597021 | NCBI WGS metagenome assembly OJLW01 (sample SAMEA3904676, study PRJEB24821) | metagenome | biome: Builtin; feature: hospital; material: surface | place: USA | collected 2013-06-03
TTACTGATTTTGACATTCCGATGCCTAAAAATCTCAATCTAGCCCAAATGTTTCTTTTATATGCACTCTATATCTTAGTAATTACAGGAATTTAATTTTAACTCGTGCGTCAGGAGATTTTATTAACGGCATCTCCATTTACAAAATCTCCCGACCTTGGGGATATAGTTCTGTATTCTGAGAGAATTATAACGACGAATCAGTTCTAAGGCTCGTTTGCTCTCGCAAACATTGCAATTAGTATGTCTAGAGAAGGTGATCTTAAGATTTACTGAAATAAAATCGTCAATTATTTTAAATCAAGGAAGCGTTAATAAAATTTTGTTGAGCGTAACGAAGTGAAGCGAATCTAAATTTTTAGCTGACGAGATTTGAAATAATAGATTTTGCTCCAGGATGAATTGCAGTCAGGTCTAACAAAGAAGATTGCCAGAGGCAATCTTCAATTTGCCCTCTGCAAGAGTCGCTTGCGGGGTGTAAGTCTCCATGAGCCGACGGGCTTGCCGGGGGTATAAGGGGGAGGGCGATGTGGACCCAATTTGCCTTAGCGGCCGAGAGCGACGAAAGGGTCCTTGGGCCTCCCCTTGGAACGAAGATTCAATAGTAAATATAAATAATTCATAATGAGATTAAGTTACGAAGAGAACAACTTTATAATGCTATTATCTTGGATAGTATAAAAAAGGGTTTTTAGGGGAAAACCCCCTAAAATAATTTATCTTGGTTAAAATAAAAAATAATCTGGTATAATAGTATATAAGCAACAATAACAAATCTTGGATTTTAAAAGGAGTATTTTATGAATAGACGTAAGAAAAAGAATTTTGCTAAGGAAAGTGGAAATGTTTTACTAGCTTTATTTGTTGTAAATTTAATTTCATTATTTATATTGAGTAAACTTATCAGAAGTATCAGTTTTGATAAGACATCTGCCCTTTTTATTACAGCAGGAGTTTTGACTATACTTGAAAAGTTTGTAGAGCCAGTACTTAGATTTTTTGCCTTTCCTATCACAATTTTGACTTTTGGCTTATTTTCCCTTGTGATTTCTGCCTTTGTTTTATCTTTGGCATTTAAATTTGTAGGCGGGGCATATATTAATAGTAGCTTTTTTAGTTTGATTTTTGCAAGCATTGTCTTATCAATTGTTTCATCATTTGTAATGAAGTTATTATCTTAAGGAGGTTATGATGGAAGAAAGTAAGAAGAAAGAAGTTGAAAAACGTGGTATTTTCAACGAAAACGGGGATATAGATCTAGCGAAGAGAAAGATTATCCAAGGTAATACCACAAATCTTAACGATTTTAATAACTTAAAATATACCTGGACAAGCGATTGGTATAGGCAGGCTATGAATAACTTCTGGATTCCTGAGGAGATTAACTTAAGCCAGGATATTAAGGATTATAGGAAGCTTGATCAGTATGAAAAGAGGGCTTTTGATAGGATTTTATCTTTCCTAACCTATCTTGATTCAATACAAACTGCCAATTTGCCTAACCTACAAACCTATGTTACAGCAAATGAGATTAACCTTTGTTTGTCAATTCAGACCTACCAAGAGTCAATCCACTCTCAATCTTATTCCTATATCCTAGATACAATTTGTTCACCAGAAGAAAGAACTAGGATTTTATACCTATGGAAGGAAGATGATCATTTGCTTCGTCGTAATGAGTTTATAGGCGACCAATACAATGAATTCTTGCAAAAAGATAATGAATTCCAATTTGTAAAGGCCCTTATAGCAAATTATATCCTAGAAGGAATCTACTTCTATTCAGGCTTCTCCTTCTTCTACAACCTAGGTAGAAATGGCAAGATGCCAGGAACTGTCCAAGAGATAAGATATATAAATAGGGATGAAAATACACATTTATGGCTCTTTAGGTCTCTTATAAATGACCTTAAAAAGGAAAGGCCAGACCTATTTACTGATGAAGCTATTGAAATCTACAGGGACATGCTAAAAGAAGGTGTTAGACAAGAAATCGAATGGGGCAAATATGCCATAGGCGATAATATAGCAGGCCTTTCTACAAAGATGATTGAAGATTACATCAAATACCTAGGCAATCTTCGTGCTCTAGGTCTTGGCTTTGAGCCACTATTTGAAGGCTATAAGGAAATCCCACAATCAATGAAATGGGTAGATGAAATCTCAGATCCAAACGCAGTAAAAACCGACTTCTTCGAAGCCAAGGTTACAGCTTATTCTAAATCATCAATAATTGAAGATGACCTATAAAACAAAAAGAGAAAGTTGCTTTTAAGCGCTTTCTCTTTTTGTTTCAAAATCATTTAATTGACTGTTTTATTGACTCAGCCATGGATTTTACTAGGGATTCGTTGGCAAGTGGGCCTGCTACTATTAGACTTATATAGGAGTCATTAGTTTTTATTAGGTATTTTTTGCCTGTGAGGGTGTCATTTTGTAGGTAGATTCTGACATCTCCTTCTAGGATATTTTTGTATTTATTTATTTTTCCCATATTTACGATTTGGGCTGGGTAGAGTATTTGGCCTGAGTTTTGGCTATAAGCTTGGTAGATATCACCTGTAATTTTATCTTCTTTTATTATTATTTCTGCTATTACTTCGTTTTTATCCTTGGCTATGAAGGATTTTAGCTTATCATCGTCTTGGTGGAGGTAGAAGTTTTCTGGGATTTTTATTTTTTGCTTATCTATTATGATTTCCTTGTTTGCAAATACTGAAAGGGCATCCTTGTGGTCTTTGAATGATTTATTTATTTCTAAGGGATCATCTGGCGCATTGTAGGCTGTCATTAGCATATCTGCCATGATAGCTGCTGATGCATTTGACTTACTTGTATCTTCACTTATCACAAAATAAAGAAGGCCCCTGTCTCCTTTTATAAAAAAGTGGGTTGATGTTTTATTTGCATCCTTGCTTATAAAATATGCGCTATCAAGGTTTGCCATGCTATTTTTTATAGGTATAGATCTTATTTTTTGGCTTAGATTTTTTTCTTTTATTATTTTGCTAGATAAGTCTATTAGGTCATAATCGTAAAAATCGCTTAAATCTTCAAAAGATATGACTAGATCATAGGCAAGACTTGTTGGAAAGTCTATATAATATATATTATCGTTTTTGAAGATTTGGCCCTTTTCCGGTATCCTAAAAAATAAGTCGGCTAGCTTTACTTCTTTGTTATAATCAAGATTGGCTAAATCTTTTTTGTCATAGGAGTCTAGACCTTTGATATTTGATGGATAATCTATTAGCTTTACTCTTGTGTAGAGAGATTGGTCATAAGAATAAGATTGTATTTTTGAAAGCGAATAGGCTTCTAAGTTTGGCCTATCTTTGCTTTTACAGCCTACTAAAAGTAGGGCAAAAATAAGTGTTATTAGAGTTTTTTTCATAAAATTTCCTTTTTTATTTGTAATATCGCAATTATTTTGTCTAGATTATACCCGTTTTGGGTAAGAATATGATATAATTTAAGTATAAACAGGGGGTGAAATATGACTGATGATATTCTAAGTCAAGTTAAGCTTGCAGAAGAAACTGCGGCAAAAGAGCTTGACGCTGCCAAAGATCAGGCTAGGGAGCTCATCGAAGAGGCAAAAAATCAAGCAAATCTTGCCTATAAAGATGAGATCGCCAAGGCTAAGAAAAAGGCCGAAGAGATCCTAGCTGATGCTAAAAAAGAGGCGGAAAAAAAGAGAGAACCAGTGATAGCAAAAGCAAGAGATGAGTCAAAAAAAATCTTGGATGTAGATAAGGCCAAGGTTGAAGCGACTATCAATACTCTTGTAGAAAGGATAGTAAATAATGGCAATAGTTAAGATGAATAAGTTTAGCTTACTTGCCTTTGAGGAAAAAAGGAGCTTATTACTTGATATTCTTCAAAATTTTAACTATGTGCATTTTAACGATTTAAAAGTAAAAGAAGACGAGACTTATCTAAAAGAGCTTACAAATTCTACTAAAATCCAAGCCTTGGATGAAAAGCTTGATAAATTAGCTTTTGCTATTGAGACTAGCTTAAAATATTCATCTACAGAGGAAAGCAAAGACTTTAAAAGGCTAGATATTGATGAGGTCTATAAGGACTCTGAGAATTTTGATTTCAATCTCATTTACGATAAGCTTATAAAATTAGTTAAAGAAAGAGAAGGGCTAGTTGATAAAAACCAAGCCATAGAGCAGAAAATAGGAGACCTTAATCCATGGAAGGATATAGATATCGATATTAGAAGTCTGTACGATTCTAAGAGAGTCTATGTAGAGACAGGTACTATTTCTAGCCAGTTTTACGATGGCCTAAAGAAGAGCATAGTCGATAAAAACTTTAGCAAATCCCTAATCTATAGGTATTCGGAAGTGGATAAGACTAGCTTTATTGTTGCTATCGCTTCTCTTGATGAGGAAGAAAGATTTAAAGAACTTTTAAGAGAGTACGGATTTTCAAGAATAAGCATTAAGGCGGATGCTTCTGTAAGCAAGAGCCTAAGTGCCCTTAAGAAAGAAGAAGCTAATCTTAAGACAGAAATTAAGAAAATTGAGGCTGAAATAGGAGAGTTTGATAAATATCTAGAAGATTTCTATTTGTATCAATCATATCTTGTCAATGAAAAGAATAAGGAAGAAGCTACAGAAAACTTCCTTAAGACTTCTCAAATGGATGTCATTGAAGGATACATACCTGAGTCTATGACTGACAGGTTTAAGGCTGACATAGAAAAATCCTTAGATAAAGAATATATCCTAGATATAAAAGATGCTGACAAGGATGATCCAGATGTACCAATTATCCTTGAAAACAACGCGATAGTTGAACCTTACGAATCTGTTGTTGAAACCTATGCCCTACCTAAATATAACGAATTTGACCCATCCTTACTTGTGGCCATTTTCTATACTATATTTACAGGCTTTATGATTGGAGACTTAGGTTATGGAGCTCTTGGTGTGATTGCAACCCTTGTAATCCTCAAGAAAAAAGACTTGCCAAAATCAACAGAGAAGATGATTAAGCTATTTTTAGGCATTTCCCTATCAGCTTGCTGTTTTGGAGTATTATTTGGATCAGTCTTTGGCGGAATTATCGATGTGCCATTTGGCTGGATTGATACCCAAACTGATATCAATACCCTAATAGTCATGAGTCTTGTGATAGGTGGTATTGCCCTATTTACAGCCCTAGGCATGAAAGCCTATATGTATATTAGGGATGGCAAAGTCCTTGATGCTATTTATGATGTAGTATTTTGGTATATGGCTCTAGCAGGGCCAATTGCCTACGCTTTAACTAAAAACAAGATTGGTTTATATGTAATGGGAGTCGGTATGATTGGTATAGTCCTATTTGCAGGACGTGATGCTAAATCAATCGGCGGCAGGATTGGATCAGGTGTCTATGAACTTTACGGCATAAGCTCTTGGGTAGGAGATATAGTTTCTTTCCTTAGACTAATGGCCCTTGTCCTATCAGGCGGCTTTGTAGCCTATGCGGTAAATGTAATTGTTAAAATGTTATTTGGGGCAGGTATTGGCGGAATCATAGGTGGAATCCTAGTCTTTGTACTATTCCAACTATTTAATATGTTCCTATCCTACTTGTCAGCCTACGTTCACTCACTAAGACTTATCTATGTAGAGATGTTTGGTAAGTTTTATGAAGGCGGCGGCGTTAAATTTAAAGAAATGTTAGAAGATACTAAAAAAATATTAATTAATAGAGGAGAAAGAAAATGACAGAATTTTTAATTCAAAATGGTGGACTAATTTTTGGAGCCCTAGCAATGGCAATAGCAACCCTTGTTTCAGGTATGGGTTCAGCAAAGGGAACAGGCATGGCAGGTGAGGCTGCAGCAGCTCTTACAGTAGAACAACCAGAAAAGTTTGGTAAGGTACTAATCCTCCAACTTCTACCAGGTACACAAGGTCTTTACGGCTTTGCTATAGCATTCTTTATCATGCTAAGACTTGATGCAAACATTGATGCAGCAAAGGGCCTATACCTACTAATGGCAGCTCTTCCAGTAGCAATAGTTGGATACTTCTCAGCTGTAAAACAAGCTAAGGTAGCTATAGCTGGTATCAATATCCTAGCTAAAAACGAACCTGAATTTACAAAAGGTATGATTTATTCAGTAATGGTTGAGCTTTACGCTATCCTAGGATTTGTTATCTCTCTACTACTAGTACTAAGAGCCTAATATTAGGGTAAGATTATGACTAATCTTGATTTAATATTAGAATCAATAAGAAAAAAAGGCGAAGAGGAAAAAAATCAGATATTAAAGGCTGCTGAAGGCGAAGCTAAGGAAATTAGAGAAAAATCTGAAGCAGAAGTAAAAGTTGAGGTAGAGAAGATTATAGGTGCAGCCAAAAAAGAAGCTAAGCAAATTTTGGCCAATGAAGAGCTTTCAGCATCAAGAAATGCCCGTGATATAAAAATCACAGCCAAAAACGAGCTCATAAATTCTATAATCGAAAGGCTCATAGAAGAGCTTAAAGGCCTAGATAATCATTCTTACAAGAAGTTTGTCCTAAATAGACTTAAGGAATTCCCAGGCAAGAAGGCAGATATCATCTTAAGGGATGGAACCTTCTTTGACTCAGAAGACCTAAAAGGACTAAATGTTTCATATGAAACAGTCGATGATGGTTTCATAATAAAAGATGGGGATGTTATCTATGACAATAGCTTTTCATCAATAATCGACTATAACAAGGATGAAATTAAGAAAATAATATCTGGTATTTTTGAAGAAAGGTAATTATGAAAAGAGATGACTTCATAGGAGCTTCTATATCAACTAGAATATATGAAGATGATCTAGTAAAGGATTTTTATAGGCTAAATGAATTAGACTCCCTAAGCGAGATAATGAATGCCCTATCAGATTCATCCTATGGTAGATATATCCAAGAATTAAGAAGGCCAGAAGAATATGAAGAAATCCTAAGCAAGGAACTGGTAAGGGTGTATGACAAAATCGAAGATATAACCCCAGATAAAAATCTGACAGACTATCTAAGAGAAAAGTATAACTTCCACAATTTAAAAGTCCTTGCCAAGGAAATTATCCAAGATGAAGATTATAAGTATTCCCCAATGGGCAATATAGATGTAGACTATCTTAAAAGACAAATTTTAAAGACAGACGAAAAAGATATCTTTGAAGATGATGAAGAAAACATCTATCTTACCTATCTAAAAAGAGCCATAGATGCTTATGAGGATAGGAAAGACCCAGCCATGATAGACATATCCCTAGATAAGTCTTATTATGAAAGAGAGCTTGATATAGCAAATGCCACTGGCATGGATTCACTTATAAACTACACAAAGGAAGCCATTGACCTTATAAATGTCAAAACCCTACTAAGGGTAAGAGATTTAGACCAACTAGGTGATTGCCTAATAGATGGCGGCTTTATAGACAAGGACAGGTTTCTTGAAATGTATAAGCTTGATATGACAGGACTTTTGATAAAAATGTCCAATGATAAGATTTATCCATATCTAGCTAGGGCCCTTGACAATGATAAGGGAGAGGTTGAAAATCTCCTAAATCTAGAAAAGGCAATAGATGATCACTTTATGGACTTTGCAAAGGCCAGCAAGGCTGTAACCTATGGCCCAGAAGTTCTACTTGCCTATCTAATCAGCAAGGAGCAAGAAATCAAAAACCTAAGGATAATCTTTATATCTAAGCTAAATGGCCTTTCAAAAGAATTCACAAAAGATAGATTGAGAGAAGCTTATGTATAAAATAGCAGTAATAGGCGATAAGGATTCGATACTAGCCTTTAAGGCCATAGGTATCGAGGTTTTTACAGCCATAGACAAAGACGATGCAAGTAAACTTGTAAAAAAATTAGCAGGGGATAATTATGGAGTAATCTTCATAACAGAAGCCTTTGCCAAGGATATACAAGAAACAATAGATAAATACAGAGAAGCTCTAAGGCCAGCCATTATCCTAATCCCATCTAATAAGGGATCTTTAGGTCTAGGCCTTGCCGATATCAACCGTTCAGTTGAGAAGGCAGTCGGAGCAAACATTCTAAATTAAAGGAGCTTAATTTGAATATAGGTAAAATTACTAAAGTATCTGGACCACTAATAGAGGCATCAGGCCTATCTGATGCTAATATCTATGACGTGGTAGAGGTATCAAAAGATAAGCTCATCGGCGAAATAATTGAGATGAGGGGAGATGTAGCAAGTATTCAAGTTTATGAAGAGACAACCGGTATAGGACCTGGCGATGAAGTTAGGTCAACAGGTAGGCCTCTATCAGTAGAGCTTGGACCAGGCATGCTTGAAAGAATGTATGATGGTATCCAAAGACCACTAGAAAAACTTGAAGAGCTTGCAGGAAATTTCCTAACAAGAGGGGTAACTTCCCCAGGACTAGATAGGGACAAAGTTTGGGAATTTAAGGCTCTTTTAGAAAAGGGCGCAGAAGTTGTTCCAGGTGATATACTAGGAGAAGTAGAAGAAACAACAGTTATCACCCACAAGATTATGGTTCCAAACGGAATAAAAGGAAGATTAAAAGAGATTAAATCTGGAGAATTTAAGGTAGCTGACACCATTGCTGTTGTAGAAACAGAAGATGGGGATAAAGAGCTAAATATGATCCAATATTGGCCAGTAAGAAAGGCTCGTCCTATCAAAAGAAAGATAGACCCAAATGAGCCACTTATCACAGGTCAAAGGGTAATAGATACCTTCTTCCCAGTAGCCAAGGGCGGTACAGCTGCAATCCCAGGACCATTTGGTTCAGGTAAGACTGTAGTTCAACACCAGATAGCAAAATATGCTGATGCTGACATAGTAATCTATGTAGGTTGTGGTGAACGTGGAAACGAGATGACAGACGTACTTAACGAATTCCCAGAGCTAATTGATCCGAAAACTGGCGAATCAATCATGAAACGTACAGTTCTTATAGCAAATACATCAAATATGCCAGTAGCAGCCAGAGAGGCATCAATTTATACAGGTATAACCCTTGCTGAATACTTCAGAGACATGGGCTATAACGTAGCTATGATGGCAGATTCTACAAGCCGTTGGGCAGAGGCCCTTCGTGAGATGAGTGGTCGTCTAGAAGAGATGCCTGGTGATGAAGGTTATCCAGCTTATCTAGCAAGTAGGGTTGCAGAATTTTACGAAAGAGCTGGTAAGGTAGAGGTTTTAGGAAATAGAGATGATATCGGTACACTTTCAGTAATAGGAGCCGTCTCTCCTCCAGGTGGAGACTTATCAGAACCAGTAACCCAAGCTACCCTACGTATAGTAAAGGTATTCTGGGGCCTAGATTATGACCTATCCTACCAAAGACACTTCCCAGCTATCAACTGGTTAAACTCATATTCACTCTACCAAGACAAGATGGATAAGTTCATAGACAAGGCAGTTGACCAAGATTTTTCAACCCACAGAAAACGTGCAATGAGCCTACTCCAACAAGAATCTGGCCTTTTAGAGGTAGTAAGACTTGTAGGTCGTGATGCCTTATCAGATGATGATAAGCTTAAACTAAATGTAACCAAATCTATAAGAGAAGACTACTTACAACAAAATGCCTTCCACGATATAGACACCTACTGTTCACTAGATAAACAGGATAAGATGCTTGGCACAATCCTCTATAACTACGATAAGTCCCTAGAGGCACTAGGAGCAGGAGTAGAGTTAAAAGATATAGAAAATCTAGAAGTAGTAGAAGCAATCACCAGACTAAAACTAGTAAGTGAAGATGACAAGGCTAGATTTGACCAAATAAAAGAAGAAATAGACAAACAAATCGGCGAACTAATTAAGAGGGAGGCAAAAGATGCTTAAGGAATATAAAACCGTAACAGAAGTAGTTGGCCCTCTTATGCTCGTAGAAGGAGTAGAGGGAGTCGATAACGAAGAGCTTGTTGATATCAAGCTTCAAAATGGTGAACACCGCAGAGGTAGGGTAATAGAAATAGAAAAAGACCGTGCCATGGTTCAGCTATTTGAAGGATCAACAGGTATCAACCTAAAATCAACCTCAGTAAGATTTTTGGGTAGGCCACTAGAGCTTGCAGTAAGCGAGGACATGATTGGTCGTGCCTTCAATGGTCTAGGTGAAGCCATTGATGATGGTCCAGAAATCATACCTGAAGAAAAAAGAGATGTAAATGGTACAGCCATCAACCCTGTATCAAGGGACTACCCATCAGAATTTATCCAAACAGGTATATCAACAATCGATGGCCTAAACACCCTAGTTCGTGGTCAAAAGCTACCAATATTTTCTGGAAACGGTCTGCCACACAACCAAGTAGCAGCCCAAATTGCTAGACAAGCAAGGGTGCTCGGAGATGACGAAGGCTTTGCCGTAGTCTTTGCAGCCATAGGTATCACCTTTGAAGAAGCACAATTTTTCATGGATGACTTCAAAAAGACAGGGGCAATCGACCGTTCAGTACTCTTTATGAACCTAGCAGATGACCCAGCCATAGAGCGTCTATCAACACCAAAAATGGCCCTAACCTGCGCTGAATACCTAGCCTTCGAAAAGGATATGCAAGTATTAGTAATCATGACAGACATGACAAACTACGCAGAAGCCCTTCGTGAAGTATCAGCAGCTAGAAAAGAAGTACCAGGTCGTCGTGGTTACCCAGGTTACCTATATACAGACCTTTCAACAATCTATGAGAGAGCTGGAAAACTTCGTGGAAAACCAGGAACAATTACCCAAATTCCAATCCTATCCATGCCAGAAGATGATATAACCCACCCAATCCCAGACCTAACAGGCTACATCACAGAAGGACAGATAATCCTAGATAGGAGCCTATATAACCAAGGAGCCCAACCACCAGTATCAATCCTACCATCCCTATCAAGACTTAAAGATAAGGGTATAGGCAAGGGCAAAACTAGAGAAGACCACGCAGATACCATGAACCAAATCTACGCAGCCTACGCCTCAGGTGTAGATGCTCGTGAGCTTCAAAAAATCCTAGGTGACTCAGCCCTATCAGATGCAGACCTTGCCTTTGCAGAATTTGCCAAGGCCTTTGAGGAAAAATACATCAATCAAGGTTATTACACAAATAGGACCATAGAAGAAACCCTAAACTTGGGTTGGGAATTATTAAAGATAATACCAAAATCAGAACTTAAGAGAATTGATGATGCCCTTATTGAAAAATACATGGATTAGGAGCATAAAATGGCAAGACTAAAAGTAACTCCAACAAGGATGAACCTAAACACCCTTAAGGATAGGCTTGCCACTGCCAAAAGAGGCTACAAGCTATTAAAAGATAAGCAAGATGAGCTAATGAGACAATTCCTAGAACTAATCAGGAAAAACAAGACCCTAAGAGAAGAAGTCGAAAAAGAATTATCGGATTCCTTCGCCTCCTTCCTTATGGCCTCAGCCTTCATGAGCCCAGAAGTCCTCGAAGAAGCAGTAAGCTTCCCAACACAAAAGGTAGGCATTGACATAAAAACAGCCAATGTCATGAGTGTTAGGATTCCTAAGATGGAGTTTAAAGTAGAAAAAAACGAAAACGCAAGCGATTTGCCATACGGTTATGCTACAACAAGTGCAGGCCTAGATGAGGCCCTACTTAAGCTAAACCATGTCACAGACAGACTTCTAAGCCTAGCAGAGCTAGAAAAGACAACCCAGCTAATGGCTGATGAAATAGAATCAACCAGAAGAAGGGTAAACGCCCTAGAATACAGAACAATCCCAGACTTAGAAGAAACAATCAAATATATCAGATCAAAACTAGAAGAAAACGAAAGAGCAACTATCTCTCGTTTGATGAAGGTAAAAGATATAATTTCAGAAGAAAGATAAGAAACTCCCCGGTCTGGGGAGTTTTAAATTTGTTTAAAATTTAAATGATTTTTAGCAAATTCCTTTATAATAAATTTTTAGTCAGTATAATATAAATCGTGACGCAAAATTTATGAGAGGAAAGAAATGAAAAAGAACAAATTATCAATAGTATTCCTAAGCTTAGTTGGGATATTATCAATATATATAGTAAATACCCATCCAGAAACTTTTGCAAGCCCCTGGGCCCTCATGCCGCCTATAGTGGCAATCCTTATGGCACTAATCACCAAGGAAGTTTATTCTTCCTTGTTTATAGGCCTTGTAATCGGGGCAATTCTTGCAAGTGGTGGTTCGCTTGGGAAATTTTTAGACAATGTAATAGTAGAAGGCTTCATAAATGCCATACAGGATAATGGGGGAATCTTTATCTTCCTTATTTCCTTAGGAGTTATGGTAAGTCTTATAAATGAATCAGGAGGATCGAAAGCCTTTGGCAAGTGGGCCCATTCCAAGATTAAATCTAGGAAACAAGCCCAAATTTCAACCTATTTCCTATCAGCCATGCTCTTTATAGATGATTATTTTAATTGCCTAACCACAGGCTCAGTCATGAAGCCAATTACAGATTCCTACAAGATTTCAAGGGCAAAGCTTGCCTATATAATAGATGCAACAGCAGCTCCAATCTGCATGATAGCGCCGATTTCATCCTGGGCAGCAGCTGTATCTGGCTATGCAGAGGGGACAGGCCTTTCTGGTATAGAGATGTTTATTAGGGCCATCCCCTTCAATTTCTATTCTCTTTTGACCCTAGTTTTCGTAGCGACCATAATTCTTACAGAAAATGACTATGGCCCAATGAAAGAATTTGAACAAAGGGCAAAAGAAAGCGGAGAGCTTGGGATAAATAGCAAAAAACAAATAGAAACTAGTGATGATGGGATAGAAGGTAGAGTTAGAGACTTGGTCTTCCCAATTATAATCCTGATCATATCCTGCATCAGCAGCCTAATCTATGTGGGTGGATTTTTTGATAAGGCAAGCCCTTATTACATGGACTTTGTAAATGCCTTTGCCAACACCGATTCCCAGGTAGCCCTTGCTACAGGATCAGTCATTGCCCTAATAATTTCTATGATATTTTTAAATTTGAGTGGCAGGATTAGCTTTGAAAGGTCTATGGAGCTCCTTCCAGAGGGCTTTTCATCTATGACATCAGCCATCCTTATTTTAAGCCTTGCCACAAGCCTTAAAAATATTTCTAATGACCTTCTAGGATCTGCAGCCTTTGTTGGAAATGTCATGACAAATGTGGCAGGAAGTTTAAATAATTTCCTACCTGCTGTAATCTTTGTGGTAGCCATAGCCCTAGCCTTTGCTACAGGCACAAGTTGGGGGACCTTTGGTATCCTTATACCAATAGTCGCATCTATGTTTGATCCGGCCAATCCCTTATTTTTTATAGGCATATCAGCCTGCCTATCTGGGGCAGTATGCGGAGATCACATCTCTCCAATATCAGATACAACAATCATGTCATCAGCAGGGGCTGGAGCCAACCACATCGACCATGTCAAAACCCAACTTCCTTATGGATTAACAGTAGCAGCCATTGCCTTTATATCCTATATAATAGCAGGCTTTAGCAAAAGTGCGACTATTTCCCTTGCCTTTGGGATAATAGTTATAATGGTTCTCATGTTTCTAATAAAAAAGTTAAAGCGAGCTTAGGCTTGCTTTTTTAGTGGGTGAAACTTTGACAGCTAAGGCCTAAATCCATATAGTCATAGAGATTAAGGAGAGAAAATGGATTATATTTATAAATTTGATACCGACAATGGTTTTGAAAAAACCGACATAGATAGCTTTTATGATGTAATAGAAGATGAAGATTTTTATCTGATGTATCTGGGCAAGGATTCCTTTATAGACTTCGCTAAGACCTATGACATAGATACAGCAATCATTGACCTGCTTTTGACAGATTCATCCAAGAAATCCTACATGGCAGTAGAAGATAAGTACACCTTCGCCATACTAGAGATGCTTGATATCAGGGGCAATCTAGATGCATCTGACCTCATAGGATTTTATATAGAAAATAACAGGCTAATAATTGTAGACCTCTACGATAGGGATAAGTCATCAGCCAGGGCTTTTAAGAAAATCTTGACCAAGAAATTTTCAGCCAGGTCTCCAGGAAGAATCTTAAAACACTTCATAACAGCCCTGATAGAAAATCATAACTCAATCTTTGACCAAATCAAAAACTCAACAGCCTCCATAGAAGATGGGATAAATAAGAACAAAAAGCCAAAAAATTCTATAGAGATGATTTCAGATAATAGGCACAAGGCCCTAAATCTCTACACATCTTACGAAAGACTTCTGGATACCATAGAAGTCCTAGTAGAAAATGAAAACGACATTTTTGATGACGATGACATCAAACACCTAAAGAGCGTATCCTTTAGGGTAGACAGGTACTCATCAAACATATCCTATCTTTCAGATTATATAACAAATGTAAAGGACTCCTACGCTTCAAAAATGGACCTAACCATGAACAACACCATGAAAGTCCTAACAGTAGTAACAACAATATTTACTCCAATAACAATACTTACAGGATGGTACGGGATGAACTTTGAAAACATGCCAGAACTAAACTGGGAACACGGCTACCTATATGTGATAGTATTATCATTATTTTCACTTCTAGTTGGGACCTTATTATTTAGGAGGTTGGACAAATAATTTGGAGGTTAGGGGGCTTCCCCCCCCTAAATGACCCCCTTATTGGGGATTTTTATCCAAGATAATATTGTTATTTAATTTAATTCTTCGTTATTTTATCTTTTATTAAATGATGATTATTTACAATTGAATCTTCGTCTCAAGGGGGAGGGCCAAGGACCCTTTCGCATGGGTCCTCATCGCCCTCCCCCTTACACCCCCACTTCGTTACACCCCGCAAGCGACTCCTTAGCGGAGGGCGGACAGAGAAGATTGCCTAAAGGCAATCCACTCTTTTTAGGCAGAATCCCTTGTATTAGCTATTCCTATCCTTACTGATTTTGACATTCCGATGCCTAAAAATCTCAATCTAGCCCAAATTTATGTTTTGTATACATTCTTCATCTCAGTAGTTACAGAATTTTAATTTTTACTCGTGCGTCAGGAGATTTTCTTAACGGCATCTCCATTTACAAAATCTCCCGACCTCGGGAGATTTGTTCTGTATTCTGAGAGAATATTAACGAAAAAGCAGGTTCAAGGCTCGTTTGCTCTCGCAAACTTTGCGATTAGTGGGTTTAGAGAATAGAGCTTTAAGATATACTTAATTAAAATCGTTAATTATTTCAAAGCAAGTCAGCGTTAAGAAAATTTTGTTGAACGAAACGAAGTGAAGTGAATCTAAATTTTTAGCTGACGAGATTTGAAATAATAGATTTTGCACCAGGATGAATAGCAGTCAGGTCTGACAAAGAAGATTGCCATGGGCAATCTTCAGTTTGCCCTCTGCAAGAGCCGCTTTGAGGGTGTAGCGAAGAGGGGGTGTAAGGGGGAGAGCGGTGAGGGAATATGGTACCCCCAAAAAGTTGTAGCTCAATTTCTTACAATACAAATATATTATAG
>OJLW01000698.1_pt1 | contig 15442 bp, 17 predicted proteins | sample 1597021 | NCBI WGS metagenome assembly OJLW01 (sample SAMEA3904676, study PRJEB24821) | metagenome | biome: Builtin; feature: hospital; material: surface | place: USA | collected 2013-06-03
GCATGTCCATAGGAAATATTATCTCCCAAACCTTGAATAATATAGATAGTTTTATTGTTGATAGTTTCTTCTTCTACAAAGAAGATATCTTGCATCACAGTTTTCTTTCCTTCTTGAGAAATCGTCTTTTAAGTGGTGTGTTTTAACACCTAGATATCTTAGCATAGATAGATACCCAGGTGCTAAAAACCACTACAGAAGAAGCATTCATTATGCAGCATTGACAGTCCAGCTTACTTCACCTGTAGAAGTGATCATCTTTTTCTGCACGAAATCATTTCGCCACATTTCACCATTGTCCGCTTGCCACTCAATAAAGGATCCAGACTTGACATAAGGTGCTAGAGCTTCCACAAATACCTCTTCATCTCCACCATGATCACTTTCAAAGGAAAGGATATGAACGTCTCCTTCTAGATCTTTCTCCACTGAAAAGTTCAACAGTTCTAGGACTTCCTCCACAGTTTCACATACCTCATCATAATTCCAAGGCATATTGATAAAACGCACAGAAGGATCTTCTGCTAGGGAAGTGGAGTTTTCTGGCTTGATAAGCTTCCTTGAAGAAAAGATACATCCACTTTTGAGATCATCATAAGCATTAAGATTGCACAATGCTTGAAAAGCATCCTGAGTGTTTTTAGCAGGAATGGTCAAATCAACATCCATGGTTTTTAGTGCAATGTCAGTGTCCATGAGATTTAGCTTGTTGTACATGATAGTTTTCTCTCCTTTTTGATGGGGTGAAAGATATGATCTTGTGTTTGTCTTTTATTGTACTTTATCTCTAGAGGTATGTCTAGAGATAAAGTGAAAAAATGCACTCTCAACTGGAAAAACACAAAAACATGAATAAAAACTTGCTTTCTTTTTTAGATGGTGCTAAACTAGCTTGTGTCAAAGACAATAAAGCCCCTATAGCTCAGTTGGTAGAGCAAAGGACTCTTAATCCTTGGGTCACAGGTTCGATCCCTGTTGGGGGTACTTTTCTAGGTGGAAATGTTCTACCTAGGTAACCTTATGCGCTTATAGCTCAGTGGATAGAGCACTTCTCTCCTAAAGAAGGTGTCGCAGGTTCAAATCCTGCTAAGCGCGCAGTCATAACAACCCTCCTATATGCTCTATATGGGCATATGAGAGGTTGTTTTTCTATTATGGTACAACTTTACCCAAAAGATCTATCATCCTCTTAGAATCAAAAATACAACTGATTATACCATCTAAAAAAACTACCATTGCTTTGCAAATCATTTATTATCCAGTATAGTTCTTTCATGTATGCAACTATCAATCAACCTATCTAAAGGAAAAATAATGTCTCTTATTGAAACTGCTGAAATAGAAAAAGCTCTTGCTCTTTGCCAAGATGCTGAATATGAGGTACAACACCTCAACAAGGTTAAAAATGAAGAGATGAAAGTTATTTGTGAAAAGTATGATCATCTTATCAACAAAGCTTTTCATAGCTACCAGGAGAAAAACTACATTCTGCAAAAAGAAGTAGCTACAGTTATATCCAGAAAATCCCTTGATTGGTTTTCTGATCCTGACTTTTTCCATCTTACAGTAGAGTTGTTTGAAAAAGAATATATAAGTGCTTTACTTGACAAGGATGATGATCTTCCTATTACAGAAGCTATTATGAAGACAGAACTTTTCTCTCATGATCTTACTTCTGGTTCTATCATTACAAGTTTTGTTGCACTAGATACTACAAAAATCCCCACTCCTGCTATTGTTATCCCTTCTTATGCTGACAAAGATCAGTTGAATGATTTGGAAGATATGCTGGGGAAATATATTGATGCTGCACAGCAGTATGCTTATACTATTTCAAAAGGAGAAAGCTATTATGCTGAAATCCCTGTGAAAAATAGCAAGGATGGAAACACAATATGCACAATATATTCTCACCACCCTAAGAAGTTTGAGATCTCCTATTCTGCTGATGACAGTGATGAGGAAGAAAAAGAATACAGCCTTCTTCAAGCATTGGAGGAAATACAAAAGCATTCTCTTGGATAAGTAAGATAGATAAAAAAGTGCAGTTTTTTAAGGTGAGATTCCTTGTTCAACTGCACTTTTTATGCAGGGTGTGGTTTTGTGTCCCTTTCTTATACTCTTCTACTTGTTTCCTTTAACTCTATTGTGTCTCTTGCACAACATAGTGCAGTTGTCTTCAGTAGAAGCTCCACCTTTACTCCATGCTGTTACATGATCTGCTTCCATAGATTTAAAACTGTGGATCTTTGTCTTTTCTGACTCTTTGGAGCTTAAAGCACAATCAGGACAGTTGGATACACCTTTTTCCTTTGCAGCATCAGTTTGCTCTTTGTACACTTTCCTTTTTGTAGGCTCATCAAAAAGCCTTACATCAAGAAGCTGAGTATTTGACTTACCACTTAAAATATATTCATAAATGTTCTTTTTAGCTCTAACAGCTGGATCAGCAAAAAGCTCATCTACCTCTTCCTGTGATTTTTCACCATCATAAGGATCATCACCCCATTGCTCATAAAATCTTCCCCAGTCAAGACCTCTCATTTGTGGCTGTGGTACTCCAGGGAAACGAGAAGACACCCAATCAATAACGGTGGAAAAATAACTCTTTAGATCATCAATATCATCATCTTGACGGTGAGATGACATGTATCCTTCAATAGATACATCTTTGCTTTCAGCAATCCATTTCAACGCAGTTTTTAGCACCTCTTGACGTGCAGGATCACCTTTAACATAACAACCCCATTTATTTTGCCTAGGATCAGAAGACTTAGAAAACTCTTCTTTTGCTTTGGTGACAAAAGAACCAGAATAAATAGCATTCCTTAGCTCTTGATCATTGAGTGGAATATTAGAAATATTGATAGTTTTAAACCACTCTTTAATCTCTTTCTCTGAACCTGTACACACATACACTAACAACTTGGTATCTAGAATAAGCTCTTGTTGCTCTTGTGGAAGAGAAGAAAATGTTTGCTCTCCATAATCAGTGTGGATAGCAAAACGACCAGTGACAAACCTTCCAATAGAGGTAATCCTTTGCTGTCCATCTAGCACTTCAAGACGATCATCACCATTGTCATCTTGTCCTACAGAAAAATAAATAAGACCTAGAGGGTATCCTTTAAGAATAGAATGGATAACAGCTTCATCTTTTCCACCGGAGTTATAGATATAGTTGCGCTGGTATTCTGGTTGAATAACAAGTTGTCCAGAAAGACCATAAAGACCTTTTCCTTCATACTCATTGTAGGTGAAATCTTTGGTGATCTCTTTAATGGAATAAGTTTTCAACTCTGTTTTCATTATTATTTCTCCTTTGTGTTGTTTGATACACTTCTAATGGCTATTCTGTCATACAGTCTAGTTTCATTGACATAAAATCTTCCTGACTTTCTTTTCCCATCTATAAAAAATGGGTGTGCTAGCTCTCCACTGTTTCCTATAATCTCAAACTGTTCTGGGTTGTATTTATCCAAAAAGCTGATAGGGACACCCATGATAGGGTTTAGTATCCTTACTCTTTTGTCTTGTGTTGAATGATAATCCTCTGATAGAACTTCTTGTCCCCCAGAAGAGGATTGTTGTATGTCTTGAAGCCCTTCTTCTTGATAAATGGTGGAACTTGACCGTTTGCTGTCCCTCCTATAATGGTGAACTGATCTGGGCTGTATTTGTCCAGAAAGCTGATGGGAACTCCCATTGCTGGGTTGATCACCTGGATTAAGCTCTCTCTCTTCAAGGATTTCACAATGGAAACCATTATGAATAAGATCTTCATATTCCTGGTGGGAAACCCATCTTTCTTCTGTATATCCTTCAGGAATACCCGCTGTTACGGGAACTTCAATAGCATCATAGTTATCATACTTTTTATAAGCATTAGGATTTTTCATAATCTTCTTATTAAATCTTAGATTATCTTCCATGGACATCAAAGGAATGGGTTGATGTCTTCTACCATGTTGAATGTTGGAAAACCAGCGAACACCTTTTACTTTAATGTAGTTATTCCCCTCTTCATCAGTTCTAAACCCAGCTGCGTCCAAAGGATAGCTATCAGGAACCCTAAACTCTCTATCTCCACTATGTATTGTTGATCCATACCACATTTTATTATCCTTAATCAAAGGGAAAATTTCTTTGTAAGTAATAGCATTCATGCTACCAATGACAGAAAACTCAACTTCACCTTCCTCCAGCCATGCTACAAACTCTCTAAACAAAGAAAATGGTGGATTGGTAATGACCATATCAGCTTCATCTCTTAAAGCTGTGATTTCTTCACTTCTGAAATCACCATCACCTTCTAGGTATTCCCAGGTGAAATCTTCAATATTTACTCTTCCATCTTGGTTGATGTCCTCACCATCAAGAACAAAGATCTTCCCCCTCTCAAAGTCTTTATCCTTATCAAACTTATCTTCAAAAAATAAAGACTCACGAGGAATATAAAATGCACCATCCATATTAGACTTAGGTGCATAAGAAGTGCTGATAAGTTTCTTTATCCCGTAGTCTTGAAAACGCAATGCAAAGTATTTGGTGAAGTTGCTCCATTCAGGATCATCACAGGGAAGCAAAATAGTTTTATCCCTAAACACATCAGGGTTATAATCAAGATAAGCATTCATCTCTTTTTCAATATCAACCCATTGAGTGTAAAACTCATCCTGCTTGGCTCTTTTAGCATTGTGTAGATTACTATTTTTTGACATTACATCTTTCCTTTTTTAAGCATATAGAAAATACTCTAGTTGAGTTTAACTATACAGTATTTGCACAGAAATATAACAAAGTGCCACCACCCACTTTTGTGTCCCTTCTCTACGCAGCAAAACTCCACTTGATTTCTTGATGATTTCTTCCTATAATGAAAGCCATAGAAAGGAAATCAAGTACATCACTTAAAACAAAGAAAGTTATCTTAAAAACATGTCACATTTGATTATCACTCGTGGTCTTCCAGCTTCTGGAAAAAGTACCTTTGCTGCACAATGGGTTGAAGAATCTCCTGATACCAGGGTAGAGGTTAACAGGGATTTTATGCGCACTACCCTAGGTTTTCCTCTACTAGGAAACAAGGATCAGGAAAAGGCTGTTACTGCATGCTGTGATGCTTTGATGGAAGAAGCAGCATCTCGTGGTGCTGATATCATTGTTTCTAATACTAATCTTCGCCTGCGTTATGTAAAACAGCTCTACCGTTGGGCTTATAACCATAACTACACTGTAGAGGTGAAAGATTTTGTTGTTGATCTAGATGAACTTCTTAGACGAAATAACAACCGTGGAAACCCTGTTTCCAATGAGGTTGTAAAAGATCTCTACCATAGGTTCCCTTATAAGAACTGGGGTAGCATGGAAGATATTGAACAGTCTCTAGGGGAAGATAAAACCTACCTACCTTATAACAATGATCCTTCTAACCCTACAGCCATCATTGTAGATATTGATGGTACTCTAGCTCACCATGATAGGGTAAGAACTCCTTTTGAGTTTGACAAGGTAGCTTTTGATGAAGTAGATAGTTCGGTAAAAGATGCTGTGCTGTCAGCTCATCAGTATGGCCATACCATTCTAGTGGTATCAGGACGATCTGATTCCTGCTATGAGGATACTGCACAGTGGCTAGACAAGCATGGTATCCCTTATCATGATCTATTTATGCGCTCTCGTGATGATAAGCGCAAAGACTGGATTGTCAAAGATGAGATTATTAGAACTCATATTCAAGATAACTATCATGTTATCTATTGTCTTGATGATCGCAATCAGGTGGTAAATCACAACCGCGCTATGGGGTATAAGGTATTTCAGGTACAACCTGGTGATTTCTAAAGAACCAATACAGCCTAAGGTAATAGATGTCTTAGGCTGTATTTTTGTATATGGGTGTTTTTGTGTCCCCTTTTTTGATAATCAAAAAAATGCATATCAACTTAAAAAGTTTAATATGCATTCTGCTTTGTCGGGATGACAGGATTCGAACCTGCGACCTCTTGTACCCAAAACAAGTGCTCTACACAAGCTGAGCTACATCCCGTTATTGTGCTTTCCTTGCACAAGGATTTTCATCCTAGCACAAAGAAATATCTTTTAGCAAATCTACTACTATGTGGTGTGAAGCACACCACAATCATCAATGATTTTCACCATTGCAGAAGCAACATTCAATGGGCTGTCTTCAGTGAAGTTGAAGTTAAAACTATCATTGTGTTTTCCATCATGAATGAAAAGTGCAGCTTCACCAGAGTTATAAAACTCTGCAGACCACAAGGTTTCACTATCTTTATTAAATTTTGATATATCATCAAAACAGGTGAGAATCACCCCTCCTGCTCCTGTGGGCACCATAATAGTATTATCAGCTGCTTTTCTCCTTATACCCTGCAAGAAAATCCCTGTAGCATGCAAAGTGTCACGGTTGATGGCTTCACCATAACCTCCACCAATCCAGTTGTCTTTTAACAGTGCTATTTTCCTTAGATCTTTTCTGCTGGAATCTGAAATGTCTAAACAATCAAAGAAATCCATTTTTATCCTCTCAATAGAGTTTTCATCTTGTATCTAGATATAAGTGTATCTAAGTCAAGTCTCAAATACAATAGCAAAGACATCTCACTGTGGAATGATATCTACTATTTCACCTGGAATGGTAGCTTGATGGATATAAGGAGTATCTACTAAATCCTGTGGAATGATTGTGCAGTTATCAGGAAACTGTTGGAAAATCTCAAAAACTGTATAAAAAGTCTTTCCCTGGAAAGAATATCCTTTATCATTTCCCTGCTTTTGATAAGAGGATAGTTTTCTTACAACATGATGAATGTCCACACCAATATCACCATCAATATCATGAGATACTTCTAGTGCAAAGTTATCTAGAACTTGGACGGTTTCACCTATGTGAGGAATGTCAACCTTGCATGCAATAGAACAAGGGTGATAAGTGGCATAAGAAAAGCTATTGTGTGTGATCTGTGTCATAATATATCCTTTGATAAAAAAAGATGTTTTCCTTTCTTGTTTAATCCAATCATAGCAAAAAAGGAAAACATCTTCTACTGTCTATTCCCAATCATCATGTGAAGAATAGATATCTTTATCATCACTGATCCAATGATCACGGATCACTTCCTTTAATGCTTCTAGAAGTGAAACACAACCATCAGTGTTTCCATTGAAGGTGTAATGGCTAGTAATAACTTCGGTTTTCACCTTGTATTTCCCTGGAGCTGGAGAATAAATACCACAGAAATCATCCTCGCAGGTTTCTTCATTTCTATCTACTGGAATGTAGATATCATAGATACCTTTTTTCCCCTCCAATAGGCTATGAGCAACACGAAGATAATCATCTAGGTTATATGCAAGCTTTTCTAGCTTGTCATCACTTTCAGAAGCGTCTAGATGAATAGTAGGAGTTGCAAACTTAACTTCTGACTCTTCTACTCTCCCCTTTTCGCTATACCAAAAAAACAAGCTATGTGGCCATGTGAGATCAGCAAAAATATCCTTAAAGCTATCATCAACAGCATTAGATACAGGGTAAAACTCGTTGTGATGAAAGAAGTTCTTAGAGGATTCTTCATACATGCAATCCATTACAATAGTAAAAAGTTCTTCATCCTTATACCACTGTGTGGTATTGGAAACAGCTTCAGCAACAACCTCATTCTTTGCTTTAAGCTTCTTGGCCACTTCCTTGTTGAGAATGTCTAGTGGCTTCTTATAAAGCTTCTCAACAGCGTTGAGCTGAACTCTCCTTGCTTCAATATGATCATGATAGATTTCCCATGCTTTGTCATGATCATCATATGCATTGTTGATGTTTTCTAGATAGTTGTTAGACATAGATAGGTTCTCCTTGAAAATAGATGATGTGTGTTCTTCTTCCAGCTTAGATGAAAGAAAAGAACATGTCTAGTTAAAACTTTCCTTGTATCCATACCAGTAGTTGCGGCGAACTTCTTGAAGAAGCTCTAGAAGTGAAACACAACCTACATAGTCCACACGCTGCTTTTCATCATTAACAACAACATCCATGGTGTATTGTCCAGGTTCAGGAGAAAAGACAGTGCTATACATACTCTCATGGTGAGGATTGAAGCAGTGATCAACCCTAAAGCGCACTTCTTCCTTAATACCTTCCTTGCTTGCTTGTGCAGAGTTAGCACGAGCAGAATGGATACTATTGATGTAGTCATCTAGGTTATATGCAAGCTTTTCTAGCTTTTCATCACTATCAGAAGCATTAAGGCGAACATTAGGAATAGGAGCATTGCGTCCATCTCCCATATCATTCCAGTATACATTGGTGCTATCCCATGTCTTTTCTTCAAAAATGTCCTCAAAGCTACCATTCATAGCATTGGTAGCATGCAACTCATTTTCTTTCTTGTAGGAATAAGGCATAACTGCTTCTTGATGAACACAGTCCATAGCAGGGATAAAGATCTCTTCTACCTTGTACCACTGTGGGGTATTTTCAATAGCTTTAGCAATAGCTTTGCTTTTTGCTTCTAGTACCTCCCACATTTTCTCTTTGTTAGAGGAGAAAATATCATCATAAAACTTGTTGATTTCTACAATCTTTTTCTTTTTCTCTTCTACATACTCATAGTGGGTATTTTCAGCGTTGATATAGTCCTGTTGTGCTTTCTTGATATCTTCCAGATACTTGTTAGACATGAGTGAGTATTCTCCTTGAAAATAGATGGTGTCTTGTTGTGATTTTTATAGTATATGCATAGATTCTTTTTGTCTAGTTTCTTACCCCATATGGGGGGGGGTGGTGTATTATTTGTGTCCCTTTTCCTCACCTTCTTTATCTTCTTATGCAAAAAACAACCTTCCTGCATGCAACTTCATGCACACAGAAAGGTTGTTCTCCTTGATTATTCCTTAGCTTTCAAGGATATTTTGCGTGATCTCCACATAGTCAACAGCTTCTAGAACATCTACAACCTCTACATCATCTTCACCATGTACTTCATAGTCATAAGATCCAGTATCTTTCTCAGTGCGGAAGACAATACCATGAAAATCAGTAATGCTTGCTCCATTGAAAAGGATATTATCAATCATCTCAGTAGCAGTAATGATGTCATCGCTTTCATTCATCTTCTCCATCATTTTCTTCCACTGTAAAACAACTTCTTCTACACCATCTTGATCAAACTGAGCATTGACATCAAAATCAAGATAAATGTAGTTGTCATCAGAAAACTTTCCACCAGTTGCTTCAATGTCTTCAATGATCTGCTCTTCCCAAATATCACTCATTAAGAAGATTTCTTGTGCAGCATAGAGATAAGCAATCTCATTGTGGTTGAGCTTGTTGGCAATCTCTTGTGCAGTAGCCATGGTATTTTCTCCTTGTGTGGTGTGTTTTCCTCTTGAACAACTTCTATATTAGTGGATGGATGAGAAGTGAGCAAGTTGTGTAGGTGTGAAACACCCCTGAAATGGGGGGTATCAAATCAGCATAGTTTTAAAATCACTGGCAGAAATAGCATTCTTCATGGTTGGAAACCATATACTATTTTCTATCACTACTGGTAAGAATATTTCCATTATTGCTCATGTTAATATTGATCAACATAGCACTTCCATAATGCCATGTCCCTTATTTGGATAAAAGTGTAGCCCTAGCCACGTCACGAGCGTGAGAGGTGCAGCCACATGCACTATGGCAGAGGTGATACTGAAGGTTATATACCTAAATCTAGGGCGTACAAAAATCATTATACATAGTACATATGCTTAATGCAAGCCACCTCCCCCTTTTTTTGATGAAGGTGCAGTTTTAAACCCCTAAAACTGCAAAAGAAGCAAACAAAACAGAAGAAGAAATAACAGCTTTCTTTACCAGCTTTTCATTTCTATACCATTTGTCTTTTCCTGTACTAGAAGACTGCGAGCTGATAGTGAAGCTTCTAAGATTATTGGAAACAATATTTTTTACTATGCTGTCTTCTTCTTTATTTTCCTCAAAAGAGGTAGAAAACCCATAAAACCTCCCACCCAAAGAAGCAGTATAGACTCCTATGAATCCCTTTCCAGGAATCCACACAGGTCCTCCAGAATCACCTCTTTCCCCTTCTGTATTGGAATCACCCATGATAATACTTCCTATAGTTTTACTCACATGGCCACAGTTGATTCTTCCTTGTCTCCTACTGTACATGCACATGTCATCACCTTCTTCAACATCAGAAATGCTCACCTTATGATCACCAGAATACTTATTATCACCTAGAAAAACATGTCTAGTATCAACCTTAATAGCATTGAAATCTTCACTCATTTTTTGCGGATGAAGTACTCCATAAGAGTTAGGCTTGTCATGGCGTGATGTGATAGTACCAACAAAATATCCTTCACCATCATGTACCTGTGCTGTATCACCAGAAACAGCACAGTGCTCTGCTAGATAAGCTAGACCTTGTTCTTTATCAATATATCCCACAGTGCAAGTTTTTCTTTTATCAATGAAAACTTTATCCCCTTGAGACAAAACAGGAATATCCTGAAATACTCCCCTGCCATAGTTTCTTGCAGGTGTATCTTCTGCTATAGCATGAGGAGAGGTTAAAAGAGAAGCTATGGTGATAAAAGCTAAAAAGAACTTCTGCCTGATAGTCATGGTGGTATGATTAGTTTCCTTGATTGTTTTTTAAAGTGGCTGTTTTTCACCACAACGCTACCATAGTGGATATAAGAAAACAATCTCATTTATGTAAAATCATACAGCGTGTCTATTTGTGTCCCTTTTTGAAAACCACCATCCACACAAGAAAATCCCCTTGAACTTTGTATGAAACAAAGACAAGGGGAAGTCTTTAAGTAGCAAAGATATTACTTGCTGTACTTGATATCGAATACCTCTGCTGCAGCCTTGTTAGCATCCTCATCGAAACGAATAACAAATAGTGGATTACCGTTAATGATTACAGGAAAATAATAGACAAGCTATTATCATCGTCATATCATTATTAGATAATACCTGTGCTAACTTGGTTAGCACTACAGTATTACTCATACCTACGGATCTTGAGTATGATAAAAAGTCATCATTGACAACAAAAGTATTTATTACTGGAAGAACATATTTCTTCTTCTTTGAAGACTGTGGCTTGGGTCTTTTAGGGGTAGCATGAAACTTATCTCTACACTTTTTTGGTTGAATGCTTCTAATACGAGTAGCATTCTTTTTCTTCTTTTTCCTATTCTTATTCTTTCTCCTTGCTTTCTTTTTATCCACCCTAGCAGCAATAGCAATGCTTGCGGTGTAATCTTTATCTAAGCAATCACCATTTTCATTGACTAGCTGGCGAGTTTTACTATTGTAATGAGATTTTGGAGCAGGGTTAGCTTCATACTCTTCTGGGTATTCCCAACTAGTACCATAAGCATCAACTTTAACTATTTTTACACCATTATTATTAGCTCTGTGTTCTATTCTAGATTGTGTTAATGATTGATCCCATTTACCACTCTTGTCCCCCATCCAAGACAAGTCTTCTAATTTGATAGTGTTGCAATTCTCTTCTACAGCATGAGCTGTAGTATCACGAGCAATCAACCAAGATAAATGCTCTTTTATTCTTGTTCTCTTGGTTCTAACATTGCAATACTCTTTGTCCAAAGATAACCATTTATAATAAGCGTCTAAATCACTATTATTGTTATTGAGCAACAGCTCTAAATGTCTCTTCTTGTTATAAATGCTATCAATTATGGTGTTTATCCTAGATAGCTTATTATTTAGATGATTTATTTCTTTGCTATAAGTTAGCTCTTGTGAATATTCCCCTTGTGGGGTGATACTAGCTGCTGTAAAAGGTTTTATTTTCCCCAAATCAACACCTAGAATATTCTTTCCATCACTATCTTTTACTTCCATAAAAACACTATATCTCAACTTAACAGTATCAGTGTCCTCATCATATTTAATAACAGGTTTTGAAACTTTTGTTATATTGTTGATATTTAAATGTGATGGTAGCTGATAGTAAATATCAAACATATCATCATTATCACATTGTATTTTGACATGTACAATATTGTGCTTTATCTCTTGCTTAACATTGTTATCACCAGTAGTATAATCTAAATCAACTGGAGTGATCTTAAAGCATTGATCTTTATCCTTTTTCAAGAACTTAAAGATATTAACTAGTTCATTAGTGGTGGTTTTTATCTTGTTTTCTCTAATCTTATCCCATAAATCATCACAGATATTGTTGATGTCATTGTCTTTGATGATGTTTATGATTTTCTTTTTATTATATCTTGAACAGTATTGCTGATAAGCATGAGAGCTGACCATTCTCCATAGCCTGCTTCTATTTCCTTTGACATTCCAGTTAAGGTAGTCTGGTTCTGTTAAAGCTTTAAGTGGATCTCTAAATTTACCTTTAGTGAATCCAAGTTCTATTAAATCATACACTTGATCATCATAGTTATTGACTATTCTTTCATATTCTCTTGTTAAGAGTTCTTGTGTTGATTTAACTTTTATTTTTAACAGCTCTAAATCAGGACAATTGTTGTGGGTGAGTGTTATATTATAACCCTGTGTTGTTATCATATAATCACCTACTTGTGTCCATTGTTGTCCATTCTATGACATATATTATACCATAATAAAAAGTCATTTGTTGAAAAGCTTATGTGCTTCTTTTTTGGCTCTATTCTTTGCAGATCTTTTACCATGTTGGCGTTCATAAAAGCTTGTCATAAAATCAATAACATCTTGAACTTCGTTACATTCTAGTTCATTACTATTTGCTGTAATGATATTCTTATTACTTGCTGCTATTATAAGCTCAGCATTCATTCTGGCTAAACGATCTTTGTTTTCTATGATAATTGTATCAATAGTGTCATCTTGCAATAACTGTGCTAGCTTTTTCCTGTGTGGATTCATTCCACTGGCTATCTCTTCTACTGTCTTAGATACTTGATAACCATTTTCAATGGCGTAGTTTTCTAGTCTTTGTGATTGTCTTTTTAAATCTTGTTTTTGATCATGTGAGGATACCCTAGCATATATTGCTGCTCTTTTTGTTTCTTGTGATTTTTTATCTTCATCTGGAACTATGATTATTCTTTCACTTATTCTATATGCTCCAGGTATTTTATTATCATCAAACCATCTTCTTGCTGTTCTATAGCTTATGTTATTCTTTTTTGCCCAGTCTGATAATCTCATTTTATACCCTTTTATTGTGCATTTTGTCTTCTATTGTTATGCTAACATACTATTTGTTGCTTGAGTAAAAGACAGTTGAATACCCCTATATGGGTGTGGTTTGTTTCTATAGAGGGAATGTAGTGCATTTTGAATAGATTGTAAGTGGAATGATTATTTTGTGTCCCTTTTTAAGTATTGCTTATTTTGCTTGAAAAAACAACATTATCAATCATAAACGGACATAAATAAAAACAAATAAACACAATCACTATCATTGCAACATAGTCAAACACATAACCACACAACCAAACATAAAAACCAACATACAGCCACACCCCTCTATAATGCTTTCTAAGAGGTTGAAAAATCTTTTAGGACATATCTATCCTTATCTCCTTCTTCTCCCTCCAGGAGTGCTCAGAAGTATCAAAAACACCCCTTCTACACCATTTTCATTGACATTATTTTGCCTTCACTGTAAGATTATAGTAGAAAAGAAAAAACACATCATTACTTCCAAGGAGAACAACAATGCATATGGAAAGCTACACCACTCAACAAGATGACAAAGGAGTAGAGCACATCTACACCACCCCAGAGACAAATGATAAGCAGTCTATTGCAACACTTCTTAATGAAGATATCTATTCTCTGGCACTGTTTATTCACAATGCTCACAACCCACAAACCCTACAGTTCTACTGGGAAGAAATCCCTAAGGCTCAAATAAATCGTCTAGATTATTTTACCCATGGAGCTGTTCTTCTTACTGCCTTTGCTGAAAACAAAAACACCCCTTACAGCATTGCCAAAGAAGTTCTTGCAGGAAAACCCGCCAAGTATGGAGATACATGGATGGATATTGAGCCTGATATCAAGGATAAGTTTTCAAAGCTTCCTTGTGTAGATGAAAAGCTCAAGCATGAATACCATGCTAAAACAGATCGTTATTCCCAACAAGAGTTCAATGATGTCTATGACAAACTAGCTAAGGCACATGTTGCTCTTGCCAATGATCCAGAGCTAAAAGATAGGCTGCGTAGTGTAAAAGAACAGCACTATGCACGAGGTATGAGACTAATGCAGTTTGATCCAGAAGATGTTGAAGCTGTAGGTCTAGAGTACCTATATCGCTACCATGTTTTCCTCTTTGGAGCACAATACCGTGGAAATGGTGAAGTAGTAGGATATATTGATTAGATGGTTTTCTACCTCCTAGATGCATAAGAACTTCTCTTAAGTAGCATGTAGTGCTTAGGGGAAGCTCTTTTTTTTATACAGGTGTATTTTCTGTGTCCCTTTTTATAGGGTGAAAAAGAAATAAAAAACTCTATGACATCCCTTGTTAAAAAAGAACATCATAGAGTTTTTCCATATTCAGTTGTAAGTAATAAAAGACAGCCACTAGTTATTCCTTGCCAGTAGCATATTCAGGAAAAATAAGTGGTGAAAGTGCTGATCATAGATCATGACACACCTATGATGGGCAACAATCTTGGCTTCTGCCTTTGCAAGAAATAACTATAACACAAAGGGTGTTGATTTGTCAAGATACTCTTTTTCATAAAGAGAAATACCCCTATCAGCAGCCTGCTTGATACATTTACAGTCTATTGCTGATAGTAACTACTGGCATGCTATAAGTAGTTTTATGTGTCATAGTTTTATCTCTCACAACCATGATATCACCATAATCATAAATGTTTTTTGCATGGAATAGCGCTTCTTGTTCTGTGGAATAAGAAGCCAAAGTTACATATTCATCTTTTTCAACATCAAAAACTTGTACCTTGTACTCTGTTTCCATATCAGTAGTTGTGTGACTGGTAATCTTTTCTGGTGACATGTGATAGACATTCTCCTTTGTAATGATTTTTATTGATAGGTTTTTATCTTTTTCTAAGTACAGTATAGCATTAATCTTCAAGATGATAAGACTCAATGCGTTCAATCACATCAATATATTGCAGATTTAGATAACAATCCTCATCCAAACATTTAACCTTAAAATAATCAGGGTTTCTCATAATAATATCTTCTAGTTCTTGATAAGTGTATTCATTCCAGGAAAAGTCATCTTTCTTGCTCATATGGTCATAATCATCACATAGAGAAAGTACATGCTGATTAAAACTTTCAGGAGCATGGGAAGTAGTTGTTAAAGAAACATAAAATGGTTGGGTAAGATCTGTCTCTTATACACATCTGACGCTGCCGACGAGCGATCTAGTGTAG
>OJLW01000699.1_pt1 | contig 15424 bp, 13 predicted proteins | sample 1597021 | NCBI WGS metagenome assembly OJLW01 (sample SAMEA3904676, study PRJEB24821) | metagenome | biome: Builtin; feature: hospital; material: surface | place: USA | collected 2013-06-03
ACCCCTCGGATGGAACGTATGAGACGGGGCAATCTGCTTTGAATGACCTTGCTGCTGTGGTGAAAGCGCATCAGAAAGAGTTCACACCGGCCCAGCGCGGCAAGTAGGTACAAGGTACATCGAGGGTTCCTGGCCGCATTAGTGTAGCTCCCAGTGTGGTCTGAGCGTGGCACTGTTTTCCAACGCGTCGCGCCGGGAAGGAGCCTTCCCTGAGCTTGGTGTTGCCGGTGCGTATGGGCTAGCATGGTCACGTTGTGCCGAGAGCGCTCCTCCATGTTGTGGTGTCGTCTTTATGTCGATGATCGGCATTGTCGACGTTTGCAGATGGTGGAGGAGTTGGCATACGGCACATACATAACCGCTTGGAGGTATGGCAGAGCGGCCGAATGCACTCGCCTTGAAAGCGAGCGTCCCTAATACGGACCGGGGGTTCAAATCCCTCTACCTCCGCAAAATCCCCAGCGTGGAGCCGAACGCCGGCCTCCCCGCTGGGGATGTTTTTGTGGGTTAAGTAGCAAAAATGGGATAATAGGCAAAAATGGGTCCGCCTGGTGTGTGATCTGCTCCCCATTTGTTGGACTGAGAAATCAATTCCCGGCTAGTGGGGAGCAGTTCACACTCACCGTGGCGGTAGTCCTCTAAATGCGCGATCATCTCGACAAAAACGGAAGATTCAGTGCTTCTGCGACTAGCCTTCCTGTGGGTTTTTGTCATTACCCTCGGCTTTATTACGGTCGGTGGCCGCCCTTGGGCTAACCGCAATGATGAGAGCTATTGCGATCCCAATGACAGGCAGACCGTGAGGAATATCAGTGACGAAATATGCGCAGACCGAAGCGATGGCAATGACGATACTAACGATAGCTCTGATACTCATACAGCTGATTCCTACGTGCAGTTGTCGCGAATGTCAGCAACTCCAATAATTTCGGCGCCAAGTGATGCGATCATCTTTGCGGCATTATACTCTGGCTTTGGTTCCTTTGAAGGACCAAAGTTTGGATCTTTCCGCTTTTCCTGATCCATTACCTTCCGTAATCCACCAAGCTCTTTGATCTTTTCAGCTGCTGCCTTTGGGTCACTAAGCCGCTTAATAATTTAGATTAGCACGTCTCGCGAGCCGGAAAATTGGTCACAAATGGGGGTGATTCTCAACAAGTGAAGTAGTCTTGCTCGCTGCCGGCCAGAATGTCGCAGCGGTAGTATTCGGAAAGTTAAGCAGCGGCATTCTTATGAGAAATAAACGTCAGCCCAACGGTAGTCGCATGGGGGGTTTAAGTATCAAAAACGTGCCTAGTTGGTGTGATGCTGGTTGAGTACGTTCTGTATACACTTTAAAGACTGAAGCCACATGTGAAGAATCTAGATTGATAAAGCATCGAACTAGAACCATACTGGTTCTACGCTAATTGGGGTAAATCACCGTTACATCATATTGTGATTCTTAGCTGTAACTTACAGTCTATTCATTGCGCAAAGGTCTTAAATATATTACCAAACGATATTACCTGCGCACCCTATTGCGCCTCCGAGGACAATGTGGAGTATGATAAATTCCACCACAGCTTTCATATTAGTTACCTGTCAGAATATAGCGTCAGTAATTGGGCCGGTCTCACACGAGGATCCTAGGTAAGTGCAAAAAGATAGACTCTGCCTCGTCTAGTAACGCAAAACTGTACGGTTGTATATGAATAGTAGAATGAGATCTTTCCTTGGATAGTAAGCCGATATTATTTCCGTTCTTGTCAACAAATACAGAATCCCCGCTAGCCGGGTCATGCACTACTACCGCTGAAGACGGTGCGGAAGAGTTATTTTTCTGTAGCTTAGATCGAAATTCTTTAAATGGAGGTTCAGTAATTCCTGGCTCTAGATTGGAATTCACGGTAATTGCTTAAGGGGTTTTCGAACCTGGTTATGCATGCTTATGGAACTTGAGCTCTTTTGTTTGTGCAGTGCCGAGCCTTCGATGGAACCTTCAATAAATCTTTTAGTAGTAGCTACGGTACTGGGTGGTGCCGTCATTGCTATTAATAGTCAGGCGACTACAATTTTTGACGTTTCTTCATGTTCAGTACCGTTATTTTAAATAGTTGAACGCTCCCAAGCTTGAATTAGGTTCAAGGATGTAAGAATTGTAATAATAGAAGATACAAGGGTTGGCGAAAGGGTCGAATCTTCAACCAAACAATGGAAAATAAAAAATTTTACTAGCACTAAAGCAATCGTAACTAATCATGCTTTAATGAGTGTTTGGCTGGGGGTGTGACCTCACTAATTTATCGATTCATGTTTATAATTCTCAGGCTCTCTAAACGTCTTGGTGAATGTTGACACGATAACCGAGCGAGGTAATGAAGTCAGCTACGTAATTATTTTTCAACGTTGTTCATATTATGATGGGCTGTGAAATGAATCTTGGTATTCATCGGTGTATTACATCATTTTCCAGGTTGTGGTCGATTTTCGGTGCGAAAAACCGAGTAGTTTTTAATAATTTATTTATTCTTTATTCTCTTGTTAATCATTAACTCCTGAAGAATGTGAACAGATTTCCCAGTTTAGCTGTACAACCCGACTGTCCAAGCTTTTAGTAGGGCGTACTCAAGGTGGGATAGTCCTGCTTCCATCCGTCTCTTTCGAGGTCGCTGCGGTCGGAGTTGGTGAAGATCTTCCGGATAACTGCTCGGCAAAACTTCCATTGTCCTCTCTAAAGTGAGGGTGGAAAACGTTGCTTACCTGCGTATTTGTAAATGGGTAAAGTAAGGCTAACTTTAAGGTTGCGTCGCTTGTGGTTAGGTTGCAATGCAATCGGTGTTGCATGTACAGAGAACTCTCTCAACGCATAAGGAAAACTGTGTCGAACTTTCAAACTCCCACGCTTCGTTTGCTCACGCGTTCTGATCTCGCGGATATCGAGTTAGAACCGAGCCGCGTGATTCAAGCCGTCGAAGACGGATACATGGCTTTGCAAGAGGGCAAATCAGATTGCCCCACCAAGATGATGATTGGGCTTCCCGTTGAAAGTCGGGATTCCATCGCGTTCTCCATGCTCGGTTTTGATGGGCATCGTGACCTCGTGGGATATAAAACTTCCTACCGTCACGGCAACGACAACCCTGGAAAGTACTACACCACCATCAGTCTGTATGACGATGAACATGGAACACCATATGTGCTGATGGATTGCCAAAAAGTCGGGGCTTCCCGTACCCCAGCAACTACCGCGCTCATTGCTCGGGAATGCGCTCGCCCAGGAGCTACCTCTGCGACTGTCTTGGGAACAGGCATTCAGGCGGTCAATACCTTGCCGTACTTGCTAACTGCACTGCCAGAACTGACTACGCTGCGCCTTCACGGTACTCACCCAGTGGGTCTTTGTTCATGTCAGGAAACATTTACCCGATGGTTCCCCGACCGCCAGATCGAATTGGTAGAGCAAAAAGATTCAGCAGTACGGAAGGCTGTAGAAACCAGCGACATCACCGTCGTATCCTCTGGCCGAGCATGGCACCCACCAATTCATACCGAGTGGATACCAGAGGGCGGCCTGCTGATCTCCGTGGCATCAAAGGGCGTTGCCGACGGTGCTGTTGCCGAAGCCGATCGCGTGATTGCCACCAGTGAGGGGCAATTCAATCTAGTGGGCGAACGCCTATTGCGCGGTCGCGATGTCCAACTGGCCGCAACAGTTCCAGAAATTCTTGGCGGTCAAAAACAAGGCCGTACCAACGAAAGCGAGCGGATCTTTGCGTTTTCCTCGGGAATGATCATCACTGATATTCCGGTGGCTCAGGAACTCGCCGTGCGTGTCTTCGCTGCGGGACGGGGGACAGAGGTGCCATTGTGGTCGTAGAAACCTTGCAAAAAACTCGTGAGTTTGAATTGGCGCAACTGCCCTGTCTTCCTCCCATCATTCATCCGTGGGAACGGGAGCTGCTGCAACAGCAAATGAAAGGGAATAGTGCCCAGAGAACAGCAACTGAATTAGAACGTTTAACTGCCCTTGCCAGCGGCCCATTCCACGTCCTAAATCCCGCACAGTTTCGCTCTAACCTGCGCAAATTTGCGAAGGTATGCGAGGCAGTCGGCGTCGAAGCGACTATCTTCTTCGCAAGGAAAGCAAATAAGTCGGAGTGTTGGATCCCAGTTGTCGCTGAAGAAGCGCAGGGAGTGGATGTAGCTAGTGGCCCAGAGTTTGTTGGTGCATTGTCCGGGGGAGTGCCAGCTCGCAATCTCGTAGTGACGGGTGCGGAAAAACCGGAAGCCCTGCTGGAACTAGCGGTACGTCACGGCTCCTTATTAGTGGTGGACTCCCCAAGTGAGCTCTTTCGTGTCAGCTCCGTGGCAGCCAGAATCGAAAAGGGTAGCCAAGCCCAGTTGTTACTCCGTCTACTGCCAGAAACTCAAACCAACAGCCGCTTTGGAACTACCGCTGTCGAGTGGATAACCGCGCTCCGTTCACTGAGCGAATACCACCGCAAATGCATCAACTGCGCCGGAGCCAGCTTTCACCTCAACGGATACAGCGCAGAAGAACGCGGACATCAAGCTCACCTTGCACTCGATTTCCTCGAGACCTTAAGCGCAGATGGTTGGCAGGTAAAAACCGTGGATATTGGTGGTGGTTTCTCTATCCAATACTGCGATAACACTGCATGGGAAGAATTCTCTCGTGCCACCCTTGGCGATACATCGAGGTTTAACGCCTTCCACGATGGGCACATGCCACGCTCCACCTACCCGTACGGTGGCCAAAGGAATAATGGCCCAGCGATGCTCAGTGAAGTACTGATGACCCCGCACCCGGATTCTGAGCACGCCGCCTGTGGCACCGTTGTGGATCGTCTCCGCGTTGGGCATATCCGGCTAGGCCTAGAACCGGGCCGTGCGTTACTTAACGGATGTGGGATGAGTGTTTTCCCAGTACAGGGGGTTAAAGAGCGGGAAAACTACAGCATTATCACAGCTGCAGGCCTCAGCATGAGCCTCTCTGAACAGTGGAAGGGCAGCGAGTTCTTACCTGATATGACGCTATGGCGCCCAGAGCGTGGCGTCGACCCAACCAAAGGTGAGACAACACCGGTTGAGACAAGACAGGACAGACGAGAACAAGTCGACGCACGCCGAATCGAAGCTGAAGCACGGGAAGATGAACCCACCGCAGCTTGCGTGGGTGGGAGTAGCTGTATGGAATACGACATGCTCACCTGGCGTATCGTTCCGCTGACACGACGCCCTCAGCGCGGTGACCTGCTTATTTACCACAACACCGCGGGCTATCAAATGGATAAAAACGAGAGCGAATTTCATCAACTCCGATTACCTATGCGATTCGTTTATGACGGTGAGGGCACGCTGCCTCGGATCGATCGGCCTTTGCACGAGGTGATGCCATGACTTGCGCACAACAGAGTGTTTGCACACACGGGGTGTGCGGGATGATTGGTAACACCCCATTGCTGCAGCTCTGCACTACCGGAACGGGCAGCCGGCTACTCCTCAAGATGGACAGCTTTAATCCCACCGGCAGCGTGAAGGTTCGAATGGCGCTGGAAATGGTACTCGGCGCGGAACGTTCCGGGCAGTTGCAACCGGGAGGACGCATTGTCGAACCCACCAGCGGAAACACTGGCTTAGGCTTGGCGATTGTTGCTTCTCAGCGCGGCTATCGTTTTACAGCAGTTGTGGATCACCATGCAGCGAAGGACAAGCTAGATTGCATGGCAGCACTCGGGGCGGAACTGGTGTTTGTGGGCAGCAAGAACTCTGATCGTCCCTCCACCGTCTTGCGCCGGGCAACGGCTCAGCGGATCGTACAAGAAGATCCGAGCGCCTGGTGGCCCGACCAGCACAATAACCCTCATAACCCAGCCGGCTACGCCGGGTTAGCTCACGAGCTGGGGGAACAGCTGCCAGAAGGTGTTGATGTGCTAGTGGCTGCTGTGGGAACTGGCGGTACACTCTGCGGGACTACTAACAGCCTGCGCGAAATGGGCCACACCGCGGAAACCATCGGTGTAGAGCCCGAGGGATCGGTCATTTTCGGCGGACCAGCTGGAAGCTACAAACAGTCCGGCGCGGGTGCTCCCGCCGGCTTCAAGGTTGGTTGTAATGTGCGCCATGACCTCATTGACCATGAAATAAAGGTCGACGATGTTAAAGCTTTCGCCACGGCCCGCGTGTTGGCCCGTCATTACGGCCTGATGGTCGGTGGAACTGCGGGTGCAGCTGTCTACGAGGGATTGCGGCATCTAACAGGACTATCCACCACACATAACCATGGTCGTCATCGTCTGTGATGCCGGAGAAAAATACCTAGACACCATTTTCAATGATGCATCGCTGCAGACTAACCAGCTACACTCAGAGTTAGTGGAGCGCCATGTAGTCGGTATGTTTGATGCCTACCGCGACTCACACTTTATTACCCGCCCCGGGGTGGTTGCCGCGTGAGCGTAGAAAACAACAAATCCGTGGAGACTGTGACCTACCGCGAGGTGTATTCACTGGCCTTGCCTATCGCGGGTGTTCAGCTAGCCGGCGTGGCCTTGACTACGACCGATGCACTGATGCTCCAAACCTTGGGTGTGGTGGCTATTGCCGGTGGAGGCTTAGCCATGCAGTTCTACAACCAGATTCGCACCATGTGTGTGGGCATGGTGACAGCTGGGGGAAACCTCGTCGCCGAGGCCGCTGCTGAATGGGAAAAGACAAAATCCACATCCGGTGCAGAGAAAATCCGCCAAGCCGTACGTAGCTGCATGGCAGTGGGCACTGTCACAGCCCTAGTCGGCGGTCTGTTAGTGGTGGCCCTTGGAGCGTTGGTTCTGGCCTTACCGGTCGATAGCAGAGTTGCGCATCTGACCTTTGCTATGACGCTGACCCTCGCGCCGGGCTTAATTCCCATGATTTGGCTCAATGTGTTGCGGCAATTCGCTGTGGGCATGCGCCGGCCAGGATCATTATTGGTGGTTACAGTGATTTCCATTGCTGTCAATGCCGGCGCTAATGCCGCTTTGTTGTGGCTAGTCCACAAGGTGGGTTGGGGCGCAGCATGGGGAGTGGCGGGAATCGGTTTGTCCACTACATTGGTGCAAATCTTCACACTAGGAGCATTTGCCCGTACGCTGCGCCGCGATAGCGAATTGAGTCAGTTCTTCGCCGTTATCCCACGTCGAGGAGACACTGAATGCATCCGCTACTTGATACGACTTGGCATCCCCGTATCACTTACATATGGTTCCGAAGCTGCAATCACCACTATTGCTGGTCTAACCATGGGACTAGTCAGTCCCGCCATGCTTGCGGCGCATACGGTGGTTAACCAACTGGCTTACATCGTCTACCAAGTGTGCATCGGATTCTCTCACGGTGGTTCCGTATTGATTAGTCGCGCCCGAACTGAAGGTCGCGAATCAGTAGCTCTGGTGGCGCGCCGGGTGCTGATTTCTGTAGGCATCTATCTCACGGCCATCGGTGTAGTGTGGTTAGCTTTGGGTCGCTTTGTCGTCTGGCCTTTCCTCACTGACGCCAGCCCGGCCACTGTTCGGATCGCCACATTGCTGCTGTGCTTAGCCGTGTTGCAGCAGTTCGCTAAAGGTTCACAGAATGTCCTTGTCGGTTTGCTTCGTGGTGTCAAAGATACAAAATCTGGCCTTCGGGCCACCTTGTGGGGGTATTGGCTGGTGGGTGTGCCGACCCTCCTCATTCTGGGCCTTGGTTTGCATTGGGAAGGCTATGGAGTGTGGACGGGCTTGATCTTAGGGTTTGGCACCACTGCGCTATTGCTTGCGAAAGCTTTCCGTCAGCGGCTCACAGAGCTTCCACCGGTTGCAGATAAACGGAATGCGGAGGTGGAGACGGTGAAAACCTGATGTTTACTTAATTCTTCTTCTCCTTAATACTTCGTGCAGAAGTGCTTAGTACGGGCCCTATTTGACGTTCTCGTGCGGCAGTTTTGCGCACAATTCACAAGAAAGACCTGCCGTCATTATGAATAACATTGCCTTGCTACTGAGCCATGGGTTCCGGCCTTCTACACCGCAACCAGCACTTTCTCCAACGGCCCTGGACAATCGGCCAAGCCCAGGAGTTTCGTTACCACTACGCGCACTCATTGCGGCGGTGGTGACGTTAGCAATTCTGTTTCTCTCTGCATGCTCCGGGTCGGGGCCCAGCGAAGGGAAGGACAATCGTGCAACCCGCACTGTCGTCGATGCCATCGGACGCGAAGTAAAAGTTCCACAGAAGGTGGATCGCATCCTGATGGGTGGGCAAAAGATGCTGTACACCACAGCCATCCTCAACAAGGAGAACCCAACAGACAAAATTGCTGCGTGGCCAGAAGACCTCAAGGAAAACGATAAAGCGACATTTGATCGCTATGCGCAGCAGCTTCCGCAGGTCAAAGAGATCGCAACGACTGGTGAGATCTACAACAACACGATGTCGCTAGAACAGGCGTTGGAATCTCGGTCGGATGTGTTTGTCGTGAATGCCGGAGTTTTTGATGCGGCTAAGGATGTGGGAATTATTGATGGCCTGGAGAAGGTTGGGGTGCCCACTGTCACTGTTGACTACTTCGTGGACCCTGTGAAAAACACTGTGCCAAGTATCCGGATGATGGGGCAACTCATGGGCCGAGAGAAGGAGGCGGAGAACTTCATTGATTACTACCAGAAGAAGGTGAACATGGTGACCGAGCGGCTTGAAAAGGCAAAAGCAAAGCCGACTCCAACCTTCTTGTGGCGAGCCCCTGGCTACTTTGACTGCTGTTCGACCTTCGCCAAGTCGAACCTAGCGCAGATCGTGGAGCTCGCCGGTGGTGAAAACATAGGCAACAACATGATCAATGCCAAACAGGGACAAGTCTCACCCGAGGCGCTGGCTGGCAAAAACCCAGAGGTCATTATTGCTACCGGAGCCGATTGGGCCCAAGGCAAAACTCCGGTGAAGCCAGGGGCCTATGTTCCATTGGGCTACAGCGAAGCACCGGAACAGGCAGCTGAGAATCTGCGCAACGTAGTGGATAAGCAACCAGCTGTGCGAGAAACCGATGCCGTCAAAAACAAGCGCACCTTTGCCGCGTGGCATCACTTCTACGATTCCCCATACAACTTCCTTGCCGTCGAGATGTTCGCCAAGGCAATGCACCCGGATTTGTTCACGGATGTTGATCCGGCAAAGGAAGTACGTGAACTGCACGAGCAATTTCTTCCAATCCAAGCTACTGGCACCTTCTGGACTGGTTTGCAGTGAAAAATGAGCAAGCACCGCGCTGGTATCGGCTCGCCATTCGAAGGAAATGGCTGCTCATCCTCGCTATAGCGGTGGCATTGTGTGGCGCAGCGCTAGTGGATTTTCTTCTCGGCGGTGGCAGTATGCCTGCAGGGGAGGTCCTGTACACGCTGATCCATCCCACAGAGTCTCGGGCAATTGATCGGCAGATCGTTTTTGATATCCGTCTACCCATGACGGTCACCGCAATTCTGGTTGGTGGTGCGCTATCCGCCGCCGGATCCCAAATGCAGACCATCTTGGGAAATCCGTTAGCGGAACCGTACACCTTGGGAGTCTCAGCGGCCGCAGGTTTTGGCGCGGCATTAGCGACGGTCACTGGTTTTACTGCGGTGGGTATAGGCGCGGCACTGAGCATGGCGGGAACTGCGTGGCTGTTTGCCATGCTGGCCTGTGGCATTATCTTGGCGTTCTCCCGTTGGCGCGACCCCAGCCCAGAATCAATGATCCTGCTGGGGATCGCGATCGTATTCTTCTTCGATGCGCTCCTCGCGTTGATGCAGTATTTGGCTAGCGAAACTCAGCTGGAGCAGGTGGTCTTCTGGACAATGGGAAGCCTCACGCGTTCCACGTGGACACAGATTGCTTTGCTCGCGGTGATCATGACGGTGGGTCTGCTGTTTTTCTATCGCAATGCATGGACACTTACCGCCTTTCGAATGGGTGATGATCGCGCCCGCGCCTTGGGTGTCAAGGTTGATCGCATGCGCGCACTGACTCTTGTGGTGGTTTCTTTTATGGCTGCAACCGCCGTCTCCATGGCGGGCACCATTGGGTTTATTGGTCTGGTCGGCCCACACGTTGCGCGCATGCTAGTAGGGGAGGATCAACGATACTTCCTGACAGTTTCCACACTGGTCGGATCCCTGCTGTTGGTGGCTGCCTCCGCGGTGTCCAAGGTGATCCAGCCTGGGGTGATCTTGCCAGTTGGCATCATCACAGCGATTGTTGGTGTTCCTGCTTTCATTTTCATCATTGCTGGTCAGAGGAGGAACGCGTGGGTGCGCTAACTGAAAGCACACCGGTCACGGTACGGCATGTTGGGTTTTCTTATGGTGTGAAAGGCCAGGCTCCCACCTTGTCAGATGTCACCTTGTCCGACGTGCGGGTCGGAACAGTGACAGCGTTGGTGGGGCCAAACGGTGCGGGTAAATCCACGCTGCTGCGTTGTATCGCCGGCCTAGAAAAACATGAAGGCGAGGTGGATGCCGAAAGAGCTCTTTATCTGCCACAAGATCCGCCACCAATGAGTTCTCTAACTGTCTTTGAGAGTGTTCTGGTTGCCCGCCAACAATCCTTTAGGGGCTTTGCCGGGTTTCGCGTGGGCCGGGTAGCACGGCGCGATGTAGAAAACACGATTGAAATGCTGGGTTTGGAGGGGCTGTCCTCGCGAACAATGGCGCAACTCTCCGGCGGACAGCGACAACTAGTGAGTTTCGCCCAAGCAGTGGTTCGTCGCCCAGCAGTTTTGCTACTGGATGAGCCCGTAAGTGCCTTCGACTTGCGAAATCAGCTGATGCTATTGGGCAAAATCCGCTCTTGTGCCCAGGAAATCCCAGCGGCGGTGATGATGACGGTGCATGATTTGGGCCACGCAGCGCGCTTTGGTGATCGCGTGGTGGTGCTCTCCGGTGGTTCTGTTTATGCCGAGGGTACGCCGCGGGAAGTGATCACAGAACACATGTTGCGAGAGGTTTATGGTGTGAGCGCAACGGTGCACGCAACCTCAGACGGCGGGCTGGCGGTAGAGGCCTCAGAAGCGCTCTGGTGACCTGTACCCTGTTTGTCTTCTTTCTGAGCGAGGTTTTCCAGTCTCAAAGGAGAAGATGTAGAGGCCGACAGCGTGTTGGCTGCTCCCGTCGAGGACAGTGGTGTCTCCCGCGAACCTTCGGAAAGTACACGAGCAATTTACTTGAAAGCGATTCTCAAATATTAGATGGGTTGCCTGACGAGCCTTGCAGTAGTGACGATTTCTATCATGAAAAGGTAGACATTGCCGCGGGGCGCAAGCTCAAGTGTTTTCATTCACTTTGGGCTACCCTAGCGATGATTTGATCCACAAGTTCCAAGAAGAAGGAAAACGTTGTCCTAAACGTGGCACCCCTCAAGAGATTGAGTCTATTCTCCATGCTGGGGTATATGCTGGCTTGCCGGCAGCAGTGGAGGGGGCAAAAATCGCTCAACGTATCGCGGAAGAGGAAACTAGTGAGGAAAAATAAAAACGACGCCCAATCTGCTGCGTCTGAAAATATCCGACGGAATGCTTCTTCTGTGAAGTTACCTCCGCGCGTGGCGCGTGGTATTGCTGGCCTAGCAGTAGCCATGGGCTTAGGACGGTTCTTTTACACCCCGATTTTGCCTTTGATGATAGCTTCCCTGGGCTGGACGGGACAATCCAGTGCTTGGATCGCCACCTCCAACTATGCCGGGTATTTTGTGGGCTCTTTAGCAGCCTCGCGAGGGTGGGTACCCGTTTCTAAAAAATTGTACAAGTCGGCGCTCGTGTTAACGGCAGTGCTCTTGGGAGCGGTTGCTTTCTCTGGTTCACCGTGGTGGCAAGTAGTGATCCGCTTTTTAGCTGGTATCAGCTCAGCTTTAGTTTTCGTTTCCGTTACACAGAACATTCCCGTGGTTAAACGCAGGGCCCATGATGGTGGAATAGTTTATGCCGGAGTCGGGTTGGGGATCCTCGTTTCCGGTGCCATTGTGCTGATGGGCGGGAGTGCCATCTCATGGCAAGCGCTGTGGCTTATCTGCGCGGGAGTGAGTGCAGCACTGTCACTTGTTGCATGGAATTGGCCCATACACAAAGCTAGCTCGGGTTCTTCGTCAAATCAACGACGAAATGACCGACGACAGAGGTCTTTGTTTGGACCATTAGGGTGGCTATCGGCTGGATATCTCTTCCAAGGCGCAGGCTATATCATCATTGGCACGTACCTGGTGGTCTTGGCGCAGCCAGTTTTTGGGCAAACAGCTGCTGCCTCAACGTGGTTGTTAGCGGGCATTGCTACTGCCCCATCTCCGTTATTGTGGTCTTTTGTAGCGAACCGGTTGGGAAATTTCAAAGCTCTTGCGGCATGTTACACACTACAAGTTGCTGGTGCTGTAGTGGCTGTCTTCATCTCTGGGCCAACTCTCTTGTTCATTGCAGCGGCTTTATTTGGCGCTACTTTCATGGGGGCAACAATGCTCACTATTGAAGCAGGGATCAAAACAGGGAGTCCAGTTGCGGCTGCTTCATTGACGACGTGGTACAGCTTAGGGCAAATTATGGGTCCTGCGGTCGTCGCCATCGCATTTAGTGATTCGATCGACTTGAGTTTCATAGCTGCGGCGATTTTGTTGATGGCTGGGATGATTTTCACCCTGTGTGGTGCCCGTTTCACTGTGTCCAGAGCCGACAGGGTGCAGGCATGAGATCGGTGCGTTGAGGTGGAATCACGGTACGCCATGATTAGCGTCGTCCGACGAGGGAACCTACTCCACCTCAATGTCCGGCCTACTAGGCCCTTCGCTTAGTCTTAGTCTCCGCCGGCTTGGCCGTCCAGAGGAGTTCCTGTCGTTGTTGTGGCTTTGCCCGTGTAGCCTGCCCCTTTGCCCATCGTGGCGCTATGCCCGCGCCTGATTTGTTCGGCGTGGACGGAACGTCCCATCACGAAGGACCCCACCGAAGCTACCATCAGACACGCGACAATCGCGATCACGGACTTCACCAGGACGACGTACCATTCGTCGCCGTCGGCAATAGAATGGATCATGTTCGCAATGATGAGCAGGGGGACTCCGACGCCTGTGATGGGGCCGGTGAGGTTGACGCGGGTGAGGGCATCGGGCGCCCGCCACATTTCGATGACCTCGTCGATGAAGGCGATGGCGGCGATCACGATCAGTACGGAAATAATGATGTTGACGATCATCGTTGGCCTCCCACCATGATGCGCGAGTTGGCAACCGAGCTCAGGACGCTCAGCACGCCGGCGAAGACTGCGACCTCGTAGGTGATGGTGGTTCGGTTCCCCAACGAGTACACCAGGAATAATCCGACAGCGCCGAAGAAAATAACATCGGATAACACCGTGCGGGACAAATCATCGCACCGTGCCATCAGCACTAACGCTCCTAACAAGGAGGCAATGATAACCCCGCTTACAAGAATTAAGACGAATATCATAGCTAGCTCTCCTTCTGTGAAGCATTTTGGCGTGACGGGTCGGCAGACTGTGAAGCCTCGCCGCCCGACTGCGACGGCTCGACAGATTCTGGAACAATGGGTTCAACAGAGAACCCGCTAGCATCCGTATCCCCACCGGCGTAACCAGGGGGAATGCTCGGCCCTCCGGGTTTGGTGAAGGATTTTGGCCCGGGACCGCCATTGGGCGCATCATCCGAATAATACAATTTGCTGGTGTAACCATGAGCGCACCGAGGATGCGTGCGCTGGCACACGTGCGGGGCAAGACGCTGTTCCATCTCTGCCAGCTCCTGCATGATGGCCTCTGGATCGCTACCAAATACGGCATGGACTAGGAGGATCCGCCCATCAGGGGCATCATCGGCCGGCATCGGCTCATGGGGGCCGGGGTAATCGGACACGTCCTGGGGGAGGGCATCCCCTACCTCAAGAAGGCCCAACGATAACGTCCCCGGCGTCATGGTGATCGACGTCGTAAATAGCCCGACCTCGCGGTCCGTGTGTACACGCAACGGGTAGGCAACAATGATCGGATCGATCTCCGAACGGCGCTTGTGGGCATCCACAATGATGGACCACGTGGCCAGCAACACCTGCTCAATGAGCCATGCACCATACCGGAGGGCATGCAGAGTTAGACGGAGTGTTTTCATTCTTGCCCTCCTGTGATACCTGCGATCATTGCCGACGCGTAACGTTGATGTGAATCGGTGTGGCCATCCTCATGGTCGTGATGAACAATCATGTCGTCGGGAACCTCGGCCGGATCATGGGAATCGCCAGTCAGGCCAGCACCACCGGTGTTCGCCACGCCCACCGCGTCGTCGCCAAGAACTGCACTCTGGTAGGCCTTCACATCGAGCAGCGAATCAGCTGCGTGGTTCGTCGCGGAAATTGCGGGTCCAGCGCCCACCAGTAAGCCGGCCGACATCAGGGCCATCAACGCTGATGGCACAATGAAACGCACCGGAACAGCCAGTCGGCGGTCAACGTACCGCGGGTTCATAGGTTTCCCCCAGAACACCTCGCGCCACAGCCGGAGCATAGAGAGCAGCGCACCCATGCCGGCAATAACCATTGCCACCAACACAATCCACGATTTCACCGAATAGTCGCTGGCCACAGCCATCACAACACCCAATTTACCGATCACACCGGAAAATGGCGGCAACCCGACGATCGACAACGCCCCGGCGACAAACACGGCCGCAACCAAGGGGTCACGACGCATCAAGCCGGACAGTCGCTGCAAACGGCCAGTTCCGTACGTTTCCTCAATCGAGCCGATGGAGAGGGCCAGTGACGCAATCACCGTCATGTGGTGAACCGCGTAGAACACTCCGGCTGCCAGCATCCGCCGGGGATCATGCCCCACAAATGCCAGGCCCACCAGCATAAATGGCATACCATTGACCATCTGGTAGGCCAGAACCGAACGCATCGTCCGCTCACCCAATCCGGCCCAGGAACCAACAAGCATGGCCGCCACACAAATCACAAGAATAAGCCATGACCAGCGGTCATCCAGACCACACATGACAGCATAAATGCGGAAGATCGCGTAGAACGCCACCTTGGTGTGCAGACCAGAGAACAAAGCCATGACAGCCGGCGACGTGTTCGGATACGTGCGCGGCAACCACGTGTGAACAGGGAACAGACCTGCTTTAATAGCCAGCGCCAGAAGAATCAGACCACCGGTCACCACCACTGGCCCATTGCCCCGAGCCGCACTAGCCAGCGCAGGCAAGTTCGACGTCCCCGCCGTCGCGTAGGTGAGCGTGACCCCGACAACCAGCACAGCCGAGGTAATCAAGTTCACGAGCACAAACAAGCGACCAGAGCGGAGACGCTGCAACGTACCCGTCATCGCAAGCAACGCGTACGACGGCAGAAGCATGACCTCAATGCACACGAACAGGTTGA
>OJLW01000705.1_pt1 | contig 15344 bp, 8 predicted proteins | sample 1597021 | NCBI WGS metagenome assembly OJLW01 (sample SAMEA3904676, study PRJEB24821) | metagenome | biome: Builtin; feature: hospital; material: surface | place: USA | collected 2013-06-03
GTCTCGTGGGCTCGGAGATGTGTATAAGAGACAGGATCTTGTCCCTTTTCTACTTCCTCATCAAAAGCTTCCTCGCTGTCAATGAATGCAAAGTCTTCATCATCTGGAACCTCGTTAGCATCCCCACGCTCTTCTGTAGATGGTTCAAACTCTGCAGAACCATCTTGAGTTTCTTCAGGCTGCTCATCTTCTTTGTCACTTACCAGAAAATCAAAGTCTTCTTCTGTGACATCATGCTCATCAGCATTCGCATCATCTTGAGCATTCTCTTCTTCAGGGGGAAGAGGAACGTTAGAACCAGCAGGAAGAGATACAGGTGAAGCACCTGGAGGAAGTGGAGCAACATAGTCATTGTCATCTTCTTCTACAGTATTGTCTTCTTCATCATTATCTTCAAGGAATCCACGGAAGTCATGGTTTTCAGAACCCTCTACAAGAATTCCTTCACCTTTAAGTTCAAGATCTTCTAGACCAGGTTCATCAACAATAACCTTTTCTGCATCATTGTTCTCTTCAGCATTGTCCTCTTCTAGAGTGTTCTCTTCAGCATTGTCCTCTTCTAGAGATTCAGTGTCTTCTTTCACATTTTCAGAATCATTGACCTCTGGTGTCTTTTCATCAAGATCTTTGTCTTCTTCACTGCTGTCTTCATCCAAAGAATCCTCATCCTCAGAAGAAGTATCTGCATTTCTCTTATCATCTTCTGCTGAAAGGTTATCCTTGGAAAAGGAGTCATCTTCTTTATAAGGTGATTTTTGAGCTTCTTCATAAGCATCTTTTTCAGGAGAAAAATCACCACGAAGTCTATCCATAGAATTAGAGATATCTTCATTTTCTTCTAAGATATCTTCAGCAGTAGAATCAGACTCTTCTGCCTTTGTTTCATTTGCATCTTCTTTATCCTGTGCATTGTTTTCCTGTGAAGAACCATCCTTAATATCTTCTACATTATCAGCAATAACATCTTTTGCTTCATTGAACTTATCAGAAGCAGCACCTGCAATATCTTCTGCCTTGTCTTTAATAGAATCACCAATAGACTCTGCAGAATAACTAGATGTGCGGTTGTCATTGGTTGAGTTTTTAGAACTCTTTTTTGATTTGAAAAATGAAAACATAGATTATCCTTTTCATATTCTTGCTTCTTTTGTACTAATGGTGATAGAAGATTGGAAAAACCGCACTTCACAACCGTTGTAAACAACTTTAACACATAATATGACTATGTTGTATCTTGAGGTTTTTCACCTTATTGGAAAACTGTTTCCTTTACTTCTTCTTACTTTTGGTTGCAGATGTGCTAGATGTTGTTTTGCTAGGTTCTTGGGAAGAAGTTGATGTAGTTGAAGACTCTGCAGAATCATCTTTAGAATCTGATTCTCCCTGTGGAACAACTCTTTTATCTTCTTGCATATCAATCTGTGCTTTAGTATAAGGATCATTAGGATCTAGAACAACACTGGATACAACATCTTCACAAGAAGATCTGCGCTCTTTGATAGATTCATCTTGACTATCTTGAGGAGTGTTATCAAGATAGCTCTTACATCTGCGCACAGAAACTATATTCCTTACCTTGTCAGATTTAGCCAGTTCTTCACCTTTTTCCTTTTTCAGTTTATCTTTATCAATCATCATGCTTCCACAAGATTCAAGCTCTGATACAGCTTTCAATGTAGCAACATTGTCAAATGTATCATCACTAAAGTTTTGAGAAATAGTTTGACTTAGCTGTCCATTGAGGTTATTGATTTCACCATTAGTGTTTTCAATTCCATCTCTAATACCATTAAAGTTATAACTAGCAATGCTATTGAGGTGACTTTGCAAAGACTCTAATGCTGAAGCATACCCTTCAAAAGCAGAAGCTATACCACGAGATGCAGTGCTGACATTTCCATCTACTTCATTTCCTACTTTGAGATTATTGTCTCCCGGCATAGTGTTTTTCTCATCTTGTTGAGCTTTAGCTAGGGAAGTTTCTGGAAGTTGAAAAAAATCATCAGCAATATCATCTAGTCTTTTAAGATTTCTATTAATATCCCAAGAAATAAACTTTCTTGCTTTCACTGGGTTTGTTTCATTACCAGTGGGTTTAAGCTCTAGTCTATTTTCTCCTAGATCTTCTACCAATGAGCATGTCTTATCAGCCCATGCTACTTGCTGTAGATTAACAAGATCTACTTGTAAGTTTTGAGGTACTTCTGGAGTAGTAGATGTTGCTACTGTCTCTTCTTGTTCTTTACTATCTTCTCCTCCAGATACAGCTGCAACTCCAATAACCAATCCAATAATAGCAACTATTCCTGCTGGAATAGCCCAGTTATTTTTCTTCTTCTCTTTTTTATCTTTGTCTTTTTTCTCACTAACATCCTCATCATCAAAGAGAATGGATAGATCATTGAAGTCCATATCACTCATTTATGTGTTCTCCTTGGTCTTATAGTCATCTTCATGTCCCTTTTAATCACTAATATGGACAAAGTTCTTTTTCTCTTTTACCCAACGAGGAAGATAGTCTTTAACATCTTCATAGGGTTCTGTACTAGCTACAATTACTGTAGCATAGCTTAATGGCAACCGTGCATTCTCAGCTAGAGGCCAATGAAAAAGACAATCAGTAAAAAGAATAAGAACATCAGGTGAAGGGTAGTTTCTCCCCCTAAATTTTACCCCTTTTTTAGCAACCCTAGCAACAGTGTCACCAAACTTGGCACTAGATCCATCAAAAGTCTTTCCAATATTTTTGACAATACTATGAGCAGGAGAAGTAGAATAAGCCACATATTTAATAGAGTTATCAGCAGCAGCCATAACTACAGGTTGAGAATACTGAATGAGTATCTTTTGCACCACCCCTGCAAACTCACTAATGGTTTTCTTTTTTCTCCTTAGCATTGAAGGAGAAGCATCCACCAAAACAGTAACTTCTGGAGGGTAAGTAACAAACCCCATCATAATAGGCATATCAGGTTGCTGATTAGGGTTTTGCTTTGCATAAGATAGATCTGATTGACCAGCCATTTGAGCGCGAGATACACTTAAAGTAACTAGTTTTCTTAAAACTTTTTGCCAAGGAACTACTGGTTTTCTTAGCTTTTCATTAGACCAGGCAATAAAGCTATCACCAGCGGTAAATCCACCATTTTTAGGCAAAGAATCATTATGTTCCTGGATGCTTTCTGCTAGTTCTTTATCTAGTTCTGATCTTTCTTCTGCAGATATACCCACAGCAGAAGTGTCTTGTCTATGCTGTGGAATATCAAAGTTATGTGCTCCAGATTGACCAGCAGATTCTTTTGCTCTATCCATAAGATGCTGATATTCTTTTTTCAGTTCATCATGATCCTCTTGTGTCCCTTGAGGTGTAGAGTCATCCATCTCATCAGCAAGATGTGCTTCTATTCCAGTCATATCATCTTGTTGGTTAAGATCTGGAGAAGAGCTAGATTGTGGAGAAGTTTGGCCACTAGGTTTATTTTCTTTCCCTTCCCAAGGATTTTCTACTTCTTCTGACTCTTCCTTGTTCAGTGATTGACTTTGAGGAGAACTTTTTTCTCTTTGTGGAATATCACTGTGTATATCATCATAAGACTGTGAAATAGACTGTTCTATAGAAGAAATGTCATCTTCTTTTTCTCCTGATGAATGATTTTCTTTTTCTATGCTGGCTTCTTGTTGTTGAGGATTATCTATACGGTGAGGTTGTGTATTTATTGGTGGTGGATTGTGTGAATCACCATCTGTATTGGCAGGTGATGCATGATGCTCATCATGAGAATAATTACCTCTAAAAGGAGAAGGTGGTTGCTGCATGGAAGAGCTTTTATCAGAATTCCCTTCTACATCTCCATGTAAAGAGTTATTTTCATTATCATGGGAAGAATCATGTGAGCTATTTTCTTCCTCTTTATTATTGTGAAAGCTTGTCTCATCACCTTGCTCAGGAGAAGAAGAATCACCAGGGGTGTTTTCTCCTTGGGAAGACTCAGCATTCCCACTATTGCCATTTTTACCTTCTCCTGATTCCTCTCCTACTGGAGGAGAAAAAGATTCTTCATTACCATCTTGCTGTTGGTCATTGTTTTCATCCTGTGAATCAGAAGATTCATCCTGGTTATCATTTTCTTCACTACGATTAAGATACTCCTCTTCTTCCTTTTCATTTTTATCTATAATCATTTGGATATATTTTTCAGCAGTCAAACCAGAATCAAAACCAAAATCTTCTGGAATGAGCCACCCTTCAGGAAGCTGAGGTGACTTGGTGGCATCATAAGATGCAAGATATGACTTATCAATAACTTTGGAAGCAATATCTATCCATTGATATTCAGAAACAGAAGAAAACTTCTTATTAATATCATCATTGATTTCCAAAGATTGACCTAGACCAATAATGTCTCTTCTTACTGCAGGATGATCTTCTTTGTAACGCTGTGCTCTGTTATCCATAGACCGCAAAGATTGCTGTAATGCAAATTCTAATGCAATAGCAATGTCCATAAGATTATGAGATTGTATAAACTCTAATCCCACTGTCATTACCAAAGAAGAAGAACCCATAATAGACAAAGAATCATCATACACATAGGTAAAATCGCACCTTGTAAGATATACATGCCACCAAGGAGACCACACTACAACAAGATTTTGCGCCCTGGATACTTTATGTGCTGCTGCACTAGGAGTAATCATCTAAAAGCCCCCTTAGTTAAAGAAATAGAAGAAGTATAATCAACCCCACTATTATATTGTTTGACATATTTTTCTGGATTAAGCATCCCTTGTGTTACAGCTGAAAAGCGCAACTCTTTTTCCACATCAGCAGTATAGACTTCATCCACTTTCTCTTCATAAGGATCAATGGTATATCTATCAGAAAAATGTATCCAACGCAAAGAAGTAACCTTTCTAATAGCATGTGCAATGCTTAAAGAACTATCTCCTTGTGGAACATAAACATTGATACCCTTATTGTCTATCCATACATTGTCAGTATTGTTGAGTTTATCTATTTCTTCTTCATTAAAAAACTTTCTTGCATCAGGAAAATTCACATAAGGAACCTGTGATACATAAATAGGAGACAGACTTTCTTTTTCTCCCATAAGGATTTTCCCATAAACAGATTTTAATCCTACAGAACCTTTCTTTTCATCAATATAATAAGGCATGATGCTTGCAGGAAGGATGAGAACATCACCTCCAAAAATAAAGTTGATATAATCACGCACAGAAGTAAATCTTCTCCACTGCTGGTTGCCTTTTCCAGGATGGTACAAGTTAGAAATGATGGTTGCTGCTGCTTCTTTTTCTTTTTCCCTCAAAGCATGGGTGTAGACTTTTATACCATGATGGGTAAGTTCTACAGCGTTGTGGTATTTACTATGTAATGCATAACACATAGAGTAAAACTTATTGATATCAAAAGAAGTCATGGGAATATAGTGAGGATAAATACCAATATTCCACACATTATCAAAAGTAGAGATGAATACCTTTGAGTTGAAAACATAAGTCTTATCTTGTGTCCCTATATCTTTATAAAGAAGAGGGTGAATATCTTTTACTTGGATAAGGTCAAAAAAATCATCATAGTAAATCTTATCCCATAAACTCACTTTTTACCCCTCCTTCTCACACTCATTTTCTCCACATCATCATAAGACCTTGGGCATATATCATTTTTCATCCAATAAGGAGTATGCAGTGCTGATGCAGTATTAATAACAACATTTCTTCTTGTTTGAGCATCACTAAACTGTGGATCTGGTCTATCATAAGCTAAAAACTTATTATCCACCATGGAAAAAGCCATAAGTCTTGTTGCAGCTTGAGATACAGCATTATCACCAGGAAACCACCACGCTGCATTAGCAAGACCAATATGACTTAAAGCTTTTTGCCTAGAATACTCATCAGGACAATATTGACGAGAAATATCTGCTACACCACCATAAATACCACGGTAGAGCATCTTCCTATTGCTTCTCCATCTAGTATCTACAAAAATAACAGAAATATCCAAATTGGAATTAGCAATCACACCTACCCATGATGCAGCTTTGTGAACAATATCATCCAAAGAATGCATAGTGCTCATACGAGAAGTAGAAAGCTCTAAAATCACTAAAGATCCATTATTTGTCACCACAATAGCATCACCATGACTTCTTCTAGTGCGCATATTATCTGTAGGAGTATGGAATAAATGTTCAGCTCCAAAATAATCACCCCACACCCCTGCTACATTATCTCCTTGCTCACATATCCTTAAACACATTTCTGTTAAAAATAGGTTGTGACGCAAAGCTGTAGCACCACTAGAACCAGGAGGAGGAGATACATCATCTCTTCCTCCCAGAGTCAATGCACGAGCTAGAGCATCCATGTTGTCAAAATAAGCCTTTGATTCAGGACTATTAATCTTCATCCACCATAGCTTTCCTAACTTTTCTTGATGTATCCATCCATCATAAGGGGTAAGAAGAACACCAGCATGATATAAAGTCATACATGCTTCATCCACCTCTTGTGAAGACAAACCTGTTAAAGCTTGTATTTGTGGCTGTGTAGCAACGTTAAACTGACTTAACACAGCAAAAACCTTCTGACAGTTATAGTGATATAACTCATAGTCAGCCATCATGACAGGAGAAGTTTTTGACACTTGTTTCAAAGAGATATCACCTACAGGGGTGGGAACCAAAGCAGGAAACTCTACCTGTGGAGTAGAAAAGTCTAGCTTCCTCACATCATCATATTTGATGCTGCGTAAAAGTTCTTGTCTTTCCCAAAAAGGATAGTTGCAGCGAGAAGAATAATCAGCAGCCCATAATGGATTGTTTTTAGCATTGTCCTGTAAGAACTGCTGATTTCCAGGAGTAATAAAATCTCCACCATCACCACGAGTTAAGACATCATCAATATATCCATCATAATATGTTTCTGACAATAGTTTTAACTCCTTATGTATGGGTATTGAACATTAACTTAAATTGGTGAAATATTAAAGCCAATTAAGATCTACATCATTATTATCATAATCATCTATCATATCATCATGGTGAGAATCAATATAATTGGTAGAGTCATTATATATTTCATTGGAGGATTGAAAATCTTCTGCTTTTTTCTTCTTGTCCTCAGAAATCTTTTCCTTTTCTTCATAAAGAAGCTTCTCAAAAGCATCTTCTACTGTATGTGAAGAGTTGAGAGCTTCTACCAAAGTAGGGAAGTATGGAACCTTCATAGTAAAAGCATTGCGTCTTATACCACCAATTCTTAAATCAGCAATACAATATCCTGTAGGCATAGAACTAATGTTTTCTTGAGCATATCTAGTCTTGTCCCCAAGCTGCTCCATAACTACAGTTCTATCTTGGTTATCTTCCAGTGAGAAATACAGCTTAGAAGTCATTCCCCTGACAGTTGCCACAGCTTCTGAAGGAAGCTGTGTATAGCGTTGGAATCCTACAGCATGAGAAGTTCCATAAGAGCGTCCAATATCAGATACCTCAGCAACAATATCACCTAGTTGTGAATCATCTTTCTTGTTGTTTGTACCTGTAATATTCTTCAACTCATCAACAAAGATTGGGGTGAATTTATTCTGCTTAGCCCATCCAGCACAGTTGTCTTTGATAGAAGACCACAACATGTAATGGAAAAACATAGAGAACATAGGAATGTTTTCAGAAGAAATAGAAGAGTTTCTATGTGTGAGATCTACAATCACAGGACCTTCATAATGAACAAAGGAAGAAAGAGGAACCTCTTCACGTTTTTCACCTGAATGGGTAGTAGTCTCCCATAGACCAGAAGAAGAAGCTAGCATAGGAATCTTATTTCTCAAAGGATTAAGAGCTTCTGTGGTATTGTACAAAGAAATCAACTGATCCAAAGCAGGGGTAATCTCACTAATACGCATGACTTCTCTTTCACCCCTCTTAGAAATCTGTTCGGCTTTCTTCTGTGGGTTAATAAGAATAGACTTATAACCAGTAGCAATCCTTTCTATGATTCCTTCTGATTTATTCTTTCCTCCACCGGGAGCTACCACTTTGCGAGAGGTATCTACCAAATTCAAAGTAGGATCAGAGCCAATAAGAAGATTCATCACTTCCATAATATTAGGTCTATCAGGGTTGGAAACTCTAGAAGATATGCCTAAAACATCTCTTTCTTTTCTATTAAGCAACATAGCAATAGTCAAAGAAGAATGAGCTACCATTTTAGAACGAGAACCAAAAGATCCTGCTCCCCACAATTTTTCCATACCAGCAATAATGGTGCTTATATTTCTTTTAATATCTTTAATATCAGCCCCATCTTCAAAACGAGGACCTTCAAAGCACACTCTCTTTTCTGTGTCCCTATTATGAACCATAAGGACTAGAGGATCATACTCTTCAACATTGGAGATGATTCCATCAATATCCTCACTTTTAGTTTCTAGCCAAAATGGTGTAAAAGTATATTCATTACTATTTCTAGACAAACGGGAAACACCTGCATAGAGATTAGAAAGAGCATTAGTCTTACCACTACCACGAGCACCAGCTAAAGCAATACCATTATTAAGGTCTTTTACAGTAAACATGACCGGATCAAAAGTTCTCACGCTAGTTCCCAAAAGTGCAACTTTATCTTTGGCAATATCACCTTTAATATCTTGAACAACAGAAGAAGACATAGCAACCTGTGGAATAGCCTGAGAAGAGATATTAGACACACCCTTGCCATCTCTAGGCATGGAAGCGAATTGCATCATAGATGTTTGGTAAAGAGGAATAACCTCTCTGTGAGAAGGTTCTGGAACATACTGACTTTGATCATAGAATCCACTAAACTTAAATTTGCTTGTAGGAATCAATTTATGAAGTGATAAAGCTAGTGTTCTTCTTAAAGAAATCCTAGTAAAAGCAGGAATAGGAGGATTAGCTTCTGTCTGTGCAGACATACTCATCCACTGTGAAGACATAATAGGAAGCCCAATGACTGCAATCATAGAAATAGCCACAAGAGTCAAAGGCATCCATAGCGGAACAAAACCTACAAAACCTAAAAGGGTAAGAAATAATGATGGTATTATACAAAATATACCAGCACGGCGGTGTAGAGTTTCATATTTCACTGATGATGTGCGAGTTCCAATAGATGGCATATTTGAACTTACAGTACGCAAAACAGAATTTGATACTGAATAATCACCGTTATCAGAATAAGCGGTGATAGTACCCCTGCATGGTGATTTACTCAAGAAAATATTGACATTTCTTGCTGTTAAATCAAGCTTTGCTGCATCTCCACCTTCTGCAACATTGTCGGAAAGTATCTTCTTTTTCATTAGATGTTCTTCCCTATTGCTCATTGGTTCATAAGAAACAATGACACTGGCACCTTCTTTAATTCCAGAGCTAGTTTGTAGTCTAGAAATAACACCACCTACAGTGGAGTTATTTGGTGAATCGTTAAAGTTTGCTGTGTCATAATCTTCTCTTACCAAGGTCATAGGAGCTTGGGAAACAAATCCAATGTCATCAAAATCTACAGGCTCTACAGAACAGTTAGCACCAGCAGCCCAAGATGAAAGAACATTTTCATCATAATGTTTTTCATCCATGCCAATATACATATGTGCTTGTTCATCTTCAGGGTTGAGTCTTATCATTATAAGGTATCTAGGACGGTTAAATTGGAATCCAAAGTTAATACCAGTAGAAGTGTTTTTCATAATGTTGGCCATATTGTCCATTTGTCCAACAGAGTTGTTTGTTTCATTGTCAGAAATAATTCCTTCATATACAACTTCTGACCAAACGATCTTTCCACACATAATCCTACGGTATTTATTGTATAACCATCTAAAGAAATACTGAGCCAATGTCATTACAACAAATACACCAACAACAGCGGTGATAATACTGAAGATGACATTGACAATAAACATTGCAATATCTCCAGCGCCATGATCTCCTAGAGAGAAATTGAAAAAAGAGAACTCAGAATCACCAATAGCACCTTGAGCTTTAGTAATCCATCCCCATAGTTTATCTAGGAATCCTGCATCCCTTGCTATATTTGCTGACATATCTTTCCTTTACACTTGATATATTGTGTCCCTTTTTACCTTAGGCTTTCTTCAAAATCTAGCATAGAATCATACTGTTGGTTCATGACACCTTGTTTGTTCAGCCTTACATTAAGCTCAACAACAGTAGCAAAAGGTTCTTCTCCATGTTGCACTCTTCTATAGTTAATAAAATGCAATCTTAGCCTATTCCATGCTGTAGAATATACCTCAGCCATAGTTTCAATAACAATGTCAAAACCATGCTCACCTTGGTTACCATTGCTAAATGCTTCTCTAATAGCGTCATCAATCTTGTCAAAAGCAACTTTGCGGAGATTTTCTTTGCTCATAGAAATAGACATAGCAGTGGCCATCCAAGATATTCTTGCAGCACCACCAGGGTTTCCTTCAGCAATAGCTTTTACAGGAAGCTCAAGAATTGATGCAGACCTGTTAAAGCGCTCCACCAAGGGGATGACCACATCATAAATATTGCGTGTTTCTCTGAGGAGATCGGAGACAACGGTATCACCTTCTCTAGATCTTTGTGAATATTTCTCTGCAATGGAAGTTAGTCTAGGATAGATACGTTCATTCCATGTCCCTCCAGGAGAGCTATAAGAAGCATCAGAATCATAGATATCATCACCTAAAACACTCAAAGCAAATCCATACTCATCAGCTTGTGTTTTAAGCATCTTTACTGATTCTTTCTTTTGAATCTCAGCGCATCTCAATAGAGCTTTATCATATTCTTCTTGTGCAGACTCTGCAGAAGTATCAAAATCTTTTTCATCCAACATGTGATACCCATCAGTTACAGAATTGTCAGCAATCTTATGATAAGTCTTAACCTGAGCTTCTGTGTATTTAAAATCATTAATCTCTAGAAAATCAATCCAACGAGCATACTCATCAAAATAACCAAAAGCATCAATGAGATAGAACATTCTAATGCACCACTCTTGATTAGATTCATTTTCTTTTTTAGAGGTAAGCTCAGGATCAATCCAATAGATGGGGTGTCCTAGAAAAGCAGGAGAAACGTTTTTAGGAGCTAGTCTAATGTTTCCATAAGCTTTCTTCACATCAGGAATAGGCATGAAAGGATATCCCCAAGAATTGAGCGCAAACTGTGTTGATCTTAATCCAGATATTTTTTGAAACTTTTCTACCTTTGCATATACTTCCAAAGTAGAAAGAATCCTTGCATCCTTCTCCATTACTTTGGCACCTAGTCCAAGATCACCAAAGAACTCATAACTTTTATCACTCATATTTTTATGTCCCTTGTTGTTGTAGGAATTTACTTCATCTAGTCTTTAAGATTATCAACAAGAGGGCATATTTTGCTTTTGTGCAGTTTTACAATCTAGACAAAGACACAGAACTCAGTAGCTTTTCCAAAGAACCCTTAAGCTGCTTAGTAGGTCTTTCAACACTAATGAAAACAGTTTTCCCTTTGATGGAAATATCAGATCTATCTGGATCATCAATGATCCCTCTCCACCGTGAAGAAAGGATCTTCCTTCCATAACGAGACTGTACCAAATGATCTACAACATCTTCTATAGAAGTATCCTCTTTCACCTCTAGAATGGATTCTAAGCGACTTTTATCCTCTTCTTGACTACTTACACCAGAAGAAGTCTGAGAAGGCATCACAGGAACACAGGAAGCGATTTTAGAAGCAGTCATCAAAGCTGGTGTGGAAGCAGAAAGGGAAGAACACACCATAGACAGCTCAGCAATAGCCCTAGACAAAGAAGCTGTTTGAGATTTGTCTTTCCCATCCATCATAGAAAAGATCTCATCCATAATAGACTGAACTAAAGAGACAGGATGAATAGAATCTTCCTTGCATGCTTTCTGAGACAAGGAAAGCACCTGTGTAATATCCCCTTGAATAAAAAGTTGTGCAATCTCATCAGCAAAATTTAACTCTTTTGCACCTTGTGATACACCATGAAAAATGATTCCAGACAAAGTAGTAATAGCTTGCCTAGCAGAACCTTGTGATCTTCTTACAGCATAGTCAATGTCATCTTGAGAAACTTCATTCCATAAACTCTCATTTTCTGCATTCTTTTCTACTAAACGATGAAGTACCTTTTCCACATCTTCATCAGTCAAAGGATTAACAGGAATGATAGGAACACGAGAAACAATAGTATCTGGAATAACTTCTGGGTTAGTGGTAGTAGCAATAAATAAAACGTTATGGGGTGGTTGCTCCATAGGCTTTAAAAGAGTGGAAAAAGCTTCTTTGGTAAGCATATGAATCTCATCTAAAATATAAACCCTAAAACCTGTATTAATAGCTAGATTCATAGATGATAAAACTTGCTTAATATCATTAATGCCACGCTTTTCCGCTGCGTTAATCTCTTCGATTGCAGGGTGAGCACCTTTAAGAGCAAGAAGACAAGAAGAACACTCATTGCATGGATCACCAGTATCAGGATCTCTATTGGTACAATTGACACTTCTGGCAATAATCCTTGCTGCTGAAGTCTTACCACAGCCTTTAGGTCCAGCAAGAATATATCCTTGTCCAGAAATCTTTCCAGAACCTAGTCTTTTTCCTACACCCTCAATAAAAACTTGTCCTACCATATCAGAAAAAGTCATGGGGCGTGCTTCATCAGCCACATTGACCATGATATCTGTATTGCTCATTTATTCTCCTTTATCAGGGTGTGTTTTTGGGTGTTTTCATCTCTATAAAGATTAACATGCTGGATCCAACAAAAGAAAAACACCCAGGAAATCAACTCCTGGGTGTTTTTGTCTCTATCTTTTATCTATTTTCTACGACCACGGTTTCCTTCATCCTTGATAGCATTTGTACCATTCTTTCTGCGTTCTTCTTCTTCAGCTTCAGCCTTTCTATTCAAAGCTTCTCTAGAAATGCGGTTTAGCATATCTGTCAAAGAATCATTAAGGGTATCTTTAGCGTCATTGACCCTTCTTTCTGCATCTCCACTTTCTGCTCTACTGTTGAGTGTAGCTCTTCTGGAAGCTTCAGACATTGTTCCGGCTGCATAGTTGGCAATCTCTTTGATTCTAGACTCAGCCTTGTCCATAGAGCTAACAGCTCCTCTTTCTAGATCATCTTTGTAGCTTCTTAGCATATTGTCTAGATTTCTCTGTGATTCTTGTGAGAACTCAAATTCAACATTGTTTCTGTCTCCCACATTCTGAGCAAGATACTTCACAGATTGAGCCATTCCCATAGCACCAGCTGCTCCACCTGCTCCTAGCCATGCATTGTTGAAGTTGTCAGCAATGTTTTGTGGTGCAGTGTAAGACTGTGATGCTGATGCAGGGCTAGCTGTTGCTCCTCCACCAAATGCACTGTCAATATCATTGGAGTTGTATCCTTGGTTGTTATACATTTGTTGTTGCTGAGAATCCTGTGCCCTGCGCTCCATGTCATCTTGATGTTGTCTGCGCATATCATCTTCTCTGCGCATATTTTCTTCTTGCCTGCGCTGATCCTCCTGGAATCTTTGTTGCATGTGATCTTCTCTTTGACGTTGCATCTCATCTTCATGCATGCGTTGCCTATCAGCATATTCTTGCTGACGCATACTCTCTTCTTGCATTCTTTGCCCTGCATACCTTTGATGCCCATTGTGGAAATCATCACCCTGATTTTGTCCAGGTTGAGGTATGTAATCATTGCTCTGATTAACTGAAGAAGTGCTTCCATTATCATTAGCAAACTGTTGATAGGAAGTTTCTTCTGCATTGTTATGCATCTGCTGCTGTGCATAATTTTGCTGTCTGTGAGATTCTTCTCCTTGCACATTGTTTTCATGTCCAAGATTGTTGCTTCCAAATGCAGCGTCAATAGCTGAAGAATCATGATGAGGAATATTATCATTGTTATCACTAAATGTAGAGTCAAGACCATCATCATTAGTATTGTTGTCCCTAAATGTAGCATCAAGACCATCATTGACCATAGCTGCTGCAGCACCAGCTGTTGCAGCCTTGCCCAAAGTGGAGACTCTGTCATCAGCAACGTGATCATCTGCGTTCTGTGCAGCGTTAGCATTTTCAGAAACAGACTGAGCATCCTCATTAATGTCAGATCCTGTGAGATCAGCTTCCATAGCTTGTTGACCAATATTGGTATCCACATTTCCTTCATAACCATAGAATGTATTAGCATTCAATGGCTGAGTAGCAAATGCTTCATCAATAGCTTCAGAGGATGTATCAAATCTTCCATCTTCCATGATCTCTGGATGATAAGCACCAGAGGCATAAGTAGCAAGATTATCCTCTGTAGCAGCAATAATGTTCTCTTCTGTCATATTCTCAGGATCAAACTCATCAGTTAGTGATCGTGGAAGAATATTTCCATGTGGAGAACCAGAGTTGATGATCTCTGCTGCATGGACATAATCATCTTGCTTTTCTATAAAGCTAGAAACAGCATTTCCTTCTTCATCACGTGCAATCTTATCTTCCACAGGCTCTTCTCCAGTAGAACGATATCCTGTTTCAGAAGCGTTAATGTCATCCATGTCTTTAGCAGCTTTCTTAGCATGCTCTTCAGCAACCTCTTTGTCAATAGGTATGCGACCATGAACTCGTGCAGCGTGATCTGTTTCACGTTCTTCATCACTAGCAACAGGCTGTGTATAAGCAGGGTTCAAAGAACCATTAACTGTACTATTTCTATTTTCTTCATTAGTTCTAGAAATATCAAGAGCATACATAGCAGTGGTTGCACCAGCAACACCACGTGCAGCATATCCACCTAGTGTCTCCCTATGAGCTTCACGGAACTTATCGGAAGTTCTAATGGCACTATCATCATGTGCATTGATATAGTCAACACCATTCATCTCATTGCCATTATCGTCATAGACCTTGAATCCACTCTTCTCCATGGACTCTTTACCTTCATTGACGTGATTGTCTAGCATTTGGCCATGAGCAAGAGCAGCATTGTGCTTTCTGTCTGCAAGTTTTTCTACAATCTCATCAGGGGTGTCATATCCAGCCTTGTCCCTTTTATCTTTGAGACTGTCAACACGTAGATTCTTGATAGCATCACGCTTTTGAGCCAAAGACTTAGAATCATCATCTGCAATATCCAAAGCATTGCGCTTATCATCATCATTGAGATTGTTGAGAAGATCAGAATCAAGTCCTAGATTAGCTAGCTTTGCTGCATTCTTCTTGCCAATAAGATCATGTGCTGTCTCTTATACACATCTCCGAGCCCACGAGACGCTACGCTATCTCG
>OJLW01000706.1_pt1 | contig 15342 bp, 13 predicted proteins | sample 1597021 | NCBI WGS metagenome assembly OJLW01 (sample SAMEA3904676, study PRJEB24821) | metagenome | biome: Builtin; feature: hospital; material: surface | place: USA | collected 2013-06-03
GACCAGGTGGAGCCCCTGCTTCGTGCGCACCCGCGGTGAGGAGGTGCAGTGGACGCGTTCCTTTATGGATAAGGGGGACATCGCCAAGCTCGGCCCCGTAACAGACACCGAGCTGATCCTCTCCGCCGGCCTGCGCGACGGGCACCCTGTGCTAGCCCCGCTGGCCCGCGCCCTAGTGTACGACGTGGCCTACCTGCCGCACGGGCATACCGCGATGAGCACCGCCTCCCGCATCACCGGCCTCATCCGCACCGGCAAGCTGCACCTGCATGAGGCTGCCGCCCTACTTCGCGCGGCCGATGCCGGAATCCACTCCGTACGCCTCAACCAAGACCGCATCCCGGAACACGTCTTCCGCCAGATGCGCCCGGTCATCGACGCGCTCAGCCGCAGTAGCGCACGGCTCCGCCGCCCCGACGAGTTCAGCGCCTACTCCGATGCGGAGATTGAATCCCTGCTGCACGCCATCATCGTGGAACACAAGACCGATGATTCCTTCTACGAGCTGAAGCTGACCGATGAATCCGGCGGCACGCAGAACTGGATGGCCACCGCTCCCCTGGTGCTGGACCCCCTGCGCCGCGGCGGGATTCTGGTTGCCGATGAACTAGATTCCGCCCTGCGCCCAGCTCTTCTCGATTTCATCATCCACGCCTTCCGCGAGCCCGACATCAACGTCCACGGCGCGCAGCTCATCTTTGCCTCCCACACCTTCAGCGTCCTCGAGCGCGCCGGCGAGCTGGGCCTGCGCCCGGAAAGCTTCTGGTCCGTGGAGAAGACCTCCGCCGGCGAATCGGAACTACACAACCTCAGCGACGTGCCCGTTTCCCTGGGCAACCCCGACGCCACCCACCACTTCCTGCGCGAGCGCTACGGCACCGCCTCACGCGAGGCGCTGACTGCGCTGCGGGAGCTTGTCACGGACGGTGCATGAAAGGGGCGGGCGCTTGGCGACGTGTCCCCTCAGAACAAATGCGCATTCTCCTCTTCGAATGCACGCCATTCCTGGAACGCCATCACACGTTCTTTGGCACGCTGGCGCCTCATTTGCAATACGTCTTCGCGCTTGAACCTCGTATGCGTTCCACGCTTGTGGGTAACTATCTTTCCGTCCCTTGCCCATTTCATGAGCGTTGGGCGCGAAACACCTAGCAGCTCGGCGGCTACCGTGCTGGTGAGCTCCTCAGGAATGCGAGAGATTGTGACTTCTCCTCGTTGCGCAACGGACGTCAAGACCTGGGAAATCAATCGCTGAACATTACGTGACAACGGGACCGGGCGCTCTTGCGCTAGCCACCCCAGTCAGCTTCCAAGGCGTTGCCATTCAACAGGTTGGACAAGTCACTCGCGATACCGATGAAAAGCAGGGACTCACTCCCGACAACGATTAGAACGGCCCCATGGTTGACTGATTGCTACTAGATTAGAGGCTGAGCACAACTGAATTCATTGTGCTCTGCTCGGGGGAAAGGTTAAAAGTGAGCAATGAAACAAGTACGGACGCCACGTTCCTTTGCAAAAAGCGTCCCTTCTCAAATTCACAAATTGATAAGTTGGGGGAGTTCTATGTAGGAAAGCGCAGTACACCGCCCGATTGCCAAGAAGAAATCATCGCTTGGTACGAATGGCTCAAAGACGAAACTACGAAGCTCGTTTCGTCTGCGGTTCAATCCATAGACGCTGACGGTCGAGGGCCTTTCGAGGCAGTACAATCTGCCCGAGTCAAGACTAGGTCATCCATCGCAGACAAATTAAACAGAGGATCCCGCTTATCGGCGATGCAAGACTTCGCCGGTGTACGTTTCGATCTGGGCGCGACTCACTCTGTCCTACTAAATATTGCCAAGGCTATCGAGGTTCTAGTCAAGCAAGTCAATGCGGAAGTAACCATCAAGAACTACCTCTCTAATCCCCAGCGTGGATACCGTGCGGTGCATGTATGGATTACCAGCAAACCTACCGGTCGCGTGGAGATTCAATTGCGCACCCAGCTCCAAGCCGAATGGGCAAATACATTTGAAAAACTGGCAGACCTTACAGGCCGACGAATTCGCTACGAAGACGAGTACCGTCCAGCGCACCCCGACTTACAATCTTTGAGGGCAAACTTGCTCGAAATCTCTGACCGTTTCTACAACATGGAGACTAGTCTGGAAAAGGGGTACGAATCAGCGCAGAATGGTTTGCAGTCAATAACCGCGACATCAAGGGCCATCCCCGTAGATCCACATGTACATAGAGACCGGGCTAAGTTCTACATGCACATGGCAAACTATGAGTTAGAATTAGCAGACACTGCTGAAAACAACAATGACACCCTCAAAGCGCTGAGAAAACTACAAGACGCCCTTACTGGCCCGCCAATCGAAAGCGAACAGATTAATGACTGATTTCATAATCACTTACAAACGTCGCTCAGGTGAGTCTTTCATCAAACAATTCTCGGACTCGACTCAAGCGCTTAAGGAACGCCTCCGCCGCGAAGCAGCGATCGACGATCCTGATATTGAGATCGCCCATATTTCAGCGCCTTCCCTGGAATCCTTGAAAAAGTCGCATTCACGGTATTTCATGGGCCGCGTTGAGGTACAAGACGACCAGGTGGACGCAGCCTAAAGCTTCACTCATGGCCCCGCCTCCATGGGCGTAATTATTTCGATCTGTGCTCTGTAGGACATGCACCAGGCAGAGGGCTTCGAAAATCTGAGCCCCGCTCCACTGCGCATGTCCGGCACACCTGTCAGAATCAAGACATGTCTGTTGAAGCACGCGCCCTCTCGCTCCGACGCCTGATGCGCGATTCCGCCGCAATCCGGCTCCTGGCTGCGGACAACGCGCCCGTGATTCTGGCGTTGATTGCGGAGTACTTCCCACGCGGCACTCGGGCGCGCCCAGCAGCAGAGGTATACGAGCTCATGGTCACCGATTTCGAGGTTTTGGCCAGCGAGTTTTCCATGCCCCGCACGCCACAGAACTACTGCAATGACTGGGTCAAGGCAGGCTGGTTAATTAGAAAGTCCGGCAAGAGCTCCCACGGTGAAACGCTCGAGCCCAGTGAAGATGCTCTCTCGGCACTCGAGGCCATCGAACGCTGGGAAGCACCGGTGACTGCGGTGACGGCCTCACGGGTGGAATCGATCAGCTCGGCGCTGCAAAGGCTGGCACGGGATACCAACGAGGACATCGCTAGCCGCGTGGCCAGCTTGGAAGCAGAACGTGATCGCATTGACCGCGAGATCGAAAAGGCACACCTCGGGCAGTTTGAAAGCCTCACCTCCGCGGAGACGGAAGAGCGCGTCCAAGACGTCCTGAACATGGCCATGGCCGTGCCGAGTGATTTCGCCCGGGTTCGCCATGAGCTCGAGGCCCTCAACCACCAGCTTCGCCGACAGCTCTTAGATCCGGAGGGCTACCGCGGCGAAGTGCTGGAGGAAATCTTCAACGGCGTGGACCACATTGCGGAATCGGAGGCCGGGCGCAGCTTCCGCGGCTTCTATTCCCTCCTGATGGATAGGGAGCGCAGCGCCTGGTTGGACCAATGGATCAAGGAGGTTCTGGAAAGCGAGCCCGGGCAGCAGCTCGCCCCGGACAAGAGGCAGCGGCTGCGCAGCCTCTTTCGCGATATGGAGGAAACCAGCTTCGAGGTCAACCAGACCATGACCGGGCTGGCGCGCAGTTTGCGCAACTACGTCTCCTCCGAGCAATTCGCGGAGGACCGACGCATGATTGAGCTGCTGCGCGAGGCCCGCGGCATGGCCATTGATGCCGCACAGAACTCCGAACTGAAGGCCTTTCACCGGATGGACACACCACTGCAGCGCATCGGCATGTCGATTCATTCGGTCTCCCGCATCCGCCTGGCCAACCCCGGGCGGGAAGTCGTGGAGGAGACACCAGTGGCCTACCAGCCCGGCACGGAAGACCCGCAGGCGCTTTATGAGCTGGTGCGAGAATCAGAAATCGACTTCGAGGAATTGCACGAGGCGGTACGCATGGCCGTCGCCAAGTCCGGCCCCTGCACTATTGGCCAGGTGCTGCAGGCCTATCCCCCGACGCAAGGTCTAGCCAGCGTAGTGGGTTTGGTACATATCGCGGATTCCCACCCGCTGCCCTCGTTGAAAGAAGCACACGAGACAGTCACGTGGACCGAGGAAGACGGTACCGTGCGTTGCGCCCAGATCCCCACCATGTATTTCGATCACACCACCGTTAAGGAGCTACAGTGACCGCCGCCAACAGTCCCCGCGTCGATGCCGCGCACGAGCCGCCGCTGTGGGAACACGATAAAGGAACGCTGACCTACCATTCGCGGCGCGCGCTGGTGCAGCTGTTGCAAGGCCCGCTCATTCGCGCGCAGAAGGAACCGGTACTGTGGGCGGCGATTATCTCCGACGAGGAGAATCTACGCGCCCGGTTGCACGAGGTGTTTCTGGAGCTCGTCGTGGATGAGACGGAAGGCTTCGCATTCACCCGCATGGTGGAGGAAGACAGCTTGAGTATCCCGCAGGTGCTGCGCACGGACAAGCTCAAGCACATCGACACAGCCATCTTGTTGAACCTGCGCCAGGAGCTGGGCCTCACCCTGCCCGGCGAGCGCGTCATCGTGGACGTGGAGGATCTTCGGGAGAGCATCGGTTATGTCCGTGCGGTGGATAACCGCGACGAGGCCGGCTTCACCAAGCGCTTCAACGCCGCAATGAAACGCATACAGAATGACTATTCCCTCATCAGCGCCACCGAAACCGAGGGCCGCTTTGAGGTCTCTCCGGTACTGCGCCAGCTTTTCGACGCCTCCACGGTCTCCGCCATCCGGGATGAATACGCCCGCTTGGCGCAGATGGAAGACCAGGATGAGCAGGACCCGGAGCAGAAGCAAGAGCAGGAGGATGTCTCCGATGACTAAGAACACCACCTACTACCCCGGCCAATTCCGCATCAGCCGCATTCAGCTGATTAACTGGGGTACCTTCCACGGCTACTTCTCCATCCCGGTAGCTCGCAAGGGCTTCCTCATTACAGGCGGCTCGGGTTCCGGCAAGTCCACGTTGCTCGATGCCATGTCTGCGGTGCTCGTTCCACAAAGTCACGTGAAGTTCAACGCGGCGTCGCAACAGGACCTCGGGCGGCACAACGGGCGCAACCTCGTCTCCTATGTGCGCGGCGCGTGGCGGCAGCGGGAGAACACCCAGACCGGTGAGATCGCCCCCGAGTACTTGCGGGAGGGCGCCACCAACTCGGTCGTGGCGCTGACCTACGATAACGGCGCAGGCAAGCAGCACACCCTCATCGCTATCTTCCGCCTCAACGGCGGTGAGAACTCAGTAGGCCAGATCAAGAGGTTGTATGGGCTGGTGCCGGGCAACGAGGACATCGACAAGCTCAGCCCCTTGCTCACCCGCAGCCTGGACACCCGCAAGATTAAGGCAATGTACAAAGGCCCCGGCGCGTCCTTCACGACGACCTACACCACGTTCGCAGACCGCTTCCGCAAACGCCTAGGCATCAAAAATGTGGAGGGCCAGCTGCTTCTCCACCGCACGCAATCCGCGAAGTCCCTCTCCAGCTTGGACCAGCTCTTTAGGGACTACATGCTGGACCGTCCGGCTACCTTTGAGAAAGCGGATGAGGCCGTCGAGCAATTTGAGGATCTGCGCCAAGCCTATCTTCGGGTCGAGGACGTCAAGGCCCAGATTGATACGCTCGCTCCCCTGCCCCAGCTGCATTCCCAGCGCACAGGCGCGGAGGCGGACAAAGCACAAGCGGAAGCCATGGCTGAGGCGCTGCCAGCTGTACGCGCCCGCTTGGTGGCAGAAGAACTGGACGTTCGCATTCGGGCCCTTTCAGCGCAATTGGCTGAAGCCCAATCGGAGGCCGCATCGCTTGAGGCCGATGTTGCTCACCTCGATGACGCAGAGCGCCTCGCCGCAGTGGCCGTCTCCCAGCTCAGTTCGGGTGAGCTCGATGCCTTAAGGGCCAAGATAGAAACCGCCGAAAAGGAGATTGAGCACCGCACGAAGGAGTTCCAGCGCCTCAGTGCAGCGGCAGGCCAGTGGACTGATCACTACGAGCTCAGTCCGCATGGCTTCGCCCAACTACAGGCCAACGCGAAGATCCGCATCGCGGACTTCGAGGCCGATTTCGAGGACCTCATCAACCAACAACAGGAGGCCGGCGTGGCCGCCCGCGACGCCGCCACCGCCTGCTCTACGCTAGACAGCGAGCTGCGCTCTTTCAGCTCGCGGAGAACCAACATCGATAAGACCTTGGTGGAGCTGCGCTCGCAACTGGCCCGCGATACCGGCTATGCCGAGTCCGAGCTCCCCTTCGCCGGTGAGCTCATCGATATTAGCCCACACCAGAGCGAGTGGGAGCCGGTGATCCAGAAGCTGCTGCACAATTTCGCCGCCACCCTGCTCGTGCCCGAGGCCGCGCGGGAGGCCATCAACCAGTGGGTCAATTCCCGCAACGTGGGCACGCGCTTGGAGTACCGCACCATCCCGGAGTTTGCCCCAGCGCCGGCATCCGCGCGCAGCCCGCGGCAGCTCATCCACAAACTCGAGTTCCAAGACCACGCCATGGCGAGCTGGGTACGCCACCACATTTCGCGCCGCTTCAACTACGAATGTGTGGACTCCGTAGCGGAATTGGAAAAGGCCACCTTGACCCCGGCCATTACCCGCGATGGCCTGGAAAGCCGCCCCAAGGACAAGGACGGCTCAACGCGCTTCATCAAGGATGACCGCACGCGCTTTAGCGGCACCGCCTGGTACCGGGTGGGCTCCACCAACACCGCCAAAATTGAGCTGCTGCGCTCCCAGCTCGCCGAAGCCAAGGCCACCGCCCGCGCTACGGCCAAGCGGGTTCAGGACTTCAACCGGAAGATGGACGTCCTGCGGTCCCAACGCGATAAGTCCCAGCAGGTGCTGGATACCTCATTCCAGGACATCGACACCGCCTCCGCCGAGGCCCGCAAGCGTGATCTGCAAGAGCAGTTTGACTCACTGGCTTCCTCCCCGGAGGCCCAGGCCTTGGCGGCCGCGCACGCGCAGGCCAAGCAGAAGCTCAACGCCACCCGCGCCAGACTCAGCGAGGCACAGAAACACCTGGGCAACGTCGAAGGCGAGCTCGAGCGCTCCGCCACACGCCGCCGCGGCATCGGCCCCGTGCCGGAGATCGCGGACAAGGACATTGAGACAGCAGTCGTTGAAGCCCTGCACAAAGGCAAGCGCAGTCTCACAATCGATGACATCGATGCCCGCCGCGATGAAGTCCAGGCCAGTTTGCAACAGACTTCCCGCACGGCCGCGCGCCGCATCGAGGAGGCCAACGACAAGATTGTCTCCGTCCTGCACGCCTACCTATCCGAGTGGCCGGCGGAGGCCGCCGACTTGGAGCCGCAGGCCAGCTTTGCCGGTGAGGGCATTGAGAAGCTCAAGTTCCTCCGGGCGGACCGTCTGGCTGATTTCCGCGCCCGCTTCCTCGAGCTGCTCAATGGCCAGACGGTGCGCAACCTCTCCCACCTGGCCACGGATCTGCGTCGCGCCCGCAGCGATATTGAGATGCGCATGGAATACATCAACAAATCCCTGGAGCGCTCCCCCTTCAACGGTGAGCGGACCCTGCGCATCGACGTCAAGGACGCCCGTGGCCAGGTGGTCCAAGAATTCCAGCGGGATCTCGATGCCGCCACCTCCCACAGCCTGGCGGAAGCCACCGAAGATAATCCAGCGGCAGCCATTGCCCGCTACCACGCCTTGGACAAGATTTTAAGCCGCCTCGGTTCCAGCCAGCCGGAGGATATCCGCTGGCGCAACGTGGTTTTGGATACCCGCCGGCACGTCAGCTTTGTCGGCCGCGAGTGCTATCCCGACGGCACGACGGCCAACACCTACCAGGACTCCGCCTCCCTCTCCGGCGGCCAGGCCCAGAAACTCGTCTTTTTCTGCTTGGCCGCGGCCCTGCGCTTCCGCCTCGCGGAGCCGGACCAGGACGTGCCCACCTATGGCTCCATCATCTTGGATGAGGCCTTTGACCGCGCGGATCCCACTTTTACCCGCACCGCTATGTCCGTCTTCGCGTCCTTTGGATTCCACATGATTCTGGCCACGCCGTTCAAGCTCATCCAGACTCTCTCGCCCTACGTGGACGGCACCATCGTGGTCAACTACGACGAACCCACCATCGACGGCCGCCCGCAGGCACGCACGGGCTACAAGCTTATCGACGCCTCCACCCAAGACCCTCAACACCCCACCCCCAAGGACGCCGACGATGCGGACTCCTAAAGACCTGCAGGCACATGCGGCGAAGTACCTGCGCAACCACTTCGCCGAAGCACTCGCCGAGCCCGATGCGCTCAGCCTCGACTGGCCGCTACACCCGCCAACAGCTACGGCCGCCGCCCGCGACATCAGCACCACCCAAGACTTCATCCGCGCCTGGCAACACTGGCCGCGCCAGGAAGAGGTCATCTATGAAACCCGCAATTGGTCCCGCGCAGGACTTGGCACCAACGACGTTCCCACCCGCGTAGCACTCGCCGGCGCCGAGCGCATCGCTGCCGCCGCGGGCCTGATGTCCGACTACAACCGGGCCCTCCAGCGCGCCCAGGACATCGCCGCCATTTTCCCGGACTCCCCGGACTTCACTCATACCGTCCGCCGCACGTACAACCAGTGGAAGGACTTGCACGCCTACGACCTACGCTGCCTTGGACCGTGTCTGACCTGGCTGCGCGCCAACCCCCACTCCGGCGAATGGGAGCGCGCCGTGCCGGTGGAAGGCGTGGATGGCAAATGGATCGGCACCCACCGCCGCCTGCTTCTTTCGCTCCTCGCGCCCTTCGGTATCACGGACTTGGGTCTGCGCCGCAGTGATGCCCGTCTGCGCCTGCGCTACCTCAACCACGCCCCGGCACTGTCCGATATCGAAATCCCTCTCGCCGACGCAGCCAGACTCTTCCGCGACACCCCACCCCGGGTGCTCATCGTGGAAAACAAGCAGACCTTCCTGGCACTTCCCGCGCTTGCCGACGCCTCCCCAACCACCATCGCCATCCTCGGTTCCGGCACCGCCGCCCACCAACTCCAGGCATTGAGCTGGCTGCACCAAGCCGACATCACCTACTGGGGCGACCTCGATGCCGCCGGCTTTGCCATCCTCAACGCCGTGCGCGCCCATTTCCCCCACACGACGTCACTACTCATGGACCCCGCCACCGTCACCGAATTCCAGCACCTCGCCGTCCCCGACCCCGGCGACGGCTCCGCCACCCTCACCCACCTCACCACCGAAGAGCAACGCGCCTACCGCTTGCTGTTCACCGAGGGCCGACTGCGCATTGAGCAGGAGCGGATTCCGTTTGCATATGCGAGTACCCAAGTTCAACGAGAGTTCTGTCCAATGAGTAAGACCTAAGAGGTTCCCGAACGAACAACTATGCGACCAACGGTCTGTAACCCGCATGAAGTCTGCCCCCTCACCGCATCTCATGCTTAAAAAGGTGTCCTATGCAATCGGTATACTAGCTTTAATATCGAACACTTTATCTATCGTGAATTGAGGTATAGCTTTTGCCCCACCGCCTCCACCCTTCTCTATCTCGTATCTTCCAACAAGCCTCTCCCGAAGACACGATTATTTTTATCGACGAGAGCTACGTAGCCCCCGGTGAGGAATTCTCCGATTCCTTTTACTCACTGGTCGCAACCGCCATTAAGTTCAAGCACCTTGCCGACACCCGGGACTATCTGAAAGAAGTCGCACAGTCCTCCTATTGGCATACGACTGAATCAATGCAAACCAGCGAAGGTCAAGAAAGGGTTGAGGCAATGCTCAATCTTTGTCATCGTTTTGGAGATTCCCATTCTGTCGCCTGTCTTCGCCCGCTTCAGCAGGACCACGATGTTGAGCACGCTCGCCAAGACTGCCTCGAGAAGCTGATCACCACTATCACCGAGCAAGACTTTTCGCTCAACGGAATCATTTTCGAGGAACGGCATTCCCAATCTGACAACGACAAAGATAGAAACACGCTAAAGCGCTTACGTAGGTTGAACGTCCTTCCACAAGGGATTCCCGCCGCATGGGTTAGCCCAGCCGACGAAACGTGCCTTTGGATACCAGACCTTGTGGCCTATATGTATCGACGAACGCTAACTCACGGCGGACAGAGCACAGCATGGTTCAACAAATATCTGGCAGAACATTGCCAAATCTTGGCGGTGCTGCCGAAGCCTAAACCCTAAACCTGCGCAAGCTCCAAGAGAAAACTAAATGACCCCCACCTGCCAGTAGCCTCGGTGAGGGTCGAGCAGCTGTACATAATGTAGGGCTGCTCCTGTCTCAGAGTATGCCTTATTAAGCCCAATTCAGTCAAGAGGCACAATGCCATCTCCCCGGCGCCGCCTTCGATCCTCAACGCGAACCGGAATTTCATCAGTCTCCAATGGCTTGTCGAGTCTCACGGAGAGCATACGGCGTTATTTAACAAACATAAGCCGGTTGACGTTTGCTTTGAACTGTTTGGAGACACGGATTTGCAGAGGGCCCACAAGCCAATTCCTCGACGATTAAGACTTCCGTTTCGTCGGGATAAATGGTCATGCTAGACGGCGGTTAAGGGCCGCGGACCAATTGGCAATCTCCTGCCCTAAGTACTCGACGTAGCGGCGACGGTCTTCCTCATCCATACCTTGGGCCTGAGTTACAGAAGTGTTAATGTGGTCAGGTTTTGAAACGATCGAGTTTGTCAATCTAATCCCTCCTTTCCCAGCATGACACTTACACTTGAAACGTCTTTCACCTATCAGTGAGACTCTCCTCAAGGACAACCGAGTTGTGTGCGAGTGACTAGAGGCCATCTCAATGCTCCACATGCTGCGCATGTCCGACGCACCTGTCAGAATCAAGGCTTGTTTGTTGAAGCGCCGCAGCCTATCAATGCGCCTCCAGTTGCCCTCTAGAAAAAGCTCTGGAGCCTACGCGGCTCCAGGCGACAACGTTCCGGTAGCCGGCTCGTCGTGCGATTATTCTAAGCAATACAACGCCAAGTCGACAAGGCTTTTAGCCGCTCACCGTCCGATAAACTAGTTCCGACGCACAAGGAACCCGCACCATGACTGAACAGGAACGCCTCCAAGCACTTGAAACTCGCGTTAGCGAATTGGAGTCCCAGGTTGCCCAACTACTGCAGGCCCTCGGTCATGCTCCCTCGCGCCCTAGTCCCGCAGACACATCGGCGCCGGCGAACGTTCACTCTGAAAACCGCTCACCGGAGGAGAAAATCGCGCTCTTCATGGATTACTTCACAGGGCGGACAGACGTCTACGCAGTGGCTAAGAATACTGCGGGGAAGAAGGCCTGGTACCCGGCCAGTAACGGCTACTACGACCGAAGAAACCCTGACCTGAAGCCCTTAACGCCGAAGGTGATCGAAGGGCATCTGCGCCGGGACAACCGCTTCCACGTTGGACTTTATCCGCTGTGCACAGATGATAGTTGCCGGCTGTTGGTCTGCGATTTTGATGATGACGACTTCAAGCAAGCCGCCCGTGCCTACGCCGAAGAATGCAAGAACCACGGCCTCGATCCACTCATAGAGGTTTCACGATCAGGGAACGGAGCTCACGTCTGGACATTCTTCGGCGAACCTATTCCGGCTAGTCTCGCTCGTTCTGTAGGCATCGGACTTCTGGCCAAGGCTAGCCCGGATTCCTACTTCTCCAGTTTCGACCGGTTCTTTCCGTCCCAAGACACACTGCCGGCGAAAGGCCGCGGTTTCGGCAACCTAATTGCCCTCCCATTAGCAGGTCACCATCGCTCTGAAGGAACAACAGTCTTCGTCGACAGTAATTTTCAACCTTTGCCAGACCAATTCGAGGCTTTGGCAAGTACGAAGAAGTCAACGCTTTCCGCGCTTAAGAGAATCTACGCTGCGCTTCAACCAGATCCGGAAACCTCCCTCCCCCAGGCACCCACCCGCGAAGAGCTGAAGAAACTCAAGGCCGCCGGAAAGGTCCATGTCACGCACGATTCACATGTCCACGTCGATTTATCGGGCGTCGACGCCACCACCCGTACGGCCCTGCGGCACCTAGGCGCTATTGCCAATCCGCAGTTTTATATAAAACAGGCTCAGCGTTTCTCAACTTTCGGCACTCCACGGCTCATCGTACGTTTTGATGAGAAGGACCAAGTCCTCACGCTCGACCGCGGCACGCTCGATGACGTCGTCGACATCTTGAAGACTGCCGGATATACCGTCACACGTCGCGGACGTACGCCGAAACCTCAGCGCATCGATGCGTCATTCGCCGGCGAACTACGCCCCTACCAGCATTCCGCCGTTAAACAGATGCTCAAGCACAAGTCTGGAATGCTCATTGCTCCTCCCGGTACCGGAAAGACCGTCATGGCGTGTGCAATCATTGCCCAGCGTTCAGTCCCTACCGCAGTCATAGTTCCATCCAGGGAGCTAGCTACCCAATGGCGCCAGGCCCTCAAGCGGTTCCTCCCGGAAGTTCAGGTTGGGCAATACTCAGGCACCAAAAAGAAGCTAAGCGGAGTAATAGACATTGTCACTGCCCAATCCATCAGCCGTAGCGATTCCAAGACTGACTTTCTCTCCGACTACGGCCACATCATCGTTGACGAATGCCACCGAGTCGGCGCTGCGGGTTTAACCCACGTCCTCGCGCACCTCAACGTTCGCTTTATGCTCGGAATGACCGCGACGCCTTACCGCTCCGACGGCCTCGATAAGTTGCTTCCCCTCATTTGCGGCCCTATCCGCCATACCGTCGAGTTCGAGCGCCCCGGACGCCGCGACTACGTAGTCCACAACACCGAGTTCACTTACGACTCTCCTTACCTGTTCTGGCCCGACCTCGACACCGCTCTGGCTGCGGATGAGGACCGCAACCGCCTCATCGCCAATGTCATCACTCAAGCAGCGCAGGATAAGCACACGGTCCTCGTCCTAGTGAAACGACGCGAACACCTCGCGGCCCTCAACGCCCTGCTTACCGACGCCCCCCTTCCCCATCCTTCAGCTACACGGCGGACAAAAGGCAAGCGAGAGGCAAGCCGTCCGTGAGCAGCTTGCCACAACGCCGCATTTCGTCCTTTTAGCCATGTCCCAGGTGGCTGGCGAAGGCATTGATCTTCCCGCGCTGGATACCCTTGTGCTGGCAGCACCAGTAAGCTTCCGAGGCGTTGTCATTCAGCAGGTAGGCCGAGTCACTCGCGATACCGATGACAAGGAAAGCATCTCTGCCACCGTCCACGACTTTCTCGATCCCAACGTCCCAGCCCTCGCCGCTGCCTTCAGAAAGAGGAGCTCCACCATTGCAAAGCAGGGATTCACTCGCAGCAACGGTTAGAGCTGCCTCTTTCATGTTCGATTGCAACCAGATAAACCGGTGATTCTTACTACAAGCTGAGTCTGACCAACGAATCCGACCGCACGCGGACTGGACGGCAACTACTCCCTTGGTGCTCGATACGCTATGTCGCGGGGAATCCTGGTACCCGACTAACTGAATTTCACTTTCCGTCTAAACACAGTTAGAAGTCAGCGCACTGGGACACTTCATATTTCCGTTTCTTGAAATTTGCACCCTACGTGCTGCTAAGAGGTAACTGGGGCTGTGCCGGCTCTGGCGGTGTCATTACCGCCACGCCGGGCACATCATTTTTGAGCTTAAGTAGTTGTTTATCGTTGGTATAAACGCGACGAGCTTCCCAATATGCGGCAGTGGCAACGATGCATGCATCTATACCGGTCAGATCATAACGCTTCATGTATTTTTCTGATTCTTTTGCTAACTGCTCATCTAGATCAACAAAAAGAAAGTCGATAGTTTCAAGAAACTCTACAGCTTTATCAATTAACCGTTTCCGTTTAATAGAAGTTTTCCCTTTTCTCCTCAAGATTCCGAGAAGTTCGGCATAAACCGGTGCGGGCATAAGCAACAGGTGATCTTTACCGTTTCCATTAATTAGCGACCCCACATTTGAAGCTATATCGCTTCGCTCTGTCTTGAGTGCATCTTCACGAAGATCACCTCGGTTCGCCTTGTAAGAAAAGAAAGTAACCCAAGCGTTGGTATCAATGATGATGTAAGGAAGTGACTGTTTATACATCACGGTTCAACCTCACAATCTCTACAGGGTCTAGACCTTCAAGCCACTCAGTTCCCAAAATTCCCTGGACTTCAAATGCAGGTCGTTGAATTTCCTTTCTTCCTACTTCGCCCACGTCCTTGACCTTAACCGCTTGCACCTCGTTGGTAAACGGGTCTCGGATAAGTAGACCTCGTACTAGGACTTCCTTTTGCATAAGCTCTAAGACCTTCTTTACTTGGTGCTCTTCCAGCTCAAGCCGAATACTTTTACCGGTTCTGGAATGCTCAATTCCAGCGGTCAATCCGTTGCGTCCATTGAATTTATACAAAGTGCCTTTCACAGACCCGAGGGATTCGAGTACATCGTTAAGTGCTTCATTTGCATGCTGGAATACTTCTTTATTGACGTTTATAGGCGTAGCGAGGCTACCAAAATAAACCCCAGTAACTCCTGGAAGCGTGTTCACTTCATAGAGGGCATTGACAGCGTTAAGCGCAGCACGGTCGAATTTCTCAGGACGCTGTCCTGTGTGTCTAAGTGCTTCAAGCCCTTCGGTCAAGATCTTTACATGCTCAGGTTCAGTGATGACATCTACAACAGCACTTCCGGTTTTTAATCCCTTGATACGTTGCTGCGCATCTTTACCGCCTACAGCACGGATTAGCTTAGATATAGCCGCGACAGATTTTTCTAGTGCTTTCAAATCTATCTCGCTAGGGTTGCCATCGACTTTAAGGCGAAGGGTATTGTCATCACACATTTTTCACCTCCTGGTTGGTGTTGGAAAATATCTTAAAACATTGGCCTGACACTTTGTCTGTCGAATTGCCGAAGGTCGATTATCTTGCCTACTCAGCATCAAGGATTTAGCGTGTCTAATGAAGTCCCCCAGATTTTATTCCGTTTGAGGGCCCTTCCGGTTTTAGAGTGCGTTGATTTTGTCCTGTAGTTGTCCGGAGTGGATGAGGCATCGCAAGATGTAGTGGTTGAGGTTTTTGAATCCCAGGGCGATGCCGCGTAGGTGTTCGAGTCTGCCGTTGATTGCCTCAACGGGACCGTTGGATGCGCCGATATCAAAGTAGGCGAGCACATCTTTGCGTCGACGCCACAGGGTGCGTCCCAGTTGGGCGAGCTCTTCTAAGCCTTTTGGTAGTCCTTTACGCAGGGTGTGGATGATGCGTTCCATGAGCTTTTTGCCTTCCGATTTCTTCGGAT